>FRDC01000778.1_pt1 | contig 103423 bp, 101 predicted proteins | sample 1106171 | NCBI WGS metagenome assembly FRDC01 (sample SAMEA3930566, study PRJEB13176) | freshwater metagenome | biome: Drinking water system; feature: drinking water; material: water | place: Singapore | collected 2014-12-20
TCTGCGGCTGAGGTTGCTCAGTTTTTAGCGGCTCCTGGAAATTTAGAAAAAGTAAAAGAACAGTACGGGTCGAGCAAAAGCCTTTATGCTCAACCAGAACAGGTTCGCGCTCGCCATATCTTAATCAAGTTTGAGCCTGGGAAAAAAGACAGTGAAGAGGCGGCGCTTAAGAAAATTCAAAGTATCGCTAAAGAAGCACAGGGGCAGGATTTTGGTGCGTTAGCCAAAAAATACTCGGAAGATACAGCGTCGCAAAAACAGGGTGGTGACCTCAATTTCTTTGGCCGAGATCGCATGACCCCTGCTTTTGAAAAAGCCGCCTTTGCGCTCCCAGTAGGTCAAGTCAGTGACCCAGTGAAAACTGAATTTGGTTATCATTTGATTAAGGTGGAGGCTCGTAAAGAAGCCAGTCAGCGCAGTTTTGAAGAAGCTAAAAATGATGTGGCCAAGAAGATGATGGCCGGACAAGTTCTCAATAGTAAAATCGACGAGTTAAAAGCAGCTTTAAAAGCGGGTAAAAAAGCGGAAGTCGATGCCTGGGTTAAAAACTTCAATTTAAAGTGGGAAGACACGGGCGATGTTTCTGTTGGGCAACCGTATTGGCCTAAACTAGGCGAAGCGGATGTGGCTTTGGATGCTATTTTTAAAACGGGGACGACTTCGGGCTATGTTCCACAACTGGGACACTCTGGTGATCAGTACCTGATTTTGGATGTACGTTCATTTTCACAGCCAAAGTTAAGCGCAGAAGTGAGCGATATGGATAAAACCGCTCTACAATTTGCAGCTATGAGACGAGCCAATGCCGTGTTTGATGGCTGGATTGAAAACGCAATTAAGCAAGCAAAAATTCAAAGAAACGCAGCGCTTATCTCAAAATGAGATAATGCTGTTTCAAATTGAGAAACACTTAATCATCTCGGACTTTGGTCCGAAAAGTCTTAGAGATGATCATGTGTCTTCGTGCGCTCTTTATTTTAATCGTATTATTCCTTCCGGAGTATGCGCTATCACAACAAGCTTATAAAGCTGGTGAAGTGATTGTGAAGTTACGCTCTGAGAGTGGCACAGCTGCATCTTATGCTTTCTTGGGTAAAGCTCATTCTGAAAAATCGATGAACCTGAAGCACTCTTGGAACAAGTTTGGGATGTACCACTTCGCCGTTTCGAAGGGTAAGTCTGTCGAACAAACCGTCGCGGAACTTCGTAACGATCCAGATGTAGAATATGCGGAACCAAATTATCTTCTTACGAAGACGAATGATGTGGGCATCGAGCAAACCTATAGTGCTCAACAAGTCGAACAAATGGTTGAGTCTCAAGCGGCTTCAACCTTAATGACAACCGCGGATATTGGTTTGGATCAAACTTGGTCGATGATGGCCGCATCTACTGTCAGTGCACAGTCGGTGATTCCAGTCGTTGCGGTGATCGATACGGGTTTAGATCCCAATCATCCTGTTTTTCGTGATTCGGGTGCGATCTATAAAAATATGGCCGAAGTGAATGGCACCCCCGGGGTCGACGATGATGGCAATGGCTACGTGGATGATGTCAATGGATGGAACTTTGTTGATAACACGCCAACTATGTATGATGACGACGGACATGGCACACATGTGTCGGGAATTATATTAGGTGTTGGTCAGAATATTTTCTCGGCTCCATATGCGGCGGCAAAAATCCGAATTATGCCGCTGAAATTTTTAGATGCGAATGGTGTGGGGTCTACATCAGATGCCATTCAAGCGATTTATTATGCTGTACGAAATGGTGCGACGGTTTTAAATAATTCTTGGGGTGGTCCGAGTTATAGTGCGGCACTACATGAGGCCGTTGCGTATTCTTACCAATACGGCACGGCATTTGTTGCGGCGGCGGGGAACTCGGCAAGTAATAATGATTCAAGTCCGATGTATCCTGCATCTTATGATGTGCCTAATGTTGTTTCTATTGCAGCGACGACGTCTTCAGATAATCTGGCGTCTTTTTCCAATTTCGGAAAAGCCAGTGTGCATATGGGTAGTCCGGGAGTATTTATTTTAAGTTCCATTCCTGGTGGTGGATATGGAAGTTCTTCGGGTACCAGTATGGCGGCTCCATTTGTGTCAGGTGTTGCGGCATTAATGAAATATGAAAGTCCTTCGATGCTCGGTTACCAAATTAAGTCCATTCTTTTTGCGCAAGCGACAACAGTGACGAATCTGACGAATAAGGTTTATACAAACGGACGCGTGAATAGTACCAATTCAATTAACTATGCGAAAACAGCAGGCGTAGATTCCTCTCAACCGAATTACACATTAAATTATCAAGGAAGTCGTGAGCTTGCTTCATCTTTAGCGGAAGCTGGCGGCTGCGGTATGGTGGCAAAACTAGCCAAAGATGGTAGTGGTCCGTCGGATGGACCACAGAGCTGGTCTGTTTTACTTTTAGTTGCAATTATGACGGTACCAATGCTTGTGTGGCAGATGATGCGAGAAAGAAATCCTGAGAACCGCCGACGCTTTGAGCGCTTTAATATTGCCAGTGATGTTCGCGTGAAGTTTGGTGATAAAGAATTGGTTGGAAGTGTGAGCACCATTTCACTTGGTGGCTTACAGTTAAATACAGAAGCGATGTTAGAAAAGGGTGGTGTCGTCGCCATGACGATCTCAAGCCCAGACGGAAAAGAACAAGTACAAGTCGAGGGTAAAGTGGTCTGGTCAGAAGCGAAGAAAGCTTATGGTGTGGCCTTCGAGCGGACGCCATTCTCAACTCTCGAGCGCATCCAAAATTGGACACGCTCTTTAACAAAAGCCTAATTAAAAAGAATAGCGGCCTTTGAACATGATTTCTTGTAAGCTGCTGCCACGGTAGTCATCGCCAGTCCATGTGAACATGTGGAAGTGCTCAAGTCCGATCGCAACTTGCGGAGACGTTTGGTAAAGCATACCAAAACTTAAAGATGGACCAAAAACCGTTTCGTCGTCATTGTTGCCAACAGCGTCGATCATCGCAATGCCTGCACCTGGAGATGCATAAAAGTCCCATTTGTCTTTTGGAAAATGCACACGTGCAAACGCGCCAAGAGCAAAGACACCAGGAGCCCCTTTATCTTTGTCTTTTTGGTTGAGTCGGGCAAATCCACCAAGGCCAAAGGGTTGAGCTGTTACGTTCTCGTAGTCCGCTCCAAAGGCTAACCCGCCTTTTGCAAATCCAGCATTGACGTATACATTACTGCCAGCGGCAAACGCCTTAGTTGTTGCTAAAACGGCAAACACCGCAACGGATAAAAACATCACTCGCATAGAAACTCCTTTTTTTGAAGGATTACGAGTCCGATTTTCCTCAAATTTAGTCAACTTAAAAGCCATTTAAACGGGGTTTGGCGCACAGCTTTAAGATGTCTCAACATTTGACAGTAGTCTTCAAAATACGGCTTTCGCAAATTTGGGCCTATTTTCAAAGGCTCAAAGGTGTTCGGGCTCAATTTTAGAGGATTTGGCCCATGCCAGAGCTGGCATAAGACTTGGATTGGTAGGTGTTGTGAGAAACTTTCGAGGAGAAGAGTTATGAAGGGTTTTAAACTTTTATTCGTCATCCTAGGCTTTATGTCTATATATATGACTGGTTGTGGTGGCAGCTCTAGCAAAACAGCTAGCGTTGGTGCTTGCGGCTCTGGTTATGTATACAGTCCAACTTATGGATGTATGGAGAGCGCAGGTTGTCCTGCTGGCCAAGGCTGGATGGGCGGATCATGCGTCACTGCAGGTGGAATGGGCAATTGCCAAGGGGCTTGCGGCGTTGGAATGGTACAGACTCAAATGGGCTGTTTACCACAAGATGCATGCCCAGCCTGTTACGGTCACTCAGGTCCTCTTTGCTATATCAGTGTGAATTATAGCATGGGTGGAATGGGTTACATGGGTGGATACGGCTACTAAACTAAAAGGTTCCTGAATATCTGGAACCTTTAGTTAAAGTTGTTTCATCGGAGAGATCTTGGATCTCTTTACGGGCCATTTCAATAGCGGGTTTGATTCCAAATTTAATAGCCAGTTTTGCTGCTTTTATGGCTCGGACGGGATTTACAATTCCCTCACTTTTGACTTTTCCTTTTAAAAAATCCTTTTTATCAACTGTTCCCATAATCACATTTTTTAATTCTGTTGAGTGCAGGTGGGGATTCACTTCTAACATTTTGGCGGCCGTGTTTGTAACGTAAGGTGCGGCCATACTGGTGCCACTGAGCTCAATCTCTCCACCCTGGGGAGTGTAGGATGAAATTCGATATCCCGGTGCAGCCACGTCGACAGATTTATCTCCATAAGCAGAGAACGGTGCTAAACTTGCGCGATCCACTGTTGCAGCCACCACGATAAGATTGGGGGCATCAAACCAATTGGATACAGAAGTTGGGAACATAGGGTCGAGGTCATTATTGTTGGCTTCAATGTCTTCATTGAGTTCGCCTTCGGTATTGCCGGCGGCTTGTACAAATAGTTTTTCTCTTTGCTCGGTCATCCAGCTGTACAAATGCATAGAGGCATACTTTTGTGCGGAATGAACGTAAGCCTGTAGATATTCCTCTTTAATCATGCTTTTGAAATTATCCTGCCAAAGCTCAAGAAGGGTACCCGTCAAATTACTGCGTAGTCCGGAGGTAAAAGACATATTCACAACACGAATAGGTCGCGTCTTTAAAAACTCAAATGAAGGTTTAAGAAAATTTAACTCGTTTTGTACAATGGGATAAAGTGGAACTCGAATTTCCTTTAAGGCAAAAAGTTTTTGTGGAATATCGCTTAACATAAAAAATGGATCCACTTTGTAGTTTGGATTTGTAATGGCTTCTGAAACAGCCAAAGGCGATTGCGTGGCCATCTCTTGATTGAAAGCATCGGTTGTAAAGGTCACGGGCACAATAAGTGTGTTCTGAGTGTCTTTTAGAGCAATGCCAACAACATGTTGGCCGTGTAGATTACTGTGGAAGGAGTTTTTTAAGCGTGGAGGCAGAGACTTTTCAAGGCGGTCGCCTTCGGCAACTTCATTTTCAGTTAACTTTCGGATCAGGCTTTCTTGTGTGAGGTTGTTTAACTCATAAATGATATCCAAATAAGGTCGGACGTTTCCGATTGAAGAATACAGTTCCCCATTCTGTGTGGCCCGATTCCAGCCTTCTCTATCGCCGTCGAAGCCGTTTTTATCACTATCATTTAAACGTGAGGTCTCATTTTTATTGATATAAACTTTGTCTTTTAATCGCGCATCTTTCGTATTGATTCCGTAATCCATAATGGCGATCACTACGGGGTTATCTGTTTTGGCTGAAGCAAGAGATGTGAACATGAACATGAACATCGATAGCAATATGAAAGTTGGCCGTAATGCAGTCATAAAGATCCCCTGTAAAGTGCTTGTGTTTTATTGCACATCAGGGCGCTTGCAAATAAATATTTATGGGGCCAACTGCCAAATAAAAATTAACAGCACTTCGTGTGAAAAATACCATGCTTCCAAAACATTAATTTATGGGTCAATAAATGCGAATCTATTTTGATTTGTTTTTTGCCATATGTTGAAGATAGGCCCACAGCTGATCAATTTCTTGATCTGAAATATCTTGAGCTGAAAAATGGACGTTCATTTGTAGGGTTGGCCATGTACGCACTTGCTGTGGATCACGTACAAGTTGAGGGAAGGCCTGCTTTTGCCAATACTCTGTTGGATTCATTGGAATATTTAAGTCGGGCCCCATGTTCGCCAAGCCTTGTCCGTTTATTTTGTGGCAAGAAAAACAGTTTTTTGTAAAAATCTGAAATCCATTTCTTACCGTCTGCGATGAGTTCTCTTGCGGATGAATCAGTGGGTAAGTTTCTTTTAAACTTCCTTTTACGCTGAAACTCACAACTTGGAATGGCCATTGCTCACTGCCAATTTTTGAAGCGGCTGCATTTTTCCATATGAGGTAAAATGGGCCAGCAGAGGTTTTCTTTTTGGGAATCATCGGCCACGGTTTTTTCGGATCCTCGACGGCCAAAAATGCGATCGCTTTTCGCGGATCTCTTGAAAGCAAGAGGTCTTTATCGAGTGGTGCAGAAAATTGATCGACGCAGTGAAACTGAAGCATATCTCCATTTTTAAATTGAAAGCCCTCAAGTAATTCATAAACTGGAACAGCCTGAAATTTGCTCAGAACTTTTTGGTATGTAACGTCCGTGCCCACATCGACGGGCTGAGCTAGTTTTAGGAGTTCTGAGGTCGACCAGCTTTTAGTTTTTGCTGCAGACTGAATAGTAAATACGGGTTCTGCGGCATTAGCGAAAGAATAAAAAAGTCCAATGAAAATCAAATACTTCATCGCTTCGGTTTAATCTGTTTCAGACAAGATGTCGCGGAATTTCTTTTCCAGAGTCTAGGAAGTTGTAAGGTTGAAGTAAATTCTGGCCATTTCCAGTGGGGGTCCGTATTATTTTACCATGATGAGATCGGCAGAAAAGCCTTGGATTGAGTCACCTCTGTGGGATGGGTTTTGGATCTTAAATGGTCTATGGTTGATGTTCATCACGATAGGTCTCTTGCATTTTGATCTCGCGGAAAAATTCTCTTGGTTTATGATTAACAATGGTCGGACCTTATTTTCAAGCGCACACTTGTTTGCGCCGATTGTATCCGTGTACGGTTTATACGAATTTCGTCAAGTGATGTGGCAAGAAAAATTTCGCTATCTTGGTCTTCCATTGCTATTACTGCTCGGGCCGATCGCCTTTGTGTTGACGGATGCTGTACTGGGTTGGGCATCATACACTCACTTTCCAGTGTTAAATTCAGTGAAAATATTCGCCATTATATTTCTGGTTTGGAATTATTGGCATTTTGCTTCTCATAACTTTGGAGTTTTAAGTCTCTATCGTGTTCGAGTGTCGCAATTCACATTTTTAGATCGCCAAGTGGACCGCTATTTCACAAGTGTTACAATGCTGATCCTAGTTCCACTGATTTGGTACGGTAACGCCTTTAGCAAACCAGGGCGTCATCTGTTTGATTTTCTGCCAAGTGCGGCTTGGGTGTATGGTTTTCGAGAGGGCATCATGATTCTAGGAGGTCTGCTCACGATCGCCGTTTTAGTATTTGAGTACTTCAAGACCAATCGCTCATTTCCAAAGATGCTTTATTACTTTGTAATCGGCGCACAAACATTTTTGGTGGCATTTTCGTACCCGATTTTTTATTTTTTACTGATTAATTTAAATCACTGGTTATCGGAACTGGCTTTGATCGGAAAGTTTCATGCGAATCGCAAAAGTGAAGGTAAGAGGACTTGGTTGTATTTCGGGTTGGCGATTTTATTTTTTATGTTCATCGGCTTTCTGTGGGACCACTCGTTTTTTCAAGAAGGTATGAAAAGATTCGGAACTTCATTGGTTATGAACGCGGAACCTGTTTATTTAAAAGATATCGATTATTTTTCAGCCCTACTGTTGGGTTTTGCATTTGGAGTTCATTTTCTTCATATGCTCTGTGATCGATACCTATTCTCTTTTCGAAGGCCAGAAGCACAGCCAGTTGTGAATGCTATTGCACGCACGTCGCTTGGTGATTAAAGTGAGGCCATCCATTCGTTGAGTTCTTTCGGGAAAACCTTTTGAAAGTCTTTTCCGCGCCTCTGATCGTATTGCTTATAAAAAGCGACGAAATCCTGCTGTTGTAATTGCAGAGGGCTCGTATTTTCATGTGGCGATTCCACATGTTCAAGATACTTCACTAATCGATAAACGCCTTCGCGCTCCATTTCATGAATAAACGGGTGATGTTGGTTTTTTTCAAACCATTTTACTAAATGCTTATGTCGTTCAGTCTTAATATGGTCGGGAAGAACAAGTGAACTCATAAAGGAAGGGTAGCGCAGAAAATTAATGCTCCAGTAGCCAATATATGGATCTGCAGATGTTCTCCAACTCAAAACTTCGTCAAACAAATCGGTAATTGAAAACAGACAAAGGGCATTGATGGTCATCATGATATGAATGCGCTTGAAATTTCCTTGTTGTTGCATTTTTTTGATATTTTTGACCCATCGTTCGTAATTTAACCCATCACGAATATATTCGGCTTGCGCTCCCACGGCTTCGTTGCTGGTGTAAATTTCTAAATTCTTGATGCCATGACTTTTTTCGATCAATTGGTCAATCAGCTCATCTCGTGCCCCTAAATTCGAATTCACGGCGAGTTGAATGTGATCAAGTTTTTGCTCTCTAAAATCGTCGAGAACTTTCCAAGTCTCTCGAGACATAAGAGGTTCGCCGCCGGTAATGCGCAGTTCTCGGAGTGAGTGAGTGAGGCTTGGCCACCATCTCCAAAAGGCTTTGATGTAGGGATTGTTTTCACCTTTGTATTCTTCTCTTGAGCCATCCATTTTAAAAGTGTCGCCGCCTTTGCTTTGCAACTGATAGGGGCCATTCTTTTTAATATCTTGGGCCCAGGTTGTAGAAAAGCCGGCATTGCAGTAGCTACAAGCAAAATTGCATGTGCGATCAAAAGAGATTTCCAAGGTTTTCAGTGCCACATTTTCATTGGGTGAAGCGGAGGCAATACTTTGTATATCGTGATCGTCATAGATGACGGTTTTAAAAACTCGATCTGAAACGGCATTGCGTTTGATATCTTCCACTTTCCAGCAGTATTCGCACTCGGCCGGTCGCTGTCCCGAAAGCATCATCTTGCGCATTTTTTTCTTATGAGCTGTATTGTGAAGTGCAGAGGGGTTCCACAAGATACTCCAGCGGCTAGCTTGGTGATGAGCGGGCAAGTGACAGCTTGTGGTCCAACCTCGATTGAGCCAAATAGTCGCATTCAACCACTTTGCTGCACAAAAAGTGGGTGAAATCGGATCAATCACACGCTTTTTGTAATCTAGGTAGTTCTCATCATTCAGTTTTGCCATTGTGGGCGCATAATAATGGAAACTGATTTTGAGTCAAAGAGCCGATCTTGGTACTAAGCGTTATTGCGTCCAGCGTTATCCATTGATAGAGCTTTCGAATGATAGCGAAGGAACAAAATACGTTTGAGATAATTTTAGCGACTCTCAACTCCAATTATCATCATAGCTCCTTTGGTCTGCGCTATCTTTACGCCAATCTTGAAGAACTTCAGCCGCATACCCGACTGCTTGAATTTACCATCAAGCAAAATGCATTGAAAATTGCGCAGCAAATCTTACTTCATAATCCGAAGATTTTGGGCCTAGGTGTTTATATATGGAATACAGAGCAAACTGAGCTGGTGATTGACGAGCTGAAGCGACTGAGGCCCGAGCTTTGTATTGTGCTTGGAGGTCCAGAGGTCAGCTACGAAAGTGAGACGCAAACGATCTGTCAAAAAGCGGATTATGTGATTAAGGGTGAAGCTGAATTTTTATTTCGTGATTTTGCTCGCGCAGCTTTGCAAGGACGTTTACCGCAATCGAAATTTGTGATGGGTCCGTTACCAGATATTCAATTGTTAAAAAGTCCATACAAATATTATTCCGAAGAAGATATTAAAAATCGCGTGATCTATGTCGAAGCTTCGCGTGGATGCCCATATAAATGTGAGTACTGTCTGTCGTCTTTAGACAAATCCGTTCGCAATTTTCCGATCGATGCGTTTTTAGATGAAATGGATGGTTTGATTGAGCGTGGAGTACGTCAGTTTAAGTTTGTGGATCGGACTTTTAATTTAAGTCCTAAAATTTCCAATCAGATTATGGAATTCTTTTTGGCCCGAATCGACTTGGGGTTGTTTTTGCATTTTGAAATGGTGCCAGACCGTTTGCCAGAAGAGTTAAAGGCTTTGATCCCGCGTTTTCCGGCCGGAAGTTTGCAGTTTGAAATTGGTATTCAAACTTGGAATCCTGAAGTGTCGATTCATGTGTCACGTCGTCAAGATCATGGAAAGATCGAAGCCAATTTAAAATTTCTGAAGGAAGAAACTGGTGTACATACTCACGCGGATTTAATCGTGGGTTTGCCTGGAGAAACAGTCGAAAGTTTTGCTTTGGGTTTTAATCGGCTCGCGGCTTTGGGCCCGGATGAGATCCAAGTGGGGATTTTAAAGCGACTGAAAGGAACACCGATAATCCGTCATGATAAAGAGTTTGCGATGGTTTATTCAGAGAAACCGCCGTTTCAAATTCTCTCAACTAAAGATGTCAGTAGCGAAGAGATGAAGGCGATGACTCATTTTGCAAAGACCTGGGATTTGGTTGCAAACTCAGGAAATTTTCCGCGTTGGTTTAAAGAGTTCAAAACTCAACACGCCGGAGCTAATCTTTTTGCGGCTATTCAAAGCTTAAGTGATTTTTTAATAAGCCGTCTTGATTATTTGCATAGTTTGCCTCTCGCCAAACTATTTGAGTTGGTGAAAGAGTATTCTTTATCGGACTTAAAAATGGATGAACAGCATCTAACAGAGATCTTAGCTTTGGATTATTGTGCCGATGGAAAACGAGAACTGCCTGCATTTTTAAGAGGAGCTTCGATTCGCCCATTGAGAAATCATTTGATCGGGGAATCCTCGCATCTACCAGAGAGACAGCGTCGACATTTGCAACGTTGAGGCCATTTCAACTTCAGTGGATGCGGCCTTCACACCGTTGATAGCCGCAGCAGTAACCCTCGATCTCAGATTTTTGGGTGACCTCATTATAGCGAATCTTCATTGGTATCGAGTAGCTGACGTTGTCATGGTTGTAGGCTAAGTGAATGGTATAAAGTGTTTCGTCATTTGTTAAAAAAGTCCTGCGGATCCCGGCATCCCACATTGGTGCGTAGCTTTCGTAGTGGTTACATTTTCCGGTCGCGATTCGATCCCAAGCAGTAGTGCATACTGAGCGTGGAGCTCCGATAAGGCCCTTCACTTGTGTGCAGTCGGCGTAGCTTGTGTCGTGAATCGTAATGCCTAAAATAATAGCTAAAAATGCGAATTTCATGGCTGATTTATACACCGCATTATTAAAAATTGAAAGCCCAAAATGAAGATTTGTTTCATCGCGATTGCTGCTTCATGCTTATGAAGTATGGATGCTGAAAAACAAGATGTTTTAGTTATTGGCGGCGGGATTATTGGAGTCTCAGTTGCGCGAGAACTGCAAGCGGCTGGCAGAAAAGTTGTACTTATCGACCGAGCAAGTATTGGAATGGGATGTTCTTACGGCAATGCCGGTTGGATTACGCCGTGTTTTGCAATGCCATTGCCACAGCCGGGAATGTTTTTTAAATCGATTGGTTGGTTGTTAGATAGCGAAAGCCCATTACACATTCAGCCCCAGTTAAATCCAGTGCTGTTTCGCTGGTTATGGCATTTTATGCGTTCGATGAATCGAAAGAAAATGCGCGAGTCTGTTGCAGTGTTAGCGGATCTTTCAAAATACAGTTTGAATTTTTATCAAGAACTTTCAGCTCGCTCAAAACCGACAATGTCGTTTGAAAAGCGGGGATTGTTAATGGTGAGTGCAAATCAAGCGGGCCTCGATCACGCGAAGCTTGAAATGGAACTCATGCAAGAGCGAGGAATTCCCGGAGAGTTTTTATCAAGAGAGGCTTTGCTCGCGAAAGAACCTTCATTGAAAAATATTGTGAAGGGAGGCGTTTACTTTCGTGATGAGGCTCAGGTGGAACCTTTTGCAACGACTACGACAATAGCCGAAGAGTTTGTACAACTCGGCGGACGTCTTTTGCCCAACACTGAAGTTTATGATTTTGAAGTATCGAAGGAGCGAATCACAAAAGTTTTGACCACACGCGGAGCTTTTTCAGCTGATTTAATTGTGATGGCGACAGGTTCATGGTCGAAAGAAATTATGAAGCGTTTGCAGATCAACCTTCCGATCTTGGGTGGCAAAGGTTATTCAATGATTATTGATAAGGGAGAGCGCAAACCCCAGCATCCAATAATGATTGTGGAAAGAAAAATCGCCGTGACCCCGCGTGCGGATTCGATACGTTTAGCGGGAACATTGGAGCTTGTGGATCAAGATTTTAGTATTTCGCCTGTGCGTCTCAACGCAATCTACAGAGGTGCGAAAGAGTATTTGCATCTGACTGAAGAATCAGGCCCTCGCGAAACTTGGCGAGGTTTACGCCCATGCACACCTGATGGTGTTCCCGTGATTGGGCCTTCGCAAAAACTATCCAATTTGTTTTACTGTACGGGCCATCAGTTGTTGGGATTGCAAAGTGCACCGGGTTCTGCTCGATTGCTTGTTGATTTGATTTTAAAGCGTGTGCCAGTAGTGGATCCATATCCATTTCGGTCCACGCGATTTGAATAAAGGAGGTCGATTGTGGATAAAAAAAGCTGGTTTTCGCGTTTTGCAAAAAAAGCATCCTATTATGCAGGGTTGTCTCCGAGTTTCATCTTAGCCATACTCTTTATTCTTATTTGGGTATGCACGGGGCCTTTTTTCGGTTTTAGCGATACGTGGCAGCTTGTTATAAACACAAGTACTACGATCATTACCTTCTTAATGGTTTTTCTTATTCAGAACGCACAAAATCGAGACTCAGCCGCGGTGCAGTTAAAATTGGATGAGCTGATTCGATCCTCAGCTGGAGCGCATAACTCATTGATGGATTTAGAAGAACTCGAGTCGCAAGAACTTGAGAAAATACGCAAAAAGTTTGAGGAAGTTGCAAGCCGGGCTCGTAATGAACTGCGTGCCAATAAGAATTTAGACAGCGAGTTTGATATAGAAGCAGGGGGTTAGGAAGCAGTCAGTCAATGTGGGTCTATGCATCCCAATTGACAAGGGTTCCGTTTCTGGGGATCAATATTTATCTTCATTAAATAAGGATGAATTATGAGCACCTCATTCTGGCTTGATCGCAGTCCCTCAAAAACAGCAAAGAAAACTTATGACGCCGTTATTGTTGGCGCCGGAATTTCGGGGCTCTCGACGGCTTATTGGCTGAAAAAAGAAGATCCCAGTTTAAAAATTGCTATAGTCGAAAAATCGCGTTTAGCTTTTGGAGCTAGTGGCCGCAACGCGGGTTTTATTACCTGCGGTTCCGTCGAACATTTTAATCGCATGATTAATAAACATGGACTTGAGGGGGCGACTGAGATTTGGCGTTACGCTCAAGAAAATTTACGAATGTTAAAAGAAGAAATTATTCAAGAAGACGGGGCTTCTCTTGGATTTGAACAAAACGGAGCTTATTCATTGGCCGCTCAAGACAATGAATTTGCGGAACTCAAAAAAGTTTCTCAGATTATGGAAGAATTAAAAATTCCAAATGAAGTCATTGCAGGTTCTGATATTCCAAAACGTGTGGGCGCTCAAGGTTTTGTGGGCGGCATTCGTTACCTTGATGATGCCTCTGTAAATCCAGTAGCTTTAGTTAACCGAATGAGCTCAAAAGTTAAAGCCGATCTATTCGAGGGAGTCGAAGCCTTTGGTTTTGAAAAAACAGAAGATGGAAATCGGTTGTTAAAGACGGACTCTGGAGATTTTGAAGCACCGATGATTTTGATGAACCTCAATGGATATTCGGCGTCCATGCATCCATGGTTTGAAGATAAGATTTATCCAACTCGAGGACAATGTTTGATGATGGAGGCCGTTCCTCGATTTATGGATGCTCCTTGCTATGCGAACTTCTATTTGGATTATTTCCGCCAGCTTCCATCTGGTGAGTTGTTGATTGGTGGATTCCGTCAGATTGAAAAACAAACCGAAGTCGGATTCTCGGATCATATTACTGAGGGCATTCAAAAGGCTTTACATGAATTTGTGGTCACGCATATGCCACAGTTTGCCAACAAGCGGGTTACGCATCGTTGGTCCGGTGTCATGGGTTTTGCCCGCGATGGAGAGCCCATGGTCGGTTCACTGCCAGATGATGGACAAATCTTCTTTGCAGGCGGGTACACAGCTCACGGTATTGGCTTGTCATTTCATACAGGGAAAAAACTGGTGGATATGATCTATGGTCGCGAAGTTCCAAGATGGTTGTCCGCGCGCCGGTTTTGCTAACAATTCCCGTTCTGTATACGAGCGGGTTCTTTCTCAGAAGTAAATATTTCAAGTTTATATTTTGATCTATTTAGAATTCATTTTATATATTATGTGTTGAAGGTCTGGTTTGGTTTTGTAACTAAAATTATTGAAAGGGGTTTATATGAAGTTCGCTTTTTCAATTTTATTTTTTTCATTTTCAGCCTTTGCATTCGAAGAATCGATATTCTTATGCGTTCCATCCAAAGCCACCAATGGATTGGCAATACAATCTTTGCTTATTCATGCTACCAATGGAAAGCCTGATGCAATTATGACGATTCAATATGAAGGCAGCAATGAAGAAGAAAAGTCGAATATGTCTTACAAAGGGGACGATTGTAGTTATGTGCTTAGTCCTCGTGCCGATGGTGATGGCGAGTTAAGTGTGAGATTAAATAAACAATTTGTTGGTTACGGTGGATGGACGGCACATGTTTCTCACAAGTATCAAGACACGTTCTCCCAGCTTTCCTGTACAAAGTGGCAGTAGTGAGAGCTGGATTGATTAAAATTGAACAGGGCTTGTTTTTGCATAATACTTCAGAAGTCGTATTTGACTTCGCAATTAAGTAGGGATTCAAAGTAGAGTTAGTACAATGTGTTTGTACGCAATTTTAAAAAATATTGCCAGGCTAAGCCGTCTAAATCCTGATCTCGAATCAGACATGAGGATAAATTGTTTTTGATTTCGATTTCACGTCCTGGCCAGTATTCGACTTTTTCATTTCGATAAGTTTCGAGTTCCGGAAAAACAAAATGTAATTTTAAATTAAAATGATTTTCCGTTCGCAAATAATCAATCACTAATCTTTTATGGCTTTTTGTTTCCACATAGGCCTTTTTGATTTTCGGTATTTGCATCAGAATGGGGCCACGCACGGACCATTTAATTGTACTTTCTCCGCGGTCACTACTGGCCACTTTAAGAAGTCCTTCTTCTAAAGCATAATCTTCGAACTGTTGTTCGATACGTTCATTCAGTCTCTTCGAGAATTGGCCAGAGCGAAATTGGGCTGCAATTTTTGCGACACACGGATCTTGATTCAGTTTTTCGGCCAATAATTCGGGATCTTCTATAAAATCAGCACCTTCAATAAAACTACGGCCTTGCGCCGCACGATTGCGTTTTAGCCAAATGTCGGTCTCTGGGAAGTAAGAATTAAGCCCAAAAGCATCTTCATCTGTATGAATAATAAGCTCGGAAAGTTGATCTGGTGAGCGCACAATAGACAGCCGCAATTGGGTCCCTTTTACGTCAGAGAAAGGCTGATTTTGCGCAATTCCGACAACGGGAATCCACAAAGTACACAAAATAATCAGCCATTTCGCCATTAGCGGCTCCAGTTGAGGTGGTTGATGTTCTAAAGAATAATTAGCAATATTTGTTCCAAAAGCAGGAAGTGGATTGAGTCAAAAAACTGGGAGCAAAAATATTCAACCGCTTTTATTTTTTTTGCTCATCGTACAGTATGGTTAGCAAGCACGGACATTTTCAGTACATTCGTTTATAGGCACTTTGGATGTACGAGACTACCTTTCGCGTCGGGGTGAACCCAAATTTCAATACTTTGCCCAACTTTGTACGACTTAAAATTCTCAGTCGGTATAAAAACAACTTGAGAAGCAGTCCCTTCGTGAGATTCGTACATACATCCTCCAATCATTTCCTTTAGCTTTACTTTAAGGCCCTGTGGCTTCACAGAGACTCCAATGACTTCCGCTTTCCACCAATTTCCTGGAGGGCCCTCTTTCTTGCCGGGGCTGCTGGCGTGGCTGTGATAACAAAGCAGCAATAATAGAATTGCAAAAAAATGAGTGCATGGACTTCGAAATCTCATTGAGAAACCTCCTGGATACGCACAATGAAATGTTCTATTAAGAATCTTAAGAAACCAAAGTTTTAATTCATCAAAAATTGATATTTTGTAATTATTGTTGGTGGCCCCGGGGAGAATCGAACTCCCACACCCTTGCGAGTACTGGATTTTGAGTCCAGCGCGTCTACCAATTCCACCACAGGGCCGTCGCAGAAATAAAATGGTTCTCACTTCTAAAGAAAACTAGGCCAATCAGCAAGAACATTTTGCAACTCGTGCGCCGCACTTTTTTTGCGTCAATTCCCGGCCTTCGGGCATTGAAAAGTGACCTTTTTAAGCCTATATAAAAAGTACATAGATAAATAAATCAATAAATACAAATATTTAGCGGGCGACCCACCATGTAAAAAGTGGCATTGGCCTTGCTCTACTATCTGCCGCGAACGGATTTTAACCTTAAACAGAGGTACTTTGTCATGAGGACCAAAACATTAATATACGCGCTTGCGACTATATCTATAGTCACAAGCCACGCCTATGGCCAACAAGAGGCCGCAGGCCAAACGACTCAAACTCAGGTGATCACTGGTGATGGACGAACCATTATCGTGAATACACCGCCAGCTGGTACAACAGTCAGCCAACAGCCTGCTACGGTTGTTCAGGCCGCACCCGTTGTTCCTGACACTCGCACCGAGCAATTAAGAAAAGCTCGTGAAAGTGCAGAGCTGGGAACTGAACAGCGTTTAGCTGAAAAACTCGAAGAGTCTCGTCTACAAGATGAGAAGAACCGCGCCGACCGTTTATTCGGTAACCAAGCGGCTCCAGCGGCAGCAGTTGCTCCTGCAACAACAGAAGTAAAAGCTGCAGAAGTCGTTGTGGTACAGCCACAAGCGGTTCAGCAAGTCGCTCCACAAGCCGTACAACAACAGCCTGCTGCGGCGGCCGTGATTGTACAGCCCGTTGTTGCTTCAGAGACTGCGAAAGCAGATTTAAAAGAAGCCGCGGAAGTGGAAGCAGTTAAAGAAAAGTACTATTTGATCGGTGGAATCGGAACGGCACAATATTACGGTGCAGTGAACGTTGTGAGTAATGCCGCTGCTGGTTTTGGCTTAGGTTGGGATAGAAAGAACAACTTGGCTTACGAAGCTGATTTTATGTACTCGAACTATATGATCAATGAATACTGGAAGCCATACTGGTCTGCTTTTAAAGAGATGGCTCAGTATGATTTCTCTGGTGCGATTAAGTACTCATTCAATATGAGCGGTGCCTTCCGACCAATGGTGGGTGGATTCGTAACTTATACTTATCGTTCTTACACAAACCGTGTGGCTTCATGTGCTTGTTCTGGAATGCCTGGCGATTCTTCGACAACTTCAAGTGCGGTGAATGTAGGTTTGATTGGTGGAGCAGAATATAACTTAACTCGTGAGTTTGCCGTAGGTCTTGAGTATCGTTACTCGATGAATCTTTGGGCACGCAGCGATGATCGTTTCATCAAGCCTGAATACTTGCTGAACGGTACAACACCAATTGAAAACATGAGCTACTATAGCTTTATGTTAAACGGTAAATATACGTTTTAATTGAAAATTGAAATCTCTGTTTAGAACCGGACTCGCCTAAATGGCCAGTCCGGTTTTTTTTTGGATTTAATATTCCTGTACCCTTGTCTACAAGTTAACTTGTAGACGGAGTCCCGGTTTGGTAGCCTGTATTCCATGAGCATCTTGATTTTCTTGTTATCACTTCAAAATATTTATGCTGCAGAATTAATTAGCACAACAGCAGGCCAAGTGAAGGATCACGTTGTCACATCTCGTGAAGTGGAACTGAACTATATGATCGAAAAGGTTCTTGGTGGTGACGAACGTGAAATCAGCGCGATTTCACGTCTTGATATTGAATCCAAAAGTTTTTCGAAAGAAGTGAATGCCGTTTTGGCCGAGTGGATGATTTATTTTGAATCCGAAAGTTTTACAGCGGCCTCGGTCACTCAAGAGCAAGTCAGCAAAGCACTTAAGGCGGGACTTGAAAGGCTAGAGAATATTAAAGTTTTTAAGGCTCTAGAGCCCGACGCAAAAGAAGTGCGCGATATGTTTGAGCGCAAGCTGAAGGCCAAAGCGTTAACTCGTTTTAAGTCGGAGTCTTCAGTTGTTCCGGTCACCGACGCCGATGCCAAGACCTATTTTGAGCAGAATCGTACTAAATTTGGAAATTTACCCTTTGAAAATTTCAAAGATAATATTAAATCCTTCCTGATGCGCCAGCAAGTGGATGGCCGAATCAAAGATTGGTTCGAGGTTTTGAAGTCGAAGTATCGTGTGCGGAACTTTCTCTCAGAGATATAAAACGCACTGGAATTGTAGCTCAATACCGGATATCACGTATGCCGGTCTCCCTGTATACCCGATATCCGGAAGGAAAATATGATCGAAGATTTAGCTATACGCACTTTAACAAATCGGGATGTGCCACAGCTTCAGGCTATTCTGCAAAGAGCTTACCGTAACCCGGCATTTCCTATTGGCGGCTTTTGGACGGAACAGCAGCTTGAAAGTATTCTTTCAACGGGTCAGGGCCAAGCTCTTCTTCTCGAGCCAGAGAGTGGCGTGATTCAAGCCTTTGTCATTTACCAGGATACAGGTGAGGCATTGGACATTTCTGTGTTGGCGACGGATCCATCCGCTCAAAAAAAAGGCCGAATGCAGGAGCTCTTAAAAGCCGTTTTGGAAAATAAGACAGACGGGCGCAAAGTGTGGCTCGAAGTTCATGAACACAACCTCGCAGCCCGTAATCTCTATGAAAAACTGGGGTTTACGGCTCAGGGGCGGCGTCCCAAATACTATCGAGATGGTTCTGATGCAATCTTGTACGAGTTTACATAAGCTCTTGCATTGACTACACAATTCTGCTAATTCTTCGAACTGTTTGAGGGCCGTAGGCCCTCTTTTTTTTGGGTTTGAGGAAAATTTGATCAGTCCAGCGAATTGGCAGAGGCTTAAAAATTTAGCGGTGGAAGTTTCAGAACGTGAGGGTTGCAAGCTCTACGATCTAGAATTTGTTTCGGGCCGCACTCTTCGCGTGTATATCGATCGGCAAGATCGTAATATTGGAATCGATGACTGTTCAAATGTATCGAAAGGCCTCAATGAGGTTTTGGATACCGAAGACCTTATCCCAGGTGGAGCTTACGAGCTCGAAGTGTCGTCTCCAGGACTCGAACGAGTTTTGAAAGAGCCTTGGCACTTTGCAACCGCACTCAACAAAACAGTTCGGTTGAACCTTAAGGAGGCGGCAACGCCTTCCAAAGGGGAAAACGCGCCAACGAAATCGGTGACGGGTGAATTGGTGCAAGCGACAGATTCAGAAGTGCATATTCATGAATCGTCTCGTGAATGGATTTTAAAGTTAGATAACGTGGTGAAAGCCCGAGTGGTTTTTACGAATGAAACGGGTAAGAAGAACCCCAAGAAGAGGTAAGTATGGCAGCAGATAATGTATTCTCAGATTTAGCTCGCATGATCGAGCAAGTGGGAAAAGATAAAGGGATCGAACGTCAAACCGTTATCGATGCCGTAATTCAAGGGATGTTGGTTGCAGCACGTAAAAAATATGGCACGTATCGCGAGATCGAAGCGCAGTACAATGAGGAAACTGGTGAAGTTGAACTTTACGAATTTAAAGAAGTCGTAGAAGACGAAAAGTTTATCGATGAAGAAGTGGAAATTCCACTGACGCAGGCTTTGGAGTTGGACCCAGAGGCACAATTGGCGGACTCTATTGGTAGCAAGCTAGAAACAAAAGACTTGGGTCGTATCGCGGCTCAAACAGCCAAGCAAATTATCACTCAACGCGTACGCGATGCGGAACGCGATATTATTTTTGCTGAATTTGAACAACGCAAAGGTGAAGTGGCGTCTGGTATCGCTCGTCGAGTAGAAAGAGGCGCGATTGTTGTCGATTTAGGTCGTACAGAGGCGTACATTCCGTTGAAAGAACAAATCCCGGGTGAACAGTATAAACCAGGTGATCGAATTCAAGGTTACATCGCCGATGTTCGTCAGACGACTCGGGGACCACAGATCATTATGTCGCGTGCAGATTCTCGTTACTTGATGAAGCTATTCGAAGTTGAAGTTCCTGAAATTTATGACGGCATTGTTGAAATTATGGCGGCCGCTCGTGAGCCTGGTGCTCGTGCTAAGATCGCCGTGCGCAGTAAAGATGCAGCGGTGGATCCAGTTGGAGCCTGCGTAGGCATGAAGGGTTCGCGCGTTCAGAACATCGTTCAAGAATTGCGTGGTGAAAAGATTGATATCGTGAACTGGGATGAAGATACCGCACGTTTTGTTTGTAATGCTTTAGCCCCAGCTGAAATTTCAAAAGTATTGATGGATGAGAATAATCACGAGATGGAAATCGTTGTTCCTGACAACCAATTAAGCTTAGCCATCGGTCGTAAAGGGCAGAACGTCCGCTTGGCCGCGAAGTTAACAGGCTGGAAATTGGATATTATGTCGGAAGCGACTCAGTCGGCGAAAACCGCAGAATCCATTTTCAACTTGATGTTGATTCCAGGTATGAGCGACACCATGGCGCAAAACTTGTATCAGTCGGGTTTTGGCTCGTTCCAGGATTTGGCTAATGCTGAACTGGATACAGTGAAGAGCGTTCCGGGCTATGATTCCGATGAAAAAGCTGAAAAGTTGATCAACGACGCAAAAGCGCTTGTTGAGCAGTACAAAAAAGAAGGCAAGCCGATTCCGACAATCAGTGCAAGCAAAGGCCAAACAAGTGAAGCCGTGTCTGGTATGGATGCAAAATCACAAGCCGATGCACGTTTGAAAGAAGAATTGGCGCAGTTGAAAGCCTCAGAAGCACAAGAGACCTCTGAAGGAAATTAAAGAGGGAAGGACGTTTAGTGGAGCAACCAAAAGTTTTTGAATTTGCAAAAGAAATCGGCATGGAGACTCTGGCTCTCATGGACAAACTCCGTGAGTGGAAGTTACCAGTAAAAAGTCACATGGCGACTCTTGATGAGAAGCTGATCAATGAGATCCGTACTCGATTGCAAACCGAAGTGGAAGCTAAGCAAGCGTCCAAGGCGAAGAAAACAACTGTAAAAAAAGCAGCAAAGCCAAAAGAAGCTGCCGATGTGGCCGATACACCTGCGAAAGCAGAAAAGAAAAAGACGGCGACTAAAACAACAGCGGTAAAGAAAACAGCTGAGAAAAAAGCCGCTGTAGCTAAAAAAGCCGACGAACCAGCAGCACCGGCCGCACCTAAAAAAACGGCAGCGAAAAAAACCGGTGGCGGTGTTATCCGTCGCAAAGCTGGATATGAAAAAGAAGAAGCAAAACCTGAAGTTGTAGAAGAACCCGCAACAGATTCGCTTGAAGCCCAGAGCGAACCGCAAGTGGAAATGCAGGAGGCACCTCCAGTTGAAGATCCTTCAGTTGCGAAGCCTGTGCATATTCCAAAACAGCGTGGCAATATTATCGGTCGCATGGATTTGAAGCGTGTGACTCCGCAAAATACTGGTGGTGGTCCTCGTCACAGTGGCGGTGATTATCAACAAGGTGGCGGCGGTGGAGCCGGCGGGTCGTCTTATCCGATGAATCAGCCGAATGTACCGGGTCGTCCTCCTCGTGCGAATCAACGTGCGATTCGTACTGGATTTGTTGCGCAAACAGCAACCGAAGGCGATGAACAAGATGAAATCGCAGCGGCATTAGAGAAAAAGAAAAAGGCCGCTGGTGGTCGCGAAGTTGTGGAGCAAAACTTTACCGCAACGGAATTCCGTAAGCGCGAAGTGATTTTTCAGCCGAAGAAGAAAAAATTAAATACTGGTCGTGATGTAAAGCGCACAGCGGTGACTACACCGAAGGCGTCCAAACGTATTGTGAAAATGTATCAAACAATCAAAGTGGGCGATTTAGCTCTTGAGATGGGCCTTAAAGCCACTGAGATTATTAAGAAATTAATGGCCAATGGCGTGATGGCGACTGTGAACACGGATCTTGATTTTGATACAGTCTCTTTGATTGTTCCAGAGTTTGGTTGGGAAGCTCAAAATGCACATAAAACTGTTGAAGAGTTACTTGATGTAAATGCTTTTGGTGATTTGAATGCAGAACAAGTGCAGCGTCCACCGGTTGTGACTGTTATGGGTCACGTCGATCACGGGAAGACGACACTATTGGATTCGATTCGTAAAGCCAATGTGGCTTCCGGTGAAGCGGGTGGTATCACTCAGCATATCGGTGCATACTCAGTTACGCTTGAAACGGGTGAGCAAGTGACATTCCTTGATACTCCGGGCCACGAAGCTTTTACTTCGATGCGTGCTCGTGGTGCGAATGCTACGGATATAGCGATCATCGTTGTTGCAGCTGATGATGGATTGATGCCGCAAACAGCAGAGGCGATCAATCACGCCAAAGCAGCCGGTGTTCCAATCATTATCGCGATTAACAAAATGGATCGACCGGGTGCAAATCCAGATCGCATTAAACAGCAATTAACAGAATTTGAGATCGTTCCTGAAGAATGGGGCGGATCGAATATCTTCTGTGAAGTCTCGGCCTTGCAAAAAACTGGGATTAAAGAATTACTTGAGCAAATTATCGTACAAGCGGAAGTTTTAGAATTAAAAGCCAATCCAAAGCGTTCTGGCACAGGACTTGTGATTGAAAGCCGTATGGAAAAAGGCCGCGGGGCGGTTGCGACTGTCTTAGTTCAAGATGGTAGCGTCGATGTTGGTCAAGATATCGTGATCGGTGAAACTTACGGCCGTGTTCGTTCAATGATGGATGACAAAGGTAAAGTTGTGAAGCACATGGGGCCTGGATTTCCTGTGGAAATCTCAGGTATGCCAGAAGTTCCAAAGGCCGGTGACCGCTTTGATATTATGCCTGACGAAGATAAAGCCCGTGCCGTCGCGGAACAACGTAAAGCCACCATTGCGAAAGCTTTGGAGAACCAACCGAAACTTACGTTGGATCAGATTTTCGCAAAAGTAAAATCAGGCGATGTGAAAGAATTGGCTGTTGTACTTAAGGCGGATGTTGCAGGAAGTATGGAAGCCATTCGCGCCATGATTGAAAAAATGGGCAATGAAGAAGTGAAGGTGAAGATCATTCACGCGGCGATTGGTGGAATCAGTGAAAGTGATGTGTTGTTAGCCAGCACAACAAAAGGTCTTGTGATTGGTTTTAACGTGCGCCCTGACGGAAGTGCACAGCGCTTGGCCAAAGAAAAAAATATTGAAATTAAAACGTACTCGATTATTTACGAAATGCAGGATGAATTGAAGAAAGCTCTGAGCGGTCTTTTGACTCCTGAATTTGTTGAAAAATCTTTGGGTCGGGCCGAAGTTCGCAATACATTCACTCTGCCAAAAGCGGGAACGATTGCCGGTTGTGCTGTTGTGGATGGAAAAATCGCTCGTTCGTCGCAATTGCGCTTAGTGCGTGATGGAAAGATCATTTACGAAGGAAAAGTTTCCAGTCTTAAACGCTTTAAAGACGATGCCAAAGAAGTGGCTGCTGGCTTTGAGTGTGGTATTGGAATCGAGAACTTCAATGATATTAAAGTTGGCGATGTGATCGAATCATTCACCAAAGAACAAGTAGTCCGAGAATTGTAATTCATAGGAATTAAAGTGGAATCAAGACGCCTCGAACGAGTGCAAAGTGAATTGCAGTCGGTGATAGCCTCATACCTGCTAAAGGGTTTTAAGAACCCTTTGTATGGCATTGTATCTGTTGCACAAGTGGTTTGTAGTCCTGATTTAAAGCATGCAAAGGTTTATATCTCGGTGCTTGGATCAGAAGATCAAGTGGAACAAAATTTAGAAATGCTCGAAGACCAAGCTCATGCCATTCAAAGCCATATTGGAAAAACAATGCGTATGAAAAATTGTCCGAAGTTGAAATTCTTTGTTGGCAGTGGCGGTGAACTTTAATGGCTTTAAATCGAACCCATTTAAATGGTTTGCTACTTGTCGACAAACCCACGGATTGCACCAGTCATGATGTGGTGGCACGAGCACGTCGAATTTTTCAAATGCGCAGTATTGGACATTCGGGAACTTTAGATCCTTTGGCTTCAGGTCTTATGGTTTTATTGATGGGGGAAGGCACGAAGCTTTCAGATTATATTCTTTCTGAAAATAAACGCTACAAACTGAAACTGAAACTTGGACTGACCACTGACACATTGGATATTACGGGCCAAACACTTTCAACAGCCCCTGTGACGGTGACGGAAGAGGCTTTTCGATCAGTCTTACAATCGATGATCGGCCATTTGCATTTACCGGTTCCCATGTTTTCCGCAGTGAAAATTCAGGGACAAAAAATGTATGAATACGCCCGCAAAAATGAGGCGGTTACAGCGCCGATAAAAGAAATGAGCTTTTTCGATATGCAGGTGCTCTCTTTCGCCTTGCCTGAGGCTGAAATTGAAATTAGCTGCTCAAAAGGCAGTTATATCCGAGCTTGGATACATGAATTGGGTCAAAAATTGGGCTGTGGGGCCGTAATGACCGAACTGCGACGATTACGATCGGAACCGTTTTCCATTGAGAATGCGGTGCGACTCGAAAGCTTAGAGAATCAAACCAGTTTGCAGGGATATCCCGCCGCATTTATTGGTTTGGCTGAAGCCTTGCCCACCTGGAAAGCCATTCGGGTTCAGGGTCGTGAGCAGGCCTTGCTTCGTAATGGACAGATCGCCAAGGATTTAGCGGCGCGCCTTATTCTCGAGCAAAAAGAGGCTCTTTCCACAGGGAAAACTGTGGGAATTCGAGTATTAGATACAAATAGCCGCCTTTTGGCGCTGCTAGAGGCCACAACGGATAAAGGTCTACGTATTCGACGGGTCTTTGTTGACGATTCCAGTCATTAGATTATAGATTCAGCGCTTCGCTCTCTTTGACGGAAATAGCCAGACGTCATCAGGAGGGTTTAATTAAAAGTTACAAGGAGTAACCATGGCATTAATGAAGTCCCAAAAAGAAGAAATCGTTAAAAAATTCCAAAAAAGTGAATTGGATACCGGAAGCTCTGAAGTGCAGGTTGCACTGATGACGGCTCACATCCGCCAATTAACAGAGCACTTCAAGCGTAACAAAAATGACGTGCACGGCCGCCGTGGTCTTTTAAAGCTCGTCAATCGTCGTCGTAAACTTTTGGACTACTTGCGCGCGCAAGATCCGAAGCGCTATGCGACCATCATCGCCGCATTAGAAATTAGAAAATAAAAATAAATAATACGAAAGGGTCCAAAGTGAAGGGCCCTTTTTTAATCCCCACAAGGAGTTACAATGAAGCAAGTGGTTTCGACAGAAGTCGGGGGAACCAAGGTTACAATCGAAACGGGTCGTTTAGCTAAACAAGCTGACGCTTCCGCACTCGTCACCGCCGGTGACAACATCGTGTTAGTTACGGTGGTTTCATCTAAAGAAGAGTCCAGTGCAGACTTCTTCCCATTAACAGTTGAATATGCAGAAAAATTTTACGCCACAGGAAGAATCCCTGGTGGATATTTCAAGCGTGAAGGTCGTCCGACAAATTTAGCAACGCTGACTGCGCGATTAATTGATCGTCCGATTCGTCCCTGTTTTCCAGAAGGCTATCGCCAAGAAACACAAATTGTTGCGATGGTGCTCAGCTATGACGGGCAGTATCCAATCGATACTTTGGCCAGCTTAGGTGCCTCTGCAGCCCTTCATATTTCAGATATTCCATTTACCAATGGTCCAACAGCGGCCGTGCAAGTGGCGCGTATTGGTGGAAAATTTGTAGCCAACCCAAACATGGCGGATTTAGAGAAATCCGATATGGATATCGTTGTTGCAGGAACGCGCAATGGTCTTTTGATGGTGGAAGGTGAAACAAAGTTTATTGCGGAAAAAGACGTTTTGGCGGCCTTAAAATTTGGTCACGACTCTATTAAGCCACTACTTGATGCTCAGGATGAATTGCGCAAGCTCACAGGTTCAAAACCGAAGCGTGCGTTTAATCCACCAGCAGAGCCAGATGAGTTTGGTAAAAAAGCACGTGCCTTCTTAAGTCCGAAAATTGAAGCGGCTTTGAAAGTGCGTGAAAAACTTAAGCGCTACGAAGCTTTTGATGCGGCTCATGCTGAAGCGAAGACAACTTTGCTTGCGGGTCTCAGTGAGGCGGAAGTCGAGAAACGCAAAAATGAGTTGGGATCTATTGTTGAAGATTTAAAATATAAAATCTCGCGCGAACTTGTTCTTTCGACCAAAACTCGTATCGATGGTCGTGGAACAACAGATATTCGTAACATCTCTTGCGAAGTTGGATTGTTGCCTCGTGCACATGGTTCCGGCTTATTTACTCGCGGAGAAACGCAAGTTTTGGGCGCGGTGACTTTGGGTACAGGTGATGATGAGCAAATGATTGATGCTCTTCATGGCTTAGAGAAAAAGCGTTTTATGCTTCACTATAATTTTCCTCCATTTAGTGTTGGTGAAACCGGCCGTATGGGTGGTCAATCTCGTCGTGAGATCGGTCACGGATTTTTGGCTGAGCGTGCGCTTAAAGCCGTTGTTCCAGATTTCGAAAAGTTTCCGTACACCTTACGAGTTGTAAGTGAAGTTTTGGAATCCAATGGTTCAAGTTCCATGGGTACTGTGTGTTCAGGAACATTAGCGATGCTAGATGCCGGTATTCCGATTAAAGGAAATGTGGCCGGTATTGCAATGGGTCTGATTAAAGAAGGCGATCGCTATGCGGTTCTTTCAGATATCTTAGGTGATGAAGATCACTTGGGTGACATGGACTTTAAAGTCGCGGGCACTCGCGAAGGTATCACATCACTTCAAATGGATATTAAGATCGACAGCATCAGCTTCGAAATTATGGAACAAGCATTAAACCAGGCTCTTCAAGGACGTCAGCATATCTTGGGTGAGATGGAAAAGGTGATGAAAGTTCCACGTGGTCAGATTTCTGAATACGCTCCACGAATTGAAACAATCAAGATCAAGCCAGAAAAAGTGCGTGAAGTGATTGGTGCGGGCGGAAAAGTTATTAAAGGAATTATCGAAGAGACGGGCGTGAAGATCGATATCGAAGACGATGGACGTATTCATATCGCCTCTACAGATCCAAAAGCCGCGAAACGTGCAATTGAAATTATCAATGGCATTTGTGCGGAAGCGGAAGTGGGCAAAGTGTACAGCGGTAAAGTGGTGAAAATCACAGACTTCGGTGCTTTTGTTGAAATCTTCCCGAACAACAGTGGTCTACTCCATATTTCTGAAATCTCTCACGAACGTATTCGCAACGTCACAGACGTTTTGGCAGAAGGCGATGTGATTGACGTAAAAGTATTGGATATCGATCGTGCCGGACGCATTAAGCTGAGCCGCAAGGTTTTGCTAAAAGCGGATGAACCAGCGCATTGATTGAATTGAAGGCTCTGCCAAAAGCAGGGCCTTTTTAGTTTTGAACGGCTTCATGGGGTAGGGGATGCAGCTTAAGGCTTTCGATTATCAACCCGATTTTAAGAAAACAGTTTTAAAGAATGGTGTACGTATTGTAACGGAACATCATCCATCCAGTCGTGGTGTGGCGGTCGGTTACTTTATTGACTCTGGTACCCGCGATGAACCGAGCCATCTCAACGGGGCGGCTCATTTTATTGAACATTTAGTTTTCAAGGGTACGAAGAAGCGCAATGCCTTTCAAATTGCCTCGGCATTGGAAGAAGTGGGCGGTGATTTAAACGCTTACACGTCTCGAGAATACACGTGTTTTCATTCTGTCAGTTTAAAAGAGCATCTCACCTTAAGCTTGGATGTATTAACGGATCTGATATGCGATGCGAATTTTTCGGCAGAAGATTACGATAAAGAACGTCACGTGATCCTGCAAGAAATCGACACATCGGCGGATCAACTCGAAGATTATATTTTCGACCTATACTTTGAATCTGCATACAAAAAGCAGTCGCTAGGGACCCCAATTCTTGGAACGCGCAAATCGCTGGAATCCATGAGTCGGGCCAAGTTACAAAAGTTTTATAAAGATCTTTATCGTGGAAAAAATCTGATTGTCAGCGTTGCGGGGCGAGTCGATCATGATGAGGTTGTGCGTGAGGTGTCAGCGCGATTGGGTGAAAAATCGGCGAACTCTTTAAGACCTGAACGCAAACCCAATATCTTTAAACCATTTAAAAAGATGGTAGAAAAACCGGCGGAGCAAGCCCATGTGTTGGTGGGTTGGCCGTCGTGCGCGATTACAGAAAAATTTCGATTTGAAGCGTATATCGTCAATAGCATTTTGGGTGGCGGTATGACGTCGAGGCTTTATCAATCAATTCGAGAGGATAAAGGCTGGGCTTATAGTGTTTATAGTTTTCTTCAGGCCTTTACCGACACGGGATGTCTTTCGGTTTATGTGGGCACATCGCGAGACCGTGTCAAAGATGTTTTAGAGATGACTCGTAAAGAACTTTCGAAAATGATCGACAAAGGCATTGGTAAAAAAGAGCTCGATACGTTTAAAACTCAAGTGCTTGGGCAGATTTTATTGGGTGCTGATGATATGGATAACCGTATGACATCGATTGCGGTCAACGAAATGTTGTTTCAAGAGTATCGATCTGTTGAACGCGTGATTGAAGATATTCAAAAAGTCACAACGGAATCCATTCGTAAATATTTGGATCGTTATTTGGCACGTGAAACATTTGGCACGTTGCTTATGGGTGATGTGATGACACAAAAAATTGAAAAAGCTTTAGAGAAATTTTAACGGGGGATGTAATGGAAAAAAAATTAGTAAAAGTTAAAAAGTTAGCCAATTTCAAAGGGGAAATGCCCAAGTATCAAACTGAGTTGGCATCCGGATTTGACGTGCGTGCTCAACTGACAGCCTCTTTAGTTTTAAAGCCAGGTGAGCGAACACTGGTACCCACAGGTTTAAGTTTTGAAATTCCATCTGGTTATGAAATTCAAGCCCGTCCTCGTAGTGGCTGGGCGATTAAAGAAGGTGTTTCTTTGGTGAACTCTCCTGGCACCATCGATGCGGACTATCGCGGAGAAGTGAAAATTATTGTGATTAATTTGGGTCAAGAGGATGTGACAATTCACGATCAGGATCGTATTGCACAATTGGTGTTATGTCCTGTTTATCAAGCTGACTTTATCGTGGTGGAAGACGCACTTAGTGAAACGGCTCGTGGTGCAGGCGGTTTTGGATCTACCGGTAAAATGGATGCGCCAGCCTACTAGTTAGTGTTCCACTTTTTTTGCTGCAGGTTTCAACTCAGTGGTTTGAGTTTGTTTTTGAACGTTTAAAGATTGAACGACGCTCTGAACGGATTCGCCCTGTCTGAGTTTTTTGAAATCTTCCTCTAGTAAGGGTTGAACAGGAGTTGTGAAAACCTTTCTATTGTTATCAGAGTAATCAATGGAACACTTTCTTTGTGAGATATCATCTGGGCTTTTGATTGGAGTTCGACACTCGACGTATTGTTTTGCTTCAGTAATACGAATCACTTTTTCTCGGTCATCTTCAATTACAACTTCCTGCGCCACCTTATTTCCATAATCATAATAGTGTTCCGTACGTTTTTGCAGGGCGGAAGGGTTTGGCGTCTTTAGAAAGTCTGGGATTATTCGATATTCTTCAACAGTGCAAAGTTTATGTGCGCCAAGTGGAGAATCGGAGCTGGCCACGGATTGATAAGTCACAACGGTTTTTTCAATGTCACTACATTTGGTAAACACCCCTTTTTTTAGAAACTTTGGTTCCTTGAAGTGAGTTTGAGAGTCTTTGCAGGACCGTTTGAAGTAATCTATTTTTCCATCACAAATTCGTTCTGACACCGAAGGTTCTGTCGGATTGGCGTTTGAAAATGGAATTGTGGCTAAGGCGAGGAGTATTGAAAAGAATGTGTTTCTCATGGTTCTATTATCCCGTAAATTCATTAAAAAATCGATACGACTAGATCTTGGTACGGGGAGTGTAATTCCTTTACTTCTTGTTAGGCGTTGATCACGAAAAAATCTTCATATTGGTAAATATAATGAATACTTTTCGGTCCTGAATTACATAAGTGGAGAATCAAAGGAGAGTGTGATGTTTAATTTCATTAAGATTTTTTTGCAATATTCCGGAATTTTAGCTGTTTTATTAGGTTCAACATTGGCAAATGCCCGAACAATGCAGCAAGAAATGAAGTGGTTGTTATCGCTCTCAAGACCCATCCAATCATTAGCTGATGCCGGAGTGGAAGATCCTGCATCGGTTGATACAGAAAGGATCGAGCGAACGTTAAAGAAGTTTCCTGATGTCTATGAAAGTCTTGAGGCGATTGGTGGTATGGTTCCAAAAGCCATGCATGAAGTGCCAGAAGATCAACGTGATGGATTTCGAACAGCTTTTCAGGATAGAATTGTGGCGATGTCCGAGCTTTTTCGTCTCTTGGAAGCCGAGTACACGGTGCAATTCGGGGCTGAGAATCGTGTTTATGATCGTGCACAAAAAATTTCTCAGACCATCAGCGCGTGCAAAAGTCAGGCACATGATGACTTTATGAGCCCGACTTTGCCAGAAAATATGCATCCAGAATCATGTGTTTTTGTAGAAGAGGAGCCGAAAGAATAATTCGATTTAGGGTCGCGTTTATGGCGTGACCCTATTCGTCTTTTAATTCTTTTTCGAGAATATCAAGGCTTTCGGGCGTGGCGTTGTCACGCAATGCCTGACGTCCCTTTTCCCAGTTGATACTATTGTGAAGCCAAAACAAAGCATACAGAGCAAAAACCCCAATAAGAATTTTTTTCGTTAAATTGGCGTCCGCACCTAAATGGTGAACCATGGCGGTATAAAGCAGAAAAGCCCAAACGAGCATGCCTAACAAAATCAAAGGCGGAAACAAAGGGGCCGCGATCGACAAGGCCAAACATGGAAGTCCGGCTAAAATTGCGATTCGATATAGAGGCAGCAGCTCCACATGTTTTTTAAACACAAATTCGAATAGATAATAAAGTAGGCCTGCGGTGATAAGAGTCAGTACGGCGGCCGTGATTGGAACGAAAATAAGACCTAAAATAATTCCCAGTGGTCGACGCTCGACAATCGCAGTTAAAACACCGGCTCCGGCGGCCATGGTTCCGATCAACATTAAACTTTGTGGCCAATCCCAAGCCGGAGGATTGCGCATGGTGGCTGCCGGATTTTTTAAGTAATCTTGTAAGTCACGAAGTGACGAAATTAGCTTTTGTTTTAAATGCTCAAGGGTGAGTGGTGTCGCTGGTGTTTGCATAATGTTCATGTGACCATTTCATTTCTCTCTCGGCAAGAGAAATGGCAATTTCAAGCCAATTCTTGATATGCGAAGTGCTTAATAAGGCGAGATCGATGGATTTTTTGCGGCCGACCCACGTATTGTGTGCCAAATTTTGCACTCTTTCGATTTTGGTCAGTGGTCGCGTGGGGAGGTCCCACTCAACAATGGCTGTTTCTGCGGGCTTTAAATCTTTTGATGTGCGCTCTATAACGTGGTGTTTCGCATGCACCAAGTTGAGTGAAGCCAGAGGTAGATCTGGAGTTCGTGCTAGAGTCTCAAGTAACGATAAATTTGATGCATCTGCAATCAAGTGAAACTGTTTGCGCTGCTCTTGCGCGATTTTTAAAAAGCGCTCGAATTCGTCAAGTTGGCTTTTCGAATCACGGGATTTGGACTGCCAGACATAAGTTTCATAGCCATGCTCGCGGAGAGCTTGAGGGATCGCATTCCAATAGCGTCCAAAATAAAACAAGGACTGCGGACCGTTGAGCAAAAGTAGTGGAGCATGAGTGAGAAGACAATTGGGTTGAAGAGGAAAGTTTTGTGGAATTTTTCGAATTCGCCACCACTGCAACCCACCTAAAATAGCAAGACAAACAATTGAGCATAGAACGGCGATGATCATCAGAATTGTGCGTCCAATTTCAACATACCATCAAACGCATTACGGTCTGCGGTTTCGTTAATCATAGCGGATCGATAGGAAAATTCAGGTCCCACCGAAACTTGTTTTCCCATGCGGGCCATAAATCCAGCGCTGATTACGGAGGCGGGAGTGGTGTACTTTGTCGTTTGTGTTTGGCTCGCAACCTCTGTTTTTAAATCCAAATAGCGTGCGGACAATCCAAGGCCGAAAACGCCCTGTACTCGACGTGATAAATAGTTTTTATAAAGAAATTTAAGATCAAACTCTTGTAGTTTCGCACGGATTGAGTCTCCCAATTTCTCAGACGAATAGCTGCGAATAGAGCCCAATGCCATCCATTCGGGCGAAAATAAATCAATACCAAAAGAAAGTTCGAAGCCCGTAAGTAAACCGCTCTCTCCTTTGCCACTGGCCAATTGAAAATTGGCATAAGACGAGAGCATGGCAAAACCCACATGGATTTTAGCTAATTCAAAAGGATCTTCACTGACGGTTGTTGTGGGCAATGGCGCATCTAGTTTTTCAAGCTCTCCAACAATGGCCTCGTAACCTAGACCGGACTCGTCGGAATCGTATGAGGTGGCGGCCTGAGAAGAGATTGAACTGAGTGCGAATATGAAAAATAAGATGTGTTTCATACCTTAATACTAGCAGATCCTCTAAAGAAATGAAAAACTCGTCTTTCCGAACCGGACCGTTTTATGCACAATAGAAGTATGTTCAAGAAAACAAATCAGAAATGCTTTTGCGCGTTTTGCAAAAATCAGCGACGCGTGTATCGAAAAAAACACATCGACTGGACGAATGTCCTTATGTCGTTTGTTAGCAGTACATTTTTGATGATCGCTTTATGGCAAGGGTTTCAGCCAGAAATCATTTTATTTTTTGTGGTGCTCGTCGTGGCGAGTGAAATTATGATTCAGGTGCGATGGAGAATGTCGCTACCTTGTCCACACTGTGGTTTTGATCCGCTCCTCTATACACGAAAGCCAGAGGAAGCTGCGCGCCGCGTGGTGAATTTTATCGAAAATCAGCGAGAAACCCCTGAGTATTGGCTTAAGGGGGATCCGCTTCGTCAATTACCAAGGCGAAAAAAGCAAAAAACAGCTCCTCCGCCCCAGCTTTCTAAAAGAATTTAGAGTCTGAAGAATGGACGTCGCGCCGGAGTTGAGTTAAGCTTGGCCTATAGTGAAAACACTTATCGTCGTTCCAACATATAATGAGTCTGAAAATATCCAAACATTGGTTCCCTCGATCCTATCAATGAATCCGAATGTTGAGATATTGGTGGTGGATGATAATTCACCTGACGGAACGGCTCAGATTGTTCGGGATATGCAGAAAACCAATCCGCAGCTGCACTTGTTGTTGCGCGAAAAGAAGCAGGGATTGGGTCGAGCGTATGTGGCGGGTTTCAATTGGGGCTTGGAACGTGGTTTTGAAACTTTAGTAGAAATGGATGCAGACTTTTCCCACCGTCCTGTGGATTTAGCTAAACTACTTTCTGAAATGAATGGCTATGATTTTATCGTCGGGTCTCGTTGGGTTTCAGGTGGTGCAACAGAAAATTGGGGATTGATGCGAAAGATGATTTCCAAAGGTGGAAGTCTTTATGCTCGAGGAATTTTGGGCTATCCGATTCAAGATTGGACGGGTGGATTTAATGCGTATCGTGCTCATACTTTGCGCGCGATTGGACTCGAGCGTGTCCAATCCGAAGGTTATAGTTTTCAAATCGAATTGAAGTTCCGTGCCTTGAAGCAGGGATTTAAAGGTCTTGAGGTCCCCATTTTATTCGCGGACCGTAAAGCGGGACATAGTAAAATGTCGAGTCGGATTGTACTCGAGGCACTTTACCGCGTTTGGAAAATTCGGATGTTGGACGCATGAACCAATTCAATTGGGCTCTTATTTGTATTTTTCTTTTTATGAGTTCCGTGAGCTGGGCTGAAGACGGCGAAGTGCCATCGGTTGACGCTCCTGCGGCGGCCTCAACAAAAAAGGAAGAAACGGGCGGCGCTGAAGAGGCACCGCAAAACGTAAAAATTAAGCCGATGTATGACAACAATAAAGCAGGTGTTATCGGGGCTCCAATTGAATATCAGCCTCGCAAGCCTAAAACTCAGACTCAAGAGGCCTTGATCGCGACAGATGGGGCCGCGATGTACAAGCGTCCGAATTTTGATTCTCCAGTGATTGGATATTTGAACGCGCGCAAAAAGGTGTTGGCCACTCGCAAGATGTATCATGGTGAGGGTGGATTTGGAGCTTTCTATAAAATTTCGGTAAATAAAAAAATTGGTTATGTGGCGGACACCGACCTGATTGTGAATATTCCTCAAAGCAAAACGGCACGAGCCGCAAAGAAGCAAGACGAATCTGCGATGGCTGCCGAGAGAGAAGAACAACAGTCAGATAAAGAAAGAGAACCCATTTATTTTACGCGCTATTTAGGTTTAACTTTCGGTCGTCTGAGCTTTACTGAAAGAGTCGCCGGTAGTGTCTACACATCCAATGAGTACATGTATGGTCTTAAGTTTACGGGCCCAGATATTTTGTTTGATAGTGCTCCGCCCTTGGATATTAATCTTGCCGTTCACTCAGGTGCTCCATCGTTATACGAAAAAATTGGCGCCAAAGGGGCCAGTGGATATTTTCTAATGTCTGACGCGGTTTTGCTTTTGCCCTTCAATGAGGGAACTCATTATTTAATTAATTACGGAATCGGTGTGATGTTTGCGTACACCAGCTTCAAGGTTCCTATCAATGGTCAGACCGTCGATTCATCGGATCAGCGGTTTGGATTGGTTTTTGATTTGGGTGGAGCGTATCGTTTTTCACGCTATGCGGCGCGTTTTGATATGAAGTATTACTACGAAAAAACCTCGTATCTTGGTTATTGGGCTGGCATTCAAATGGAATACTAGAACCAATCCTGGTTCTGAGCTATAGCTAAGCGCTATGGCTATTCAGATTCTCTCTGCACAAGTTGTGGATCAAATTGCGGCTGGCGAAGTTGTTGAGCGCCCGGCGCACTTAGTTAAAGAGTTGGTTGAAAATGCGATTGATGCTGGGGCGACGGAACTTGAAATCGATTTAGATCAAGGAGGTCGTCGTGTGCAGATTCGCGATAACGGTCATGGCATCGCTAAGGATGAATTAAAATTAGCGCTTGAACGTCATGCCACAAGTAAAATTTCGACATCCGAAGATTTGTATTCTCTGCATAGTTTTGGTTTTCGGGGAGAAGCGCTCGCGAGTATTGCGGCGGTCAGTCGACTGACGTTAATTTCAAGAACGGCAGATGAAAAACCATTTCAAATTAAAAGTGAATTCGGCAATAAAAGTGATGTTCGAGCTGCGAGCGGAGAAATCGGAACAACTTTAATTATCGAAGAATTATTTAGTAATGTTCCTGCGCGCTTAAAATTTTTAAAAACGGATAGCGCTGAATTGGGTCAGATCAAAAATACTTTAAAAGCTATGGCGCTTTCGCATCCAGATGTCGCTTTTCGAGTTCGCACGGCTGGAAGTCTATTGTTTTACTGGCCGAAATGTTCGGATTTAAAAGCCCGTGCTAAACAGATTTTAGAAGTCGATGAACTTTACGAATGTGAACAGCAGATAGGATCGACAAAAGTTAGAATTATTTTTGCTCCTCCACATAAAGTGGCGCAAAGCTCGAGGCAAATGTGGTTGTTTGTACAAAAACGTTGGGTTCAGGATCGAACCATTTCTGCAGCCGTGTTGGATAGTTTCCGAGGCACTTTAATGCATGGAGAATATCCGATCGTTGTGACCGATATTGAAATGGATCCTGAAGACGTGGATGTGAATATTCATCCAACGAAATCCCAAGTGAAATTTAGAAACTCATCGGATATTTTTCGAGCAGTGATTCATACTTTGCGTCCTGCTTTAGAAAAAGCGCCATGGGTTGCGAATCTCGTACGCAATGATGGAGTCGTAGAAAACTTTTCTTTGCAATCATTGCAGCCGGAACCCGTCGCTTATTCATTCGAAGCTCCAGAATTTAATAAAATTCAGTATCAATCGAAAAGCATGGTTCATGAGCAGAAGGCAGAATACCAATCCGTATCGGCCAACGTAGACAGCTCACGTGGGCAGCCGACAGTGAGCGTGAACAGTCCACAGTCTACGTCGTCGGCCAACGTTCACGTTGGCGGCCATTGGTCACGGCTACAGGTTCTCGGCCAAGCGCATTTAACTTATATTCTGACTCAATCGGATCGTTCACTTATTTTAGTGGATCAACATGCTGCCCACGAGCGCGTCGCCTTTGAAAAATTAATGGCAGCTTTCCGCGGTGGTGAAGTGGACGTGCAGAACTTTTTATTGCCGCTGACGATTCCTCTGCCTGCAGATCAAGTGGATGGTTTGTTATTGCTACAGAAAGATTTGGAAAAGTTAGGCCTGCTGATCGAATCTATGGGACCTGAAACTTTAGTCGTGAATGCGGCCCCCTCAATTCTTTCGGAAAAAGCGATTGCGAAAGCGATTGAACTATTAGCTAAAGAAGTCAGCGAAAATGGTGGCAGTCTTGCCTTTGATCGTGTGGTTTCTGATATTGTGGCCACTTTAGCATGCCACTCGGTGATTCGCGCAGGCCAAGCTTTAAGTTTATCTGAAATGCAGTCACTATTGGTCGAGATGGATCAGTACTCATTTTCAAGTTTCTGTCCGCATGGCCGTCCTGTTTTTGTGGAGTATCCCTTCGATCGTATCGAAAAAGAGTTTGGGCGAACACTGTGAAAGTGGTGATGATTGCGGGTCCAACCGCGAGTGGAAAATCTGGTTTAGCGCTTGAGCTTGCTCAAAAAACAAATGGCTTTCTGCTGAATGCCGATAGTGTTCAGATGTATAAATATTTAGATATCGGTTCAGCTAAGGCCACGATTCAAGAGCGCGAGCTTGTGCCACATTTTTTATTAGATGTTTTAGAGCCAAGTGAAGATTTTACGGCGGGTGATTTTCGACGCCACACTTTAGAAATTTTGAAGCGTGAAAAAGGGCCTGCGTTTGTTGTTGGTGGTAGCGGATTTTATTTGCAAGCCTTGGAAAAAGGTCTATTTCAAGCTCCAAAGGGCCAGCCTGAAACCCGAAAAAAGTGGGAAGATTTTTTGAGTGAAAAGGGGCAGGTCGCACTATTGGATGAATTGTTAAAAAGGGATCCCGAGTGGGGGCAAAAATTAAACGTCCATGATCATTATCGAGTCGTGCGTGCGCTTGTGATAATTGAAGAATCAGGACGAAAGGTATCGGAGATGTGGCGTGAGTTTCAAGAAACAGCACCACCATTTCCTTACCCCTTACTTAAGGTGGCCTTAAGAATTCCTCGGGATGTTTTGCGTGAACGAGTGCGCATGCGAACAATAAAAATGCTCGAAGCCGGATGGTTAGAGGAAGTTCGAAAACTATTAGCAATGGGATTTGGTGCGACTCCGGCCTTAAAAACAGTCGGCTATCGAGAATGTGTGACTCATCTTGAGCAACATAACAGTCAGGACGAATTGATTGAGCAAGTGGTGATCAGCACTATGCAGCTCGCTAAAAAGCAAATGACGTGGTTAAGAAAAGACCCCACATGGAATTGGTGTGATTATAATGATACGGCGCATATACAAGACATGATCTTGCGCCACCTTTCGTCATTGTGAGATACAGGGCTATGAAAAGTATGACGGGATTTGGTGTGAGCCGTAAAAGCTCACGCGAAGTTGAGATTGAGATCACGGTGCGTGCAGTGAATGGTCGGTTTCTTGAAACGCGCACTCATATGCCGCGCGAATATTTGCCATTTGAATCCGAAATTAAAAAAAGACTACAGAAGAAATTCAATCGGGGCACCATCGATATCTTTGTTGTTCGTCGCAGTAAAGGGATTGCGAAGGTGGAACTTCGTCCTGAGGCTGCAAAAGCATGGCTGAAGGCTTATCAAGAGCTGGCTAAGACGTTGAAGTTAAAATTTGAACCGCGACTCGAGACTTTGGCCTCACTTCCAGAAGTGATGGGCGTAGATAACTCACATCAAGTGTCGACGTCTGAAAAGCAGATGTTATTGCAAATATTTGATCAAGCGATGGCCGCGTGTTTAAAGGAGCGCACTCGAGAGGGTGTGGCTTTACAGAGGGATCTTGTTAAATGCTTAAAAAACTTGCATGAGTTGTGCGAAAAAATGCAGCAACTGGCCAGCAAGTTATCGGAAGAGCAGATTGGACGTATTCAGGATCGCCTAACGAAATTGAAAGTGGAAATTGAGTCCTCGAGAGTCGCGCAAGAAGCGGCCATACTGGCAGATCGGGGCGATATTAACGAAGAGATCGTGCGATTAAGTGAGCATGTTAGCAATTGCCTCAAAGAAGCGACCAAGGGTACAGTTGAAGGTAAGAAACTTGATTTTTATTCGCAAGAATTACTAAGGGAAGTGAATACCATAGGTTCGAAATCGCAGATGGCGGATTTGACTCAGGTGGTGATTCAGGCCAAAAGTGTGATCGAAAAAATCAAAGAACAGGTGCAGAATTTAGAATGAAAAAGGATTTGGTCATTTTAGTCGGTCCAAGCGGAGTGGGAAAATCCACGCTGCTTGAACGCGCGATCCAAGACTTTGAAATTCTATGCGATACGGTTACGGTTACGACCCGACCTATGCGAACAGGTGAGAAGGAGGGTGTTCCTTATCACTTTGTCGATCGAAAAAAATTCGAAGATATGATGGCAAAGGGTTACTTTATCGAGTGGGCAGAGGTGCATGGAAACCTATATGGTACACCATCGACCCAACTCGAAGAGTACTGGGCGAAAGGGCGAGTGGCCATTATGGATGTCGATATTCAAGGGGCAAAAACCTTTAAAGCTCGCTATCCCCAGGCCTTAACCATCTTTATTGTGCCGCCCTCCATAGATGCATTGCGTCAAAGAGTGATCGCGCGTGAGGGTGGTAAGCCACCTGCAGACCTCGAAGTGCGTATGCAGACGGCTCAAAGGGAAATTAAAGAGGCCCATTTTTGTGATCATCAGGTCGTGAACGCCGATTTTGAGACAGCTTACTCACATGTGCAGAAATTGATTGTAAATCATCTGAAAAATCGTTAGTTTACCGGGTTCTCGTTAAACCTTTAATCGATGTTAGAGGAGCCACCTACATGGCACGTATTACGGTCGAAGATTGTCTAGATAAAGTAAGTAACCGCTTTGCATTGGTTCTTTTGGTTTCCAAAAGAGCGAAGCAACTTTTGAAAGGCGATCAATGCACGACTCCAGGTCGAGGCAACAAGTACATCGTCAATGCTTTACGAGAAGTAGCCGCAGGTCGAGTTCACTATGAAATCGATGACACAAAAGGATCAGCTGAAGAGCAGATTCAACAAGATCTTTTGCGTTAATTCTAACGAAAAAGGTCTCCAGTTTCGGCCCCTATTTACCGTTAAGTATGTGAATAGAGATGGTCTTTCATGATTGATTCAGGCGCCGAAGACAACAACAGTGAAACAGCAGAAACGATTGATGATCTTTTAAATAAGATCAAATCCTATTATCCAACCGCGGACACCGAATTTATTCGTCGCGCGTTTGAGTTTTCCGAAAAAGCACATTCAGGTCAAATTCGTCGTAGTGGCGAACCGTATATTTCCCATCCACTCGGTGTTGCTGCGATCTTAGCTGATTTGCATTTGGATTTAGCGACAGTGGCGACGGGTTTACTGCATGATACGGTTGAAGATACGGACGTCACATTAAAAGACATTGAAAAAAACTTTGGCTCCGCTGTGAGTATGCTTGTTGATGGTGTAACGAAGATTTCCAAAATGAGCTTTCGTAATACCCATGAAAAGCAGGGCGAGAATATTCGCAAGATGATCGTGGCTATGGGTAAAGATGTGCGCGTGGTTTTGGTGAAGTTAGCGGATCGCTTGCATAATATGCGCACACTTCATCATATGCCCTATGAAAAGCAAGCCCGCATTGCTCAAGAGACTTTAGATATCTATGCACCGCTCGCGGGACGCCTCGGTATCATGTCGATGAAAGTTGAACTCGAAGATTTGTCGTTTCGTTACTCACAGCCAGAAGCTTATTATTCAGTCGCACAAAATGTGGCGATGAAAAAACATGAGCGTGAAAAATATATTGAAGAAGTAAAGCGCTTACTGGCCAGCGAGCTGACGAAAAAAACAAAAGTAAAATTTGAAGTTCAAGGTCGGCCGAAACATCTTTATTCCATTTGGAAAAAGATGTTGATGCGCAATGTGGACTACGATCAGGTGTATGACGTGCTCGCATTCCGTGTTTGTGTGAGTTCAATCCCTGAGTGCTATGAAGTTTTGGGAACTGTGCATTCACTCTGGAAGCCGATACCGGGTCGCTTTAAAGATTTTATTGCCATGCCCAAGGTGAATAATTATCAAAGTTTGCATACAACAGTGATTGGCCCGGGCGCAGAGCGTATTGAAATTCAAATTCGTACATTTGATATGAACTTGATTGCTGAGCGCGGGATCGCCGCCCACTGGGCGTATAAAGAATCGTCTCGCGAAGAAGATGAAAATGGCAGTCAAAATCCAGCGGATTTACAGAAGATCAATTGGCTACGGGATTTGGTGAACATGCATCAGCAGACTCATTCATCCGATGAGTTTTTAGAGAATATCAAAACAGATCTATTTGATTCTGAAATTTATGTGTTCACTCCGAAAGGGGAAGTTAAAGAATTTCCTGAGGGAGCAACACCGATTGATTTTGCATATTCTGTGCACACCGATGTAGGAAATAAAATTGTCTCCGCTCGTGTGAATGGAAAGTTGGTGACCTTAAAACATAAATTGCAAAACGGAGACACCATTGAAATTGTCACTTCAAAAACTCAGGTGCCTTCGAAGGATTGGTTGAAGCTGTGTGTGACCACTCGTGCGAAATCAAAAATTCGCGCGTTTGTGAAAGCCGAACAAAGAAAGCGTGCTCTGACATTGGGTAAAGAGTTGGTTGAGAAAACATACCGCAAATATGGTGTGTCGATGCAGCGAATTTACGAAGGTGACGCCTACGAAAAACTATTAAAAGATTTTGGCTTGAATAACGTGGATGATGTGCATGTGCAAGTGGGTTACGGTGCAATCACACCGGTTGAAGTGATTCAAAGACTCTCGCCGGATGCATTAAAAGCTCCTTCGAAAGAGGGACAAGATGATGCTTCATTTTTGCAAAAAGCTTTTAAAGCCGCTGTTGCGAAAAACAAGAAAAGTTCTTCGATTATCAGTGTGGATGGAATGGACGACGTTCTTGTACGGTTTGCAAAATGTTGTACGCCGATTCCAGGAGATCCAATCATTGGTTTTATCACCCGTGGACGTGGAATTGCCATTCACCGTGCCGATTGTGAAAAGGCTTTTGAATTGGATCAGGATCGCCGTATTGATGTTGGATGGAATAAAAATGTCGGGGGACCTGAATCCGGTCGTATGGTGAAAGTGCGAGTGATCAGTCACGACTCTCCTGGATTATTGAAAAATATGACGGAAGTTTTCTCTAGTAATGGCGTTAATATTCAGAATGCGCAAATTCGCACAACGAAAGATCTAAAAGCGATTTGCCTGTTCGATGTAAATATTAAAGATACCTCACAGCTCAGTCATGTGATGTCACTTCTCATGAAGCTCAAGGGCGTTCTCGGCGTCACCCGTATTACCCATTCATAAGGTGCCAGGTTCCGAATCCGGGTCACGTAGTGTCATAGGAAAAATGGCTCGTATTTGTTGTGTCGCTGGCCATTCAGGTGAGTCCGGGTCTCCGGAATCTATGAATGCCACACGAGACGTTTTTGTTTTTGTGACGGCGTTTGATAAAATCCAACCTATCCATGCCCTAGGTTTATAGTTTTCACCCGGTAATTCTAAAGCAGTATAAAATTTCAAATACATGATCCGTTGATCAGGAAAAAGAACAACTAAAGAGTAGGGATCATTATTAAAATTTTTCAGCTTTAATGAATTGCTTCCATTGTTCACGGTCCACTCATTCATTTGTCCCGAAATATCTTCAACTTGAATCGCAATGTGATTCAATGAGCGTCGCAAACCAATGCGTTTTAATTTTCCATCGGATGTTTCAAAGTAACCGTAATAGTCATTCGTGACATCGCCATCAACAAGGTCATCTCCTTCTTCTGAGGGCTTACCTGGAGGTAAAACAGGTTCTTCGAATTCAGTTAAATGACTTAAGAGATCGCGAGGTGAGCGGGGGAGGCGAAGATCTAATTTCCTTAAAGCAAATCGATCAGAATAAGACTCATCCTTTGAAGTAGGAGCTGAATTGGAGTTTTTTCGATTTGAATCTATGTTTGACAAGTTAGCAGTGGCTTCATGCTTAGGGACGACTGGAGAAGGTAAGTTTGCATGGGACTCTTGCAACCTCACAGGATTTGATTCTTCAATAGTTTTTACAGTGGATGTTTTTTTAAAGACAAGAAATGAAACTAAACCGAGAGCAGCAACGAGCCACAACGTTTTTACGCGGCGTGACCCGGATTCGGAACCTGGCACCTAAAACGACATCCCGTAGCCGACGCGAAGGGCGATGATGCTAGCTTTGGCTTGGTTTGAAGACGGGAAGAGCTGATATTCAACCGACATAGGGATAAAACTATCTTTAGAAATAAACCAATCCGCTCCGCCGCCAACACCATAAGTGCTAGTTGTGGTGATGGAAGTTTCAACGATGGCCGTTGACGATTTTGACATTGGGAAAAGTAAAGTAAATCCACCGCCGAGCCATGGACGGAATTCTTTATCTGAAAATACATAGCGGCCCCAGAAATCAAAAGTGATGTACATGATTTTCACATCACAAGTTGAACTTCCAGTACCGCAAACATTGCCGCCTGTTCCATTGAAGTTTTCAATACCACCAAAACCACGGAACCAAATATTTGGAAATAATTTGTAATCAAAAAAACCTTTTGCGCTAATGCCTGTACCAGAAAGAGAAGCCACAGCACCTGAATCTAAAGTGACTTCTGCAGAGTCCATTCCGTATCCCACCATACCGCCGATAAATGTATCGTGATTGGAAGCGGAAAAATCTTTTTTGCGAGAAGAAGGGGTCACACTGTCATCGCTTGCAGCGGCTTTCGGTCCCCGTTTCGTTAGAGTCCAACCCACTTGCGCTTTGCCTTTTGCAATCATCCCGATGGCTTTATCGCCTTTGACCTTGTCGAGTTTGATGAGGCCTTTCTTTTTGCCATTGCTATCAATCGCAAAAAACACATCACCTTCAGCGGCTTCGAGACCATCTAAATTGATAAGGGCTTTGTTGCCTTTGACTTTTGTAATGTCCGCAGCAAATGCAGAAGAAAAAGAGAAGACGAGAAGCAAGCTCAAGATGTATGTCATGAAGGGCCCCTTTATGGCTCCCCATAAGATAAGGGAGCGTTGTTCACTCCCTTATTGTAACCAAATGATTTTAAAAAGGAATCTCTTCTGAGCTATCGAATGAAGGCTCTGGACCAAACTCCTGGTTTGAGTAGTTGTCCGAAGATTGAGAGGCCCCTTGTCCTGGTTGACCCGAGCTTAGGAATTGCACAGTATTGGCCACGATTTCAGTTGTGTACTTTTTAGCGCCCTGTTGGTCTTCCCATGAGCGAGTTTGCAGACGGCCTTCAACATAAACTTGGCGTCCTTTTGCTAAATAGCGACCGCAAAGCTCAGCTAATTTTCCCCAAACGACAATGCGATGCCACTCGGTGCGCTCTTGCTTTTGACCTTCTTTGTCTGTCCAGTTTTCGCTTGTTGCCACGCTCAAGCGAGCGACTTGTTGACCAGAGCCTACAGTTTTCACTTCAGGATCTGCTCCTAAACGACCAATCAAGATGACTTTGTTAATGCCCGACATGAAACCCTCCCCGGTAATCGATAATTAAATCGATCCCATAAGACCTTGGAGAGGGACGGCTGTCAATTGAATGCAGATAACTTTGAGAGGTTGGGCGTCAGTCCCAAACGAGCTCCGGTGGCGCGGAACATATATTTACTTCCGCCGTCCATAGGGCTTTTATAACTATCAAGAAATCCGAGGAATAATCCTAAATCCCTTTCGATGGCTTTATTGACATTGAGTTCCACACGCACATCGTAAGCCCCGAGACTGGGTTCAATCTGATTGCCGCGGCGAGCAAATCGAACATCCATTTGGCCTTTTACTTGTCCGGAAAATTGGTCGGAAGCACCGCCCAAATGACCTTCATCGATAATAAATTTTGAGCCTTTCAGGCGACCTTTAAGATTCACGGAAGACCATTTTAATCCAGGTAAGCTCATGGGGCCAAACGGAGTTGGCACTGTTGATGTGGGCATTTGCACATCTTTTCCTGTTAACGTAAGCTCGACATCGGGCTGCTCGGTAAAATTTGGATCTATCGTAGCAGAAGCCTCAAGATTGGCGTGACCATTCAGTTGCACCGGTAAATCCATAGCTTTTTTAAGATCAGCTAAATTTATTTTTTCAAACTCGGAGTATACGATTTGTTTGCGTACGTCTTCCTGAGTTTTATCGCCTTCGCGGAAACTAAGGTATGCGTCTCCACCCATAAAACCTTCGGCACTGGCATTAAAGCCTTTTTTGAAAGTCAGTAAACTTGAAATCGAAGGGGAGAGTTCAAGGGATTCTGTTTTGATCGAAGGAAACATCGCTGTTTCCACTTGCACGTTTTTCATGCTGAGACTTGGAGTTGGAAACAACCCAAGTCCCAATCTATCAAATTCAACATAGACTTGGTTTTGTGTGTTCAATGCAATTTGGGTGGTTAGTAAATCGGCTAAATCATCATATGGAAAGAGCAGAACAATAAAAACAAGTGTTGAGAAAATTCCAAGAGCAATTTTAAGTTTGTGGTAGCGAAAGATGTTTATAAAAAACTGGGCGAACTTTTGCATGGGACTTACTCTCCTTCGGTTGGTGGAGGAAGATCGTCAGCTGGTAAAGTCTCGGGTGGCGGAGTGGCCTGACGACTTGGTGTAGGTCGAGCAGAACCGCGCTTATTGCTAAAGCCGGATTTACCGGCGCCTGTCGTTTCTTCGCTGGACTCCATATGAGGGAAATTAAAACTAACCAACTTAAACACGACATCGAAATATCCAGGCGCAGGCGCTCCTGCGGCGGATTGAATTTCAACATCCATTAATTTCAATGCGGCATAAAGTTTAGAAAGTTCAAAACCAATATCTAAAATTTGTTTTAAGTTTAGTTTTTTCGCATCTACAGCGAACGCCTGTTGTGTCACAGTTGGGGGAACAAAGGCCACACCGTTCTTTGAACTTGTTGAAACAACTTGGCCTCGTTGTTCAGCCATCAAGTTAGCAGAATTAAAAACTTGATCCACGCTCTGTTGAAGGACATCGAGGCTCGGACCTTGTGGAATCGGTGGTAGAGCTTCGCTTTGACGAGAAGCGCGCAGCAATTCACGAATGACAGAGCGTTTCTCGTCAAACTCGGTCATTAATGTGCCGGATGAGCTTAAATATGAATACGGGAACCATAATAAAATCAAAACAGCGAAAACAAGAGCCGCTACACCCAAGGCTTTTTGTTGTACAGCTGGCAGTGCCTCATACTTCTCGCGAAGAGTATTGTATGTGGAACTTTCCTGAATACGACCCCAGGTCGTATTCAGTTGGTCACGGAGCTGTTCCTTGATGTCGTCTAAGTTCATTATCCGCCCTTTATGCGATTCATTAAAAACTGCAAACTAAATCCAGCTTGACCTGGTTTTGTTTGCGCAGGAGCTTTGAATGCATTCACTTTACCATTCTGACTGATTCCAACCAAAGCTTGCTTTAAGCGCTCGACGTCACCCGGAGTTGCGGTTTGACCTTCGATCGTCACATTTTCACCATTCACTGCAAAACGAAACACTTCCAATTTCAAATTGCGATTCGAAGGAACGCTTTGACTGACCCGATTAAGTAAGTCCATCGCAGAATTAATTTTTTGTACCTTTTCAACCAGGTTGCGATTGTTTTGCTCTTGTTGCTTTTGTTTGATGTACAATTTGATATTGCGCAAAGAGGATTGGGGGCCTTTTAAACCCACCATGGCAGCCTGATTTTTTAAGACCTCTTGGGTTTTATCTACCAAAGACATGGCAAAGTCTTCGCGCAAGAACGCATACACACAAAAGATAAGAAATGCAGCTCCGGCAATTTGTAGCGTATAAGACCAGCGCTCAACAAAATGCTGAAGGGTTTGACTTTGTTTTGCAAAATCGGCTTTCAGAAAATTAACAGCAGGATTACGTGGACGGCGAAGTCCTTCGATAGCTAATCCGATCGCTAAAGACGCGGTCAGATCATTTTTTGTGATTGCAGTTAAATCAAGGCCGATTTGCACAGGAAGTTCTCGAAGTTTGTTGGTCGAAACTTCTAGTTTTTGTGTTACATATGGAGCTAAATTTCGAATCTGTGAAACGCCTCCAAGGAGGCTGAGCTCTTTCACATCGAAGTGTAAATCTGTTTTGACTTCAATCAACGACAGCTTCACTTCTTGTATAAGTGGTTCGATCGCGTGACGAATCACATCTGAAAACTTAATTTGATCGGCAGTAGCACCTTCGTGATTCAAAAGGATAAAGGCTTTTCGCTGAAGTTCTTTTAAAGCTTCAAGGTAATGAATATGAAATTGGCTTGAGATCGCTTCCGCGAGTTGTTTTCCGCCAAAATCAATACTGCGGGTGAAGATCAGCTGGTTATTGTGAAAAACAGTAAAGATCGTGTTTTCGTGACCAATGGTTAGCCATGCTTCTGCTGTGTGTTGGTCCGGTGTTGGATTTTCATTTGCCAATTCCTCGATTGGAGGATTTTGCCAATTTTCAATAAGGCTGGCGAAGGCGGCGCCTTCCATCGAAAGAAGGCTTAAATCAAGTCCGCAATCTTGCGCTAATGAAATGCGATCTTGTACTCGCTCTTTTGGACAAGCCAAAGCCAAAACAGTGGCTTGTGATCCTTTGAAAGACGTGATCTTGGCATCGAAAACGGCATCTTCTTGAGAAAAAGGAATATCATCTTCAAGTTCGAAGGCTAAGCTTTTTAAAATTTTATGACGTTCACGAAATGGAAATACACGGCGACGAAGACTAATATTTTTTTGTGGCAGCGCCATTACGACTTGGGTTTCAGTCTTATCCCAATTTTGAGAAAGTTGGCGCATGATATCGATAATTTCAATTCGCTTGTCACGATTGGGATCGGGACTTAAGGGAAATTCTTGATAGCTGACCAATCGGGCATATTTTGAGGAAGATTCAATTTCAGCGACTTTTACACTGAAAGATCCAATGTCGACACCAATGCTTCTCATATCTATAAGATCCCGAATTTTCGAGCTTTTTACAAGTGGGCAAGTGTTCTACGAGAGGATTTCAGAGGAGAGCAGGACTTTCATCGAGGATGATTGAAGAGGGCTGAGAACAGAGGACAGAGAACAGTCACTGTGGCGGCTCTCAGTTCTCTGTTCTCAGTCCCCGAATTTCTCAATTTTCTGACCAATACACCACAGCCGGTCGGCCTTTAGGAATCGCCGGTGCTGCAGGAGCGGCAGTTTGGGTTTTATCGTCCTTCTTATCCTCTTCCTTTTTGCCGTCGTCCTTTTTATCACTCGAATTGATAAATTTGATATATTGCTGTTTTACATTTTCAAAATCGTAAGTGATCGCCGTGATTTCTCGAGTCGAGTTAGCGTAAATTCCAGTGCTGGTGATGCGAAAATTAAATTCAGTACCGGTTAAAATAGGAATGGCCGGAGTCTCTCCTTTTGGTTTGATATCGACTCCCAAGTTTTTAACAAAATCATAGAAATCATCAGCAGAACCAAATAATCCTCCTTCATCAGGAGTGCTTCGGCGTTTCATAATTTTTTGAATCATTTCATCTGTGATCCGACTATCAAGTGATTTAATAACATCTGCTGTCGCATAATTCACATTGATGCCTTTAACGCCGTAAACGGTGATGCGGGGAGCGAGTAAAGCGAAAAGTTTGTCATCCATTTTGGCGACCATGTGCAATTCTTCTAAAGTCTTAAATGGCTTGTTGGGCGGAATAAATTCACTGCGAACATCAGGGTACTGCCCCTTCTCATCGCCGCCATTTAGAGATTCAGCATCTTCATCAATCCAATCGGTGATATTGTTCACCAACTCATCGAATTTAAAATTGCTATACTCTTTGCGAAATTCTTCATCGTGTTCAAGTTGGCCCGTGAAGATTTCTAAAATTTGTTTCTTTGTGGCTTCTCGAATCTTTTTTCCTTCTTCACCGAAAGCCCCTAAGTCATTGATATCGATGCGAGAGCCTTCGGATGCGATAGTCGCTACAAAAGATCCTTCTATTGTAGAGTCTTTGACCGCCGTTTGTATTTGGTCTTTATCCACTGAGGACGCCTCCGCAGGAACGACTGGCGGCCAGGCAAACGGGAACTGCCAGATCGGATCCAGCATCGAGGCATTTTTCCCTAAATCTTTTCCAAAAGTCGCCATGGCTTTTTTGTAAAGTAAAATTCTTAACAAACTGATTTCAACGCCGGATTTTGCATTGTAGTACGCTTTTAATCGATTCACCTGTTGGGCTGCGACCAAATATTCAACAGAGCTGTCATAGGAGACTTCAACTGCAATCGAAATCATCAAGATCAACGAAAAAATCGCGAGCAGCATAGCCACACCACGGTTATTGCGCAGTGGACGAGATAAGTTCAAAGTTATTTTACGCTTCATATTGAACTGCTTATCCTCCTGGTGGTGGTGGCGGTTGATTTGGATCGGCCGCTTTCTTTTCTTCAAATAATTTATCATTATTTGAAAATCTGAGAGGAACCACCATCGTCATCGCAACAGGTTTATCTGCTTTGTCGTTTTTATTTAAAGTTTCGATAGTGACTTCTACGGCCCAAGGAAATTTACCGCGTTGGTATTCTTCGCCTTTTTCATTGGTAAACCATGTTTTGACCCACTCTTCTTGTTTTTCTGGTCCTAAATATCGCAATTCAAAGCGGGTCACATTCTCAAGTAAAACCTGTTCAGGTCCATCTTTCATAATATCATCATCGATTACGGGGTTGTCCCGGCGCCATAAACATTTGCTCTGCCATTTCTTGTTCGTGCGATTGCGACAATCTTTTAAGGTGTAGCCGATCTCAGCCTGATCTGATTCCTGGATATCTCCGCCGGTGCGAATATGGCTTAGAGATGTGAAGTGAAGTTCATTTTCTCCACCAAGAAACATGGTGAGAATTTTTTGTTCTTTTGCTTGTCCTGCCTTGGGCTGTACACAGTTGTCTTTTTTATCCTGCATACATTTTTCGTAATCTTTTTTTTGTTTTTCGGCATTGCCTTTAACAGCTTCGTTGTAAAGATCGATATTGATATCACGATAATTGAAGGCCAAGTTAATGTCGCGCTCCATGACCTTCAAGGCGTCACGAACCGTTGCGAAGCGCGCGATATCTTTTTGTACTTTCACTTTAGTTCGGGCACCTCGTTCTACCGATTGATATGTATAGAGTGAAATAAAAGCGAGGATGGCCATCGACACCAAAATCTCAATTAAGGTAAACCCTTGCGAATTGCGCATCAAGGAGAGCCTCCGACCTCGAGTTCTTTGTTAAAGTCGACGAAGTACATCACGACTTTAAACTCGGCCTTTTTCCCTCCAGGAGCTGTAACAAAAACAGAGACAGTGACTTCCTTCACAGCTTTTGAGATGTACTCAGTGGTTTGCTTGATAATAGTTAAAAACATTTCGTCCGCGCCACCATCTTTCGAAATCAAGAGGGATGAAAGATCGGGCATAATAAATTTTTTCGACTTCATTGCCCAGGTGTACTGAGGGTATTCATCACCGAAGTCTCCACTTTCTTCTTCTTTGATATCATCTATCGGCTTGCCTCGATAAAAGGCGTCAAGCTCGGTCACTTTGCGTTCTAACAAGAAGGCGACGTTATTATAAAGATTGGCTTTGCGAATACGTAAAAAATTTCCTGACCAAGAACTGGAAACGACTAAAATTCCACCAACTAAAATGACGATGGCGACAAGAACTTCTAAAAGTGTAAAGCCACTTTTTTTCATTCTTGCTCCTTTAATTCTTTCAGTGGTACGTTGGAGCTGACAACATCGGCTTTGCCGGTCAGAGGATGAATGGCAATAGTCCACTGATTATCTTCCGTGATTCGTAAGTGAATGGCGGCCTCTTCTACCAAACCTTGAGGAAAAAAGTGAATATAGGCGCGGCCGCTAACAATCGGTTTTTCTGAATTGGTTTTTTCAAGTTCGCTAAATCGCAAACCACTGGGAAGCTCCTGGACGGTTTTTAAAATTTGTGTGTCCATATCAAAGCCACCAGGGATAGGCTTTGGCTTGCCATCTTTATCTTTTTCTAAGGTCCCTTCTTTACGAGCCTCTTCGAGTTCTTGAAGTTCTTTTTCTGAAATCAATGTCTTTTGATTGGATCTTTCGATCCAATAGGTATGATTTTCCTCGCCCTCTACTCCGTCTTTCATATCAATAACAAGACGGTAAATAGATCCATTGAGTTTGGCTCGTGTGTGCAGCTCTTTACTGAGTGTGGTGAGTTTTCGGATGTGAGATTTGGCTTTATTGCCTTTGGTGTTAATGCGGGGAAGAACAAGGGCCACAACACCAGCGATAATGGCGACTGTGACCATCACTTCGAGAAGCGTAAAGCCGTTTGCGGATTGATTCGTGCGCAAAACAAAATGTTTTTTGTTCATCGGTTTTGCGCACTCCTTGAACGATTATAGCTCTTCGCTCGAAATATCAGCCGCCGTACCAGTGCCACCTTCTTTTTTATCATCGCCTAAGCTTTTTAAAGAATACGTGCTGCCATTGATTGTATAACCGAAAGGTTGACCCCATGGATCTTTAGGAAGTTTCTTTAAGTATGGATCTGGGCCCCAGTTGCTACAGTTTGATGGTGCCGTGACCAAGCCATCAAGGGATTCAGGAAAAAATCCGCAGTCTGTGTAGAACATTTCTAAAGCTTTCCCAATTTCTGCGATTTGAATTTTAGCTTCATTTGTACGTGCTTTTTTAAAACGTGAGTTGATTTGAGTCGCAAGGACACCAATCAATCCGCCAAGAATCGCAAGTACCACCATGATTTCAAGTAGTGTCATACCACGTTGGTTTTTTAAAGTCTGAGCTGCATTACTTTTCATCGATTTTCCTCCAATAGCCATGAATCGCTATATTAACCGGCAAGATTCGACATTTCAAACATCGGAACCATAATTGCGAAAACAATGAAGCCAATAACGCCCCCCATCAAGATAATCATGATAGGAGTGAGGAGGGACGTAAGGCCTTCAATTGTTGTTTTCACTTGGAAGTCATAGGCATCACTGACTTGTGTCAGCATTTTTTCAAGCTCCCCAGTTTTTTCACCAATGTTAATCATATGAATAACTAACGGGGGAAACTGTCCTGATTTTTTTAGAGGGCCGGCGATTGATTCCCCCTCGGAGATATTCTCGCGGGCAAGATCAATGGCGCGACCAATCACTTCGTTATCCACGACATTTCGAACCGTTGTCATTGCGGCCAACATAGGAACGCCACCCGTTAAAAGTGTGGCGAGTGTTCGAGAGAAGCGTGATACAGCTACGATGCGAGTGATTTTTCCAAATAACGGAAGCTTTAATGAAATCGCATCCCACTGTGGGCCGCCAGTGGGTGACTTCTTCCAATTGCGAAACAAAACCACCACGAGCACCATGGAAACTAAAATCACATGCCAGTAGTTCACCATGAAACCACTGAGATCGATGATCACATACGTATACCATGGCAGTTTGAGCTCGGGAGAGGATTCGAACACCACGACAATTTTTGGAACGACATACACAAATAAAACGGCCAATAAAACGCCGGTGAAGAAAAACATAAGAATGGGATACATCATCGCGGATTTTACTTTTGAAGATAATTCGGCTTGAGATTCTGTGAACTCCGCAAGACGGATCAAAATCATATCTAGGGTACCGGTTAACTCACCCGCCTCACACATGGACACATAAATACGGTCGAAAATGCGAGGGTACTTGGCGAGTGCTTTATGAAATGCACCCCCTTCATTCACCGAATTTTTAATTTCAGCGATCACTTCAGATAAAGTTTCGTTTTCAACTTGTTCCGAAACCGCAGCTAAAGAGTCGACAAGTGGAACATTGGCTTTCAGAAGGGTGGCCAGCTGACGAGTCATCATCGAAAGTTCTTGCACGCTGACGCCACCAGCCGAAACATTGCCTTTTTTGGTTTTCTTCTTAGCTGTTTTGGTTTTATCTTTCAGATCGACAACGAAGATGCCATCTTTTTTTAAACGTGCGCGCGCATTGCGAGAGTTATCGGCATCAACTGTACCACGCACGTTTTTTCCGCTTTGAGTAAGACCTTTATATTCAAAAATCGGCATAAAGCTCCGGGTTAAACGTCGAGCTGAGTATTAGTTAACATTTCTTCGATTGTCGTGATGCCTTGAAGAATTTTTTGAATGCCGTGTTGGCGAAAGGTCACCATTCCATATTGTTGAACAGCGACCTTTTTGATCGAATTTCCGTCTGTGCGCTTCATAATCATCGAGCGAATATCATCATTGATTAATAACAACTCTTGAATCACGGTTCGACCGATGTAACCCTTTTGATTGCACTCGGCACATCCCACAGCTTTATGAATATTACTGTTGACGATATCTGAACGCTTAAGTTCAAGACTTTCTAATTCAACATCTGAAGGCACATACGGCGCTTTGCAATGAGGACATAGAATACGCACGAGGCGTTGAGCAATCACACCTAAAAGTGATGTGGCAATAAGGAAGGGTTCGCACCCCATATCAATCAAGCGTGGAAAGACGCCGGCAGAATCATTCGTGTGAATTGTGGAAAGGACCAAGTGACCCGTCAGAGATGCATTAATTGCGATTTCAGCAGTTTCTAAGTCACGAATCTCACCCAGCATGATCACGTTCGGATCTTGACGCAAAATTGAGCGCAGACCACTGGCAAAAGTCAGACCAATCTTTGAATTCACCTGAATCTGGCCGATTCCATGAATTCGTTGTTCCACGGGATCTTCAACGGTGATGATGTTTTTATCAATGGTATTGATCTTCTGTAAACAAGCATAAAGGGTTGTGGACTTACCAGAACCCGTTGGGCCGGTGACAAGCAAAATACCGTAAGTTTTCTGCATGATGCCGTCTAACTTCCCAAGTGTATCGCGTGAGAATCCTAATTGATCGAGTTCTAAAACGACGTTCGATCGATCTTGAAGACGAAGAACAAGTCGCTCACCAAAAGCGGTAGGAACTGAGCTTAAACGAACATCGATGTCTTTACCTGCAAGTTTCAACGGAATACGACCATCCTGAGGTAGGCGTTTTTCTGCGATATTCAAGTTGCCCATGACTTTTACGCGGGAAGTGATCGCGTTTTGTAGCTTCTTTGGCGGCTTAAAAATATCAAATAGAATACCATCAATACGAAAGCGAATCATCATGTCGCGCTCGTAAGGTTCCATATGAATATCGGAGGCTTTTTCTTTCACTGCACGGAAGAGCAAAGTGTTGACCAGTTTAATTACCGGCGCATCATCTTCGCCGGCCTCGAGAAGATCGATAACGGGATCGTCAAGATCGTACTCTTCGGATTCAATATCATCGAGACCTTCAAGAGCCGCCGTACTTTTTTCGTACACACGATTAATAGCATCTTGAAGGCGACTCGAAGTGGTAATGATTGGATGAATCTTTTTGTTAAACTTTACTCGTAAATCATCGAGAACTTTATGGTTCAACGGATTGGTGGTGAGGACCAGGACCCGCTCTTGCTCCATTTTAAAAGGAAGAATTTCTTGTTGTTTGGCATAATTAATGGGAAGGTCACGCACCAAATCAACAGGGATGTCGTTGACTGGAATTTCTTTTATGTAATCGACATTTAAAAGTTTGCATAACTCATGCAGAGCTTCTTCGGGCGTGTTAAATGTCATTTTACTTAATACGTCACTGAGCTCGCGACCTTGAAGATCATGAGTTTTTAGCACGCTCTTTAGCTGTTCATCTGAAAAGCTAGTGCCCTTTAATATGAGTGTTTCAAAAGTTTGAGTGGCCACTACAGTTATCATAACGAACAGATCAAGGTCCTACAACACGGATTAATAGGCTGGACCATGGGCCTGGGTTAGTTTGCGCTTCGCATAAATGGTGTAGTTATTGACTAAGAAGCCGCAATGGAGTTTTCAGAGAGCATGCGTGTTCGGGCGTTGCCTCTAGAGGCCATTTTATCGATTCGGAAATTGCAGCCAGTTGACGCATTCTCATGGTCTTCGGTTGTCGGCAATACAGAAGAATGTGTGGTCGTCCCACCGGTTTGGTTGAGTGAAGAACATGTTTTGCGCATTCGTGAGAAATTGCAGTCATCCCAATTGGGATTTAGCTACCTCTTAGAAGATGTTCATTCAGGTCATCTGCAAAAATTTTTGCAACATATCCAACAGCGTGAAAAGGTATTGATTTTAATCGATCAGCTGCCCCGTCCTCCACAAATTGAAGTTCTCAAAAAAATTTGGCAGGAGGATACCAATCGGAGTCTCCGAGTCACTTTCAAAGAAGGACAGGATTGGCCCGTCGAAGAAGGAAAAAAAAGTTTACCATGGTTTTTACGCGATCGCGTGTGCGAAGGGGATTCGCAGCTTTTTTTCAGTAATGATTTGATCCGTTTCAATCCGATTTCAGATAAGAAGGAAGTGTTTGTTGTTCGAGTTCCTGCTTCAGTCCAATTTTTAGCTCAAATTGAACGAGCGAAGGAACAATTGGCATTCCAGTTTTGGTGTTCGCCGCACTGGTCATTCAAAATCATGAGAATGTTAAGGCTGGTTTTTATTCGAGTGTTCTTTTGTTGTTTCAAGATGCCGATTGAGTATTTGTATTGGAAGTGGGTTGGAGTTGGTGCCCATTTCTGGCGATTGAAAATGCCTTTCGTATTTATGTTTTGGCACATCAAAAGTCTTGAGTGGAGAATCCCTGTGATGTGGGGTCGTCTCCAGCAATCATACTGGCGCACTTATGAAAACCATGCATTGTTTCGTCGCATGATAAGTGTCTTTTTGCCGCGGTCTTGGAAAAATGGATTTGTGTGTTTTAAGGCGTGGTTTTATCACACGACAAGGAGCCTGTATTGGCAATGGAAGCCTCGAATTTGGATTGGAAGTCGACAGTTATTAGGTTGGGCTCTATTTCCAATTATTAAATGCTATTGGTTTTGTCGTTATCAGTATCGCAAACGAATTTTGGGAGAGCTCAATCCATGACATCATCTCTGAGCATTGTGATCCCAACGCATCGACGAGTCCCACAATTGTTGCGCCTGTTGAAAAGTATTGAGTCTCAGGTTGGAATTCAAGATTTGCAGTTGTTAGTCGTATCGAATTTTGCTGATGATCAACTGCAAAAGTCGCTCCGTGATTTTCGCACCACAATCGCACCACAGTTATTAGTCGCGAATCGAGCCGGAGTAAATGCTTCGCGGAATCTGGGATGGAATCATGCAAAGGGGTCTGTGCTACTGTTTTTGGACGATGATTGTGAATTGCACACGACCGATTTTTTGCAGAGGGTGCAACAAGCTCATCAAGAGTTTCCTGAATTGCAGGTGATTGGCGGGAGTTACGCATCTGAACCGGAGTCCTCATTTGAAGACCGGGCTTACAATTTGCTTTCGAATGTGTGGTGCGAATCGCATCAGTATGTTTTAGAGCAAAATTGGGCTTTGCTCGGAGGCAACATGAGCTTCAAAGCCTCAGTTCGTGAGCTGGGATTGCAATTTAATGAAGATATTTTGTATGGTGGCTCCGAAACAGAGCTTCACGTTCGCATGTTTGAACGTGGGATTTGTATGCAGTATTTCCCTCATTTGACCGTCTTGCATAGGCCTCGGGTTACAACTCAGAAAATATTCGAAAAGGCGTTAAAGCAAGCTCATACCGCCGAGCAATTTCTGCTGCCAGAAAATTTACGTGCGGCGAATCTGGGGAAGTATCTTTATACTAAGAAAATTTCAGAGCAGGCATTGACGGCGTCTGAGTTTAAAAAATATTTAGAAGTGTTTCGATTACATGAGGAGGCCTTTTTGCAAAGGTCTCAATATCGCAGTCCGTTGACTCGGTCGAAGCGACTCTGGTCTTACCGTTGGAAGACGTTACTATGTTAAATATGAAAGCGTACTACCTGCCATTGCCTGTACGTCAGCCGGTTTCTTGGAGGCCGGCGCTGTATTTTAATTTGGGGCATTTAGCTGCTGACGTAAAATCTGCTGAAGATTTTGAAGCCTCTATGTATAAAGCCAAGGCGAGTTCCTATACGCATGTGAAAATTCCTTATGAGCGTTCCGCGATTTTGCAGTTTCACCAGCGTGTTCAGCGAGTCGTGAGTCATGAACTTCAACCCCTAATTCAAGTGGATCTTGAAATGTTGCGGGAAGAAGATTTTATTCAGCTACCAAGAGAATATGCTGTTGAGGTTTTTTTGCCTGAAAATGAAATGGGGTGGACATGTTTGTTGCGATTACAGCAACATGTGACACAAATTTTTTATTCTTTTCTCGTTATGAAATCGACCGCGATGGATCGGTTTTGCCAAAATTTTTTAAGTTTTGCACCAAACATTCAAGCTGTGCACTTGTACTGCCCATTTCCAATGAAGCGAACACCTTGGAATTACTTAAAGTGTCGAGATATTCCGAAAGTCAAAAATAAATTGATTCATTATTTGGGGATTCAGGTGCACCCTCCATTGGGTGGAAATTTATGGGATCCTCGCGTGGCGCCACATTTCGAGTTAGAACCTTTTTATGAGCCGATTTATATTCGACATGTTCCAGATTCAAATATTCAGGTTTCCGTCGTCATTCCGACCTACAATAATCGTCGCTATGCACGATTATGCGTTGAGCATCTTCTCAAGCAAAAACTGGATTCGACATTATATGAAATTATTGTGGTCGATGATGGCAGTACGGATGGAACTCAACAAGAGCTTCTTAATCTGTTCTCACAAAACCGTGACCATAACTTAACGTTGATTTATTTTCCGCGAGTCAAACCACGGCAAATGGGTGACGGGCAGTTTCGCGCAGGGATTGCTCGTAATTTAGGCATTAAGCATGCTCGTGGAGCGATTTTTAGTTTTCTAGACTCAGATATCTTGGTCCCGGAAGATTATTTATGTACCGTCATCGCGGAACTCAAAGAGGCTGATCTCCTGCAAGCCCGCCGCTTAAATTTAAGCAAAGAGGTTTCAGCGCAAGACACCATCTATTATAAGAATATAACAAAATCGAATCTGATAGCAGATGAGCCGTACTGGGAAAATTTTAATCAGTTGCCCAGTTGGGGACGCGTGGAAAATCCTTGGAAGTATGTCTGCACTCACAGCTTAAGTGTGCGCGCGGAGACTTTAAAAAAAGTGGGTGGTTTTAAAAATTGTTTTATTTTTTATGGTTTCGAGGACACTGACTTTGGTTATCGACTTCATAAGCAAGGGGCGCGTTTCCGACTGCTGGATACCCATGTTTATCACCTGTTTCATAAAACTAATCGCTCAGAGTTTTATAATTCGAATTCTTTGCGTCAGCAGGTTTTAGGTCAAACCGCTCGCATCTTTTACCGCAATCATTTATCTGATGAGATTTATAGCGTTCTTGGTGGCTATTTGCTGCTAGAAGAGTCGATTCGTCCAACCCAAGAACAACTAAAACATCTGCGACACATATAAAAAAAAGGGAGCTTTCGCTCCCTTTTTTTGTCCGCATTGCGGAATTGTAGAAGGTACCTTCGGATGGTCGGACGGATTAGAAGGTTTCGGTGGCCGGTTCTTCGACTTTTTCAGCTGGGGCTGATTCGCTGGCGCGCTTGCGTGGTAAGTTATCAATCACTTCACCATGAGGATCGCGGCCACTCATGCTGCGCTGGATGAAGTCAATACGGTCATTGATGTTTTGATTCACGACGCCCGAGTTGTCTTCCACGTTGCGAATCACTTTCGGCGTAATAAACACAACCAGATTGGTTTTCGCTTTAGTTGTTTTCTTCGATTTAAACAACCAACCTAAAATTGGGATATCACCGAGTAGTGGTACTTTCGTGACCTCTTCGCCATCCGAATCTTGCATCAAGCCACCCAGAACGGCGGTATCACCACTATTGACCACAATATTGGTTTTAATCGAACGTTTCGTTAAGCTGACGGCGGCATTTGCTAACTCAGAGGCTTGAACAGACTTATTAGATACCTGCTGAATCTTTTGGTCGATTTTCATTTGCACAACGTCCGTATCAGGACTGATGTGCGGAGTGATCTCAAGTTTAATCGTCGCATCTTTACGTTCGATCGATGTTTGTGCTGGAGCCGTTCCTGTTTGTGAAGTGGTTTTTCCGACTGGAACTTCTTCTCCGACCTCGATAACCGCATCTTCGTTATCCAAAGCTGTAACCGCTGGAGTTGAAAGTACGTTGGCGTTTGTTGTGCCTTTTAAAAATTTAATAAAACCCATAAGGCTTGAAACTGTTACAGTTCCAGTTGGTAATTTCATGTCAAAGGTTTGGCCTGAACCAAAACCTAAAATTGCACCCGAATCTTGCGCAGGATTCAATATGTCACCTAAGCTACCTGTGCTGACACCGATACGTCCAATCCCTTTTGAGTTTGCATCAAATTTGTAATAGTTCACACCCCAAGCGGCGTTTGATGACATCGACATTTCCATAATAATTGTTTTTACGTAAACCTGATCGCGAGGATTGTCGATTTTTGCGAGTAAATTACGAATGACTTCGTAGTCACCTTTACTGGCCGTGATAATCAACGAATTCGAGTTTTTATCGGCGCTAAACTTCACATCTCCGCCGAAAATAGCAGAGGCAGAAGGTCCCGCTTCGGCTGCACGGCCTGCGCCCATGCCACCGGCTCCACCTTGTGGTTGTTCTAAAGCTTTTTTAGATTCAGTCGCGATCCCGTTTAAAGTGTTGGCCATCTTTTCAGCTTCACCATGGCGAACGTGATAAACATAAACTCCGCCCAATTCATCGGGACGAAGACGGAAATCCAATTTTGCGACCAAAGATTTAATTTTCGCGATACCGGCTTGGTTTCCAACGACGATGATCGAATTGGTACGCTCATCCGGTAATACAAGCGAGAACGACTCAGCACCTGAACCACCGCTTTCACCAGGTTGACCTGAACGAAAGCGAGGAATACCAGGGGTAAAGCCGGGTTGATTCTTTTGGCCCTTATTGATGATTTGATTGATCAAATCGGCCATGTTCTTTGCGGCCGCATATTTCATGCGTATCACTTCGAGCTTTTCTTCGAAACCAGGCACATCCAATTGATCAATAATTTTCATGACGCGATCAATGTTTGATCCATAATCGGAAATGATGATCGAATTGGTTGGAGGGTAGGGCACCATCTCACCATCTTTAGATGGAAGAATACGTAAGTTCTTATTCACTTCGTCAGCTGAGATATATTTAAGCTTAATGATTCGTGTGATCATTTGATCTGAATCCGGGTAGTAATTGCCTGAGTAAGTTTCGATCGAATCCCGTTGTGCATTACGAGCTGATTTTACTTTTAAGAAATTTCCACTTGGAACCACTGTATAGCCGTTGATTGCAAGGGCACTTAAGAAAGCTTTATAAGCTTCGGCCACTGTGATTTGTGAAGGTGCAATGATCGTAATTTTACCGCGCACTTGAGGATCAACAATAAAGTTTTTGCCTGTCAGTTCAGAGACGGCTTTGACCACGTCCAAGATATCCGCATTAGGATAATCGAAGCTTTCGATGAGATCGGGATAATTTTCGTTGGTAATATCCTCGATATTGGCCTTATTCATAGGCATTTTAGTTTTATCGCTCACAATCGGAGCTGGAGTGGCCGGTTTGTCACCGAATTGCGCATGCGCAAAGGTTCCGAGTAACGAGGTTAAAATCAAAGCTGTCTTCATGGCATTCACCTTCCTTGGTTCAAGCTCATTCGGTAATATTGTACTTAAAAGTTTCCTCACGTCCGCCGCGATCTACAGATAATGTCACGCCCGAGTCCGACTTCAATGCATTATAAAGTTCCATGGCCTTCGTTGGGCTATTTACGGGTTCACCATTCACGGATTTAATCACGTCCATCGGTTTAAAACCGAGTTTTTCATAAATACTGCCGGGCTGGATCGACACAAAACGAAAACCTGAAACTTGCCCGCCAGTTCCTGGAATAATATTGGGAACCATACGCGCTTGATTGAGGATCGAACTTAAATCGGACGTGTATTTTGTTAAATCGGATCGTTTAACGGCAAAATCAAACTCACCGCGCTTCTCGACTTCTCCGGTACCAGTCGATGCAACAGGAGTTTGCATACCAAAGTTGATCGCGCCATCTTTTGGAATTTCGATGTATTCAAGGCGGTTGTTATTCAAATTGCGGAACGTGACTTTGCGACGTTCGACTTTGGTAATACGAGCCATACCCTCAATATCTTCACCAGTAGTGAACGAGGATGTGGCGTTTGCGCTACGTAGTAAAATGGTCGCCACTGATTTTTTTGGATTGGCGTGAACGATTGTTCCTTCAAGTTTTAAAGGAAGTTGAGACAAAACAGCCGGTCCATCATCGCTCTCACCTTTGTTCTCTCCACTCGAGAGTGGTGGTGGAATGACACCATCAGGGCTGAAAATATTTCTGGTTGTAATGTCGTTGTAACTCATGCGGCTCATGATTTCATGATTGTCTTCACGAACCGGTGGAGGAGGTGGTGGCTTCGTCGGTAGCATACTTGGACGAATTTGCAGGATGGTCAGATCCGCTAAAAGTAGTCCAATGTAGACTACAAGGATGTAGATATAAAACTTTTCGAACGGCGGACGTCCATCTTCACTCGACAAAAATCGCATATAGAAAAGTGTAACAAAGGAGCTTTGCGTGTTGCAGAAAAATTTTGAATTTCTCTAATGATTGAGCACACTTTTCTATTTTTCCTTGAATCACAAAGCGAACCATTACGAAGGTCGAGCCATAGCTTCCGTTAATACTAGTCCATAGTCTTGCTTTGGGTGCTTTTCAGGTATTTACAAGAGTGGTGAAATACATTCACCAGATGAAAGTCGGGATGCTTTGCGACATGTGGCTGGCAAGTAAAATACCCTATCGCAACGTTGAAAAGCGATTTTTTTGTACTGGGCACACCTTTTGCTGTATGTATTCGCATGATGTGGAATGGGGGTTTCGCATCAGAGATTCTGCAAAGAGTCTGAGAGAAAAAATGGGGAGGGGATATGAGAGACGCGGTGCTCTTTAATGGCGCGAATGCGCTCGATTTTCAGGATATTCGTACAAATGTGATTCGTATACCGGAAGTCATCGCACGCATCCGGCAAGCTCAAAAAATCTGGGAACAAAATCATAGTGACGGCTTTGATCTTGCCAATTTTATTGGCTCAGATGATCGCATTTTTATGGGCAATATTAAGTTAAAAAACTTAGCCGCCTCGGTGGTGCAAGTTGGATTACTTGATCGACTTATGAAAATTCGCAAACGTCCTGCGTTTCTAGTGGGTCCTCAGAATGGGGATTCCCCTCTACTTGTTGCCGCAGGGTTGATGACTTTTGATGACATGGTTCGAGGCAGCCAAGCTTTAAAAGTTTTACGACCAACGGCTCCGGTACAACTCGCGCAAACACCAGTGTTGAGTGGTGTTTCTTTAACAGAGTATGCGGCTTATCAATGGGTTTCGGGTGCTGATGGTGGGAATTATGAGTTGTGTGAAACTCCGATGATGGAACTTCCAAAAGTCATTCGTCGATTGATTGATGAAAATGAAGTGAAGCAATTTGTTAATATTGGCCCAGGTAATTTGTTGCTCAATCGCTTCGAGCCAGAATACGAATTACTCGACTTACAAGTTTTGGAAAGTATTGATCTCGATCCGATGTTGAATTGGTTTTGGCCGCAAATGCGAGAACACGAAGTCGTTCGCGCACAGTAATTGATTCCGGATATCTTGTGTACGAGGAGACTGTAGACCCGATATCCGGAAACTTAGCGCCATTCTTTTGCTAACATTCCATAAATAACGTGGTCCACAAATCGTCCATCACTCATTTTTTCTGATTCGCGCGAGATTCCTTCTTGTTTAAAGCCTAATCGCTCTGGAATAGCTCGGCTTCGAACGTTGGCTTCGCCACAGCGGATTTCGACGCGATTTAATTGATAGTGTTCAAATGCATAACCCACTAAAAATCGCACGGACTTCGTTATAATTCCGCGACCTACACATGAATCGCTCAACCAGTAGCCCATAGAACACTTTAAGTTATTCCAATCGATGGGGTGAAAGCCAATGGCTCCCATAACTTGACCTTGAACAACAACAGCGGCCTGAAACCCTTTATTATCTTTAAACTGTGCGATCGTCGTGTCGATGAAATCTAAAGTGTCCTGCACAGATGTTGTGGAGTCGACCCACGGCAACCATTGGCGCAAAGTGGTGCGATGTAAAAGAATCTGCTTAAATAGCGGTTCCGCATGGTGGTGTTGAAAGACTTGCAGTTCGAGATCCGAATCGACTTTGAATTTCATAAATTATTCCAGTCAATATAAGTGCCTGAGTTAGGTTCAATCTAACTGAATTTTTATGATCAAACAAATATAATTGAATTTGGATACAGCATGAGCGTTATAGCCAAGCGGATTCGAAATGAGGAGTTCCCGCCATGTGTGAGGGATGTAAAAATTCTGGAACTGGATCGCCGGGATTCAGTACGGAAAAGAGTCCTGCTTTTTGAGTGGCCGATAAAAATGCCGTTGGAGGCTTCGATGTCAGATCATTTTCAAAATGATTATAAACCAAAAATTCTCGTTTCGAGCATTGTTGGTAGGCGTGAATCAATAGATTGTGAAAGATATCTGGATTGTCTGCGTGCAGATGTGTGAGATGACGAAATTGTAATGGCTGCCCTTGTTTTGGTAAAACCCGAGTGAGTCCGAGCCAAGATAACAGAGATAAACCTTCTTTTAAGGTACGCGATGGTGTGTGGTAGCGATCAACGACCACGGATTGAACCGGATTGGGGGCCCAAGGTGCAACACAACCACGAATATTTCCATTGCGATCTAGCGCAACGAAAAACATCGATCCGTCTAGACCTGGCCATCTTCGCAACTCTTTTTGCACATGATCTTTCGTCGGATAGAAATGCAAAGGTAGATCTTTTGCTTTCTCCCAGAGGTAATTGATGAGGGCGTCTTCCTGGTTATTTTTGAGTGGAGTGATTGTTAAGCTTTTAATCCGATCATGTGTAAAGGGCCACTTGCCATGGAGACTGACGGTGCGAAATCGCCGAAACAAATGATAGCGAGGTAATTTTCTTTTCATCGATCGTGGACGAATAAAAGCATTGTAGGCCAATCTTTGCCCTTGAGGTACAGCAGACAAGACAATGCAGTTTCGTTGTTCGCGTAATTGTTCGAGAATGGGGATAAAGTGTTCCGTCCAGTTTAAAATAGCTCGACGACGAGAGCTGACACGGAGATCGCAGGCGAAACCGATTGTCTGAGGTTTGTTCATCAGCATGGCTTCACGGAAAACCAAAGAGGCCGTGGCTTCGATTTGGTTTTGTTCGTTCATCATTATATAAGTGGTAAAGTCAGAACTTTGCAGACGATACGGAGCAAAAAAATCGCTCCGCAATAATTTAATATCCATTGCACCTTTTAACGACTGGCTGCTTAAGAAGTTGCAAAGAACAGAGTTATGCTCGGGGCCTGCTTGAATGACCTTCATCATCGTTATTTTTTCCAAGTCACGTCAGAATGGCCCAGTTTGAAATTGCAGTACCTGGCGAGAACAAATAAATAATCGGAAAGGCGATTTAGCAGTTGTATAATGAGTGGCGCAGTATCTTGCAGCGCAACACAAGCTCTTTCGGCCCTTCGCGCCACTGTGCGGCCTAAGTGGCACCAGCAGGCCGCCGCTGTGCCGCCTGGCAAAATAAATTCTTTCAGTGTTGGTAATTCTGCCGACATCGAATCAATTGCTTTTTCATAGGTTTCAACCCAAGGCGTTTGCAGTTGGGGAAGACCCGCTTTAGTTTTTTCATCGTTACAAGCTAAATGGCTGCCCACGTGAAATAAAATGTTCTGCGTTTGATTTAAAGTTTTAAGGGCGGAATCAAAGGTTGGAGCATGGTGTTCAAGATGTGAGATAAGGAGTCCAAGTATTGCATTTAACTCATCTACGGTGCCATAAGCCTCAAGCCTTGAGTCCGATTTTGACACCCGTTGTCCTCCAACGAGAGAAGTTTGGCCGCTATCTCCGGTTTTTGTGTAGATTTTCATAAGATCATCTCAGCATAGGTTTTCTGGAAAGGCACTTGTTTTCATCGTTCATCGGCTTTACCATGCGGGCCAAATGAAACGTCCATTATTTATTTCCGTTCCCCATGCGGGAGAAAAAATTCCATCGCAAACTCCTTGGCTACTGAATTTGCCGGAGCCAGTATTGATGTGTGACGTCGATCGTTATGTAGATCAGCTGTATCGTCCGGCGGCAGAGACATTAAAAATTCCGCTGATCGTGACCGAGTGGCACCGATCAGTCGTCGATCTCAATCGTCTTCCAGAAGATATTGACCAAGATGCTGTTGTCGGAGCGAAAGAGCCCAGTGGAAAGTTCACGACCGGGTTTCATTGGGTGAAAACAACCAAAGGTGATGTGTTGATGCCACAGCCGATCAGTTTGCAATTACATCAAGAGCTGACGGACACCTATTTTAGGCCCTTTCATCATCAAATTGAATTGCAGTTGAAAAAGTACCGAGAAGCGGGAGCCAGAAATATTTATCACCTTGATGTTCATAGTATGCCATCTAAGGGAACAGCCGCACATCGAGACCCGGGCGGAGAGCGTGCAGAAATAGTGGTCAGTGATGTGGACGGCAAGTCAGCGGCCGAAAATTATAAAGATTTGGTTTTGGGCGCTTATGAAAAGGCGGGCTTTAAAGTGGCTTACAATTGGCCATATAAAGGTGGGCGCATCACGCAAACTTACGGGCAGCCATCAAAAGGTCAGCACACCATTCAAGTTGAAATGAATCGTTCGATTTATATGGATGAAACCAGTAAAAAACAAATTCCGGAAAAAATTCGGAACGTTCAAAAGCAATTGCTTGGGGCTTTAACTCTTATTTCTGACGGAGTCTTACGTCTGTGAAAATTTTTGATCGTATTTTTAAGTTTCTATCCTCGATCAAGCTCGCGGTTATTGTTATTTTGTTACTTGCTGTCGTTTCAGCCGTTGGGACGATTTATGAATCGCGCTATGATGCGGAATACGCAAAATATATGGTGTACCAATCACCATATATGTATGCGGTGATGGTGCTGCTGGCAGTGAACTTGATTGCGGTGATGGTTTCTCGCTGGCCTTGGAAAAAGCGTCACATTCCATTTTTATTAGCACACATTGGAATTATTATCACCTTGATCGGCTCGATTCTGACGTTTCGCTATGGTGTAGATGGTTCGATGGTGTTTGAGCCAGGTCGATCCAATCGTTGGATTAGCGTTCCACAGAAAGAGCTGTCCGTGTTTTCATCTTTTGATGGAGCTCAGTACACGACTCTCGCCAGACAAGACGTGGACTTTTTATTAAATCCGCCGACGGCCACGCACCCTTATGCGCTCACATTTGGCTCAGATAAATTGGAAATTATCGATTTTTATCCGTTTGCTCATAAGAAAACGACCATTGAAGCCTCCGACCGCGAAAATGACGGACCCGCTGTTCGTTTCAGTTTTCAAGGGCCAGTGGCCCAGTTTTCCGATTGGATTCGTCGCGATGGAAGAAAGCCATCCGAATCCATAAATTTGGGGCCCGCGCGTGTCGTTTTAAGTAATGGTCAATTTCAGTACGAGGGCGGCAACATTTTGCACCTGTACACAGACAAAAATAAACAGCTGCGCTATGAAATTTATAAAGCATCGGATAAATCCCGTAAGACTGGCATCGCAAAAGAAGGTGATGTGATTGAAACAGGATGGATGGGGATGACGTTTCGAATTCTTCGATTTATACCGCTAGCCAAAGAAACGACAACTTTCACCAAAGAGCCCAGACCCACAGGAACGACAACTTCAGCGATTCAAATGCGTTTTCGTGGCAATGAATATTGGATGGGGGTGAACTCGGTTTTAAGATTATTCACAGAAGATAGCGCCATGATTATTTCTTACGGAAATAAGAGGTTGGATTCGGGTGTCGAAATGACTCTCGAAAAATTCACTGTGGGTCGCTATCAAGGTACAAAACGAGCGGCGAGCTATGAAAGTCGTATGAATGTCGAGGGGCTTGGGCCTGTGACAATTTCTATGAATGAACCGCTGAAGTATAATGGCTACTATTTTTATCAGGCCAGTTTCGAAGAAAATGAAAAGGGCGAGCCTGTGGCATCGGTACTTTCGGTGAATCATGATCCGGGTCGTGGATTGAAATATTTTGGCAGCCTTCTAATAGTCTTGGGATCCATATTATTATTCTACGCCAAAGGGCGAAGGAGGGTCAGCACATGATCCGCATGTTTATACTCGTTTTGTTGATCGGGTTTCAAAACGTAGCATCTGCAGCCAGTTGGTCGGCTCCATTGGATTACATTCATGTTCAAGATGCAGGCCGATTAAAGCCATTGGATACTTTTGCACGAGAATCCATGCAATTGATTAACGGTAAGCGTGATTATGATGGCAAAAAAGCCATTGAAATTGTGATGACCTGGATGATGGCTCCTGAGCTGTGGAACGACACTCCATTGGTTTTGGTTCGGCATAATGGGTTAAAAGAGGCTTTAAAGTTAGAGAAGACGCAAAAATATTTTACTCCGAAAGAATTGTTAATGAATGACCGGCTTGGGATGGTGATCTCCGAGCTTCGCACTCAGCGTGAGCAAAAAGCGAAACTCAATCCTTATTTTCAAGCCGTTTCATTGTTAGAAAATCAATTGTCCTTATTTCGAGCGATTCAAACGGGTGAGGCGCTTAGAATTTGGCCGGCGGAACCTCGTTGGTTATCCGCAATTGAACTCAATGGTGAAAGTAAAGAAAAATTTTCGGCAGTGATGAATGCTTTGGCGCAGGCGATGGCTGCGGCTCAAACAAAAACAGATTTGCCTCAAGCTGAACAAAATTTAAAACAAACCACCGAAGATTTTATCAAAGCGGCTCAAGCCAGCAATCCTCAGCTTTATGGATCGAATCAAACTATTGCGTGGGAAGTTCACTATAACCAGTTTCATCCTTTTCAGTGGGCTTGGATTTGTTATCTCATTTCAGCACTGCTCATTTTGGCGTACTTTTTAAATGCGCCACTTTGGACTTCAAAGGTGGGTTGGGTTTTTGCTGTTCTAGGATTGCTGCTTCACTCCTACGGAATGATTATTCGAATCATTCTTATGGAACGTCCACCGGTGACGAATATGTATGAGACGGTGGTGTGGGTTCCTTATGGATCTATTGTTTTGGCGCTCATTTTAGATGCTGTGTATAAAAATCGATTGGCTCTTTTTGCGGCAACATCACTCGCCACTCTTTGCTTAATCTTAACAGATTTGGCTCCAAGTGTTTTGGATGGAAGTTTACAGCCACTTGAGCCTGTTTTGCGCTCGAACTTTTGGCTTACGACTCATGTGTTAATGATCACTTTAAGTTACGCCTGCTTTTTCCTCGCTTTTGCTGTGGCGGATGTCCTGCTGTTTTATTATCTCGTTGATGAGAAAAAATGGCACAAGCAAATCCGTGACGGCAGCCTTCTTATTTATCGTAGTTTGCAAGTGGGTGTCGTACTTCTTGCGGCAGGCACGATTCTCGGTGGAGTATGGGCCGATTACTCCTGGGGACGTTTTTGGGGATGGGATCCAAAAGAAACTTGGGCTTTGATTGCGCTGCTGGGCTATTTGGCGCTTCTGCATGCGCGCTTAACAAATTGGATTCGAGATTTTGGAACTGCGGTCGGATCGGTGCTCTCTTTTTCGCTCGTTATTATGGCTTGGTATGGCGTGAACTTCGTACTGGGAGCGGGTTTGCACTCGTATGGATTCGGTGCGGGTGGAGTGGAATATGTGTCGGCTTTTGTTGCTGTTCACATTTTGTATGTCGTGTATGTGGCGACAGTGCGTTATAACCGACAGAAAAAAGTTTTGAATTAAGGTTGCTTATGCCTTTTCAAGGATTTAATAATAATTAAGTTATTGAAAACAAATTGATACGACGAAGATTCGCAACAGTCTGGGAAGGGTATGACAAAAAAACTCTTGGGCCTGGTAGTGGCTTTAGGCCTCATCGGTGGTCTTTCCGCATTTGTATATGTGTTAACTAACAACAAGGTCGTCATCGGCTATAACATTGGTTATCAGCCCGAACAGCCGATTCCTTTTCCGCATGATCTTCATGCGGGTACATACAAAATTAATTGTCAGTACTGTCACGCCAATGCCTCGGTTTCGCGGCATGCAACAGTTCCGTCTCTTAATATTTGTATGAACTGTCACTTAACAGTGAAGACAGACAGTCCGCATATTAAAAAAATCTCGGAAGCGTACTTTCAAAATAAGCCGATCGCTTGGGAGAAAGTTCACTTACTTCCTGACTTCGTGAAATTCAGTCATGCTCAGCATATTAAGGCTGGAAAAGCATGCCAAGAATGTCATGGGCCAGTTGAAACAATGCCTGTTGTTTACCAATGGGAAAGTTTGTCAATGGGCTGGTGTGTAAGCTGTCATAGAAAACCGGAAAACAATGCGCCAACGAATTGTGGCACTTGTCACTATTAAGAGAGAGTGAAGCATGAGCGACATGAATCCAACCGAACAATCTCCGAAGTACTGGTTAAGCCTTGAACAATGGCGAGATGATGAGCAATTCCAAAAATTAGCTGAGCAAGAGTTTATGTCTTCGCCACTGCAAAACGAAGATGGCAAAGATGGCTGGGCTCGTCGTGAATTTTTGAAATTGATGGGGGCATCTATTGCTCTGACATCATTTGGTTGCGTGCGCAGACCAGCGCAAAAAATTGTGCCTTATGCAAAGGCTCCTGAAGATGTGATTCCTGGAATCGCCAACTATTACACATCTTCATACAGTGATGCTTTAGAAAATTTTGGTTTGATCGTTAAAACTCGTGAAGGACGTCCGACAAAAGTCGAAGGTAATCCGGATCATCCGATGAATCGCGGCGCTTTATCAGCTCGTGGTAACGCTCATATATTAAGTCTGTGGGATCCAGATCGTTTAACGGCACCAAAAAAGAACTTACAAAACGAAACAAAATCGAATCACGATACAGTGAATTATGCTTGGGAAAAAGCAGATGAAGAGATCGCGGCTCAGTTAAAACAAGGCAAAGTGGCTTTGTTGACGGGAGTGATTTCATCGCCTTCGACTCGTGCTTTGATAAATGATTTTAAGCAAGCCTTTGGTGCGACTCAATACACTTGGGATGCGACTGGTCTTGAAAGTGTGTCAGCAGGACAAGCGAAAAGCTTTGGTTCTGGGGCGATGGCAAAACCGCGTTTTGCCAATGCAGATTTAGTTGTCACAATTGATACTGACTTTCTTGGTACTTATTTAGCTCCAACTGAATTCACACGTGATTTCTCGGCTCGTCGTAAACCAGGGTCAGATATGTTGAAGTTGGTTTCTTTCGAGTCGATCTTGTCTTTAACAGGCATGAATGCAGATGAACGCTATCGCATGAAACCATCTGAGCAACTTGCGGTTGTGATGGGCATCTTGTACCAAATCGTTGTGAAGGGAAAATCATCTCGCTATGCGGGTGATAGCACTTTAACAAATGCATTATCGAAATTTGCCACGGCATCAAATCCAGAGCTTCAAGCTGCAATTGAAAAAGTAGCACAAGAACTTTGGAGCAAGCGTGGTCAAAGTTTAGTTTTAGCTGGCGGTATGGTCACTCAAACTTCACAAGGTCTTGAACTTCAAGCCGCGGTGAATTTGTTGAACGTGGCTCTCGAGAACGATGGCAAAACGGTTGATTATCAATCGATTCCAAATCGTGAAGCGTCAGCGGGAAGCTTGCAAAGTTTAGCGAAGGCTATCAATGAAGGCCAAATTCAAACGGTGATTATCTATAAAACCAACCCGGTGTATTCGGCTTCTCCTGATATCAAAATCGCGGATGCTTTAAGAAAAGCGAAAATGGTTGTGTACGTTGACGACCGTAATGATGAAACCGGTCGAATTTCTGATTATGTTTTAAGTTTAAGTCACCCAATGGAAAGCTGGGGCGATGTTGAGGCTGCCGCTGGGGTTTATAGCATTCAGCAGCCAACGGTTCGTCCACTTTATGACACGCGTTCATTCGAAGATGGTTTGATCCAGTGGATGAAGAAAGCGGATAAGGGTGCGGCCAAGTCTTTTGACACTTGGTATGATTACTTACGCGCAAATTGGAAAAATAAAATTTATTCTGGCGCAGATTTTGAAAACTTCTGGAGCAATTTATTGCAAACCGGAGTTTACAATAAATCCGGATATAAAAAAGACAGCACAGCTGGCGGAAGAAATGCTTCAAGCGCGGCTTTAGCTAGTGTTTCTCCAGTTAAAACTGATGGCTATGAACTTGTTCTTTATATGACTTCAGGTCTGGCCGACGGAACTTTGGCCAATGTATCTTGGCTTCAAGAGTTCCCTGATCCAGTTACAAAAATCTGCTGGGACAACTATGTTTGTATGTCTGTAGCTGATGCTAAGCGTGAAAAAGTTCATGAAGGCGATATCGTTAAATTACAAATGGGCGATCGTAAGATCGAAGCTCCAGCTCATATTCAACCGGGTCAAGCTGACAGCGTTTTGGCTATAGCGGTTGGATATGGTCGCAACGGTCTTGGTAAAGTAGCTGATCATGTGGGCGTGAATGCGTATTCATTAGCTCAAGTGGCCAATGGCCTGACTGTTTACTCAGGACTACCTGTGAAAATGAGCAAAACAGGTAAAAAAGGTGAGCTTGCGAATGTGCAAGGTCATAATTCGATGGAAGGTCGTCAGATCGTTGTCGAAGCGACATTGGCACAATATACGCAAAATAAATCAGCGAACATTCACCGCCACCATATGATGACCATGTGGGATGAGCATAAATATCCTAAGCATAAATGGGGTATGGTTGTTGATTTGAATACATGTACGGGTTGCTCGGCTTGTGTGATTGCTTGCCAAAGTGAAAACAACGTTCCGACGGTTGGAAAGAAATATGTATTAAAAGGTCGTGAGATGCATTGGCTTCGTATCGATCGTTATTTCGCTGGCGAGCCAGAAAATCCAAGCAGCGTGTTCCAGCCACTTCCTTGTCAACACTGTGACAATGCTCCTTGTGAAACCGTTTGTCCGGTGATTGCAACAGTGCACTCTGACGAGGGAACCAACGATATGATTTACAATCGTTGTGTGGGAACTCGTTACTGCTCGAACAACTGTCCATATAAAGTCCGACGTTTTAATTGGTTTAACTATTTGCCAACATTCCAAACTCCGCTCAACGAAGCCTTGAATCCAGAAGTGACGGTTCGTTCTCGAGGGGTAATGGAAAAGTGCACTTTCTGTATTCACAGAATTAAAGATGTGCAGCGTGCGGCGAAACTGGAAGATCGTCCATTGAAAGATGGCGATGTCAAGACCGCGTGTCAGCAGTCTTGCCCAGCCAATGCGATTGTGTTTGGTGACTTGAAAGATCCAGAATCAAAAGTCAGCAAGTTATTCAACATTGAAAATTCATATACGCTTCTTGAAGAGCTCAATGCGAAGCCAGCGGTGAAATATCTGTCGAAGATTCGCAATACAGACGCTCTAAAGGGAAGCGGCGGACACGGTCACGAGGGGCATCACTCATGATGAAGCGATCACCACTAGTATTAGGTAATAAAACCTACGCAGATATCACCAATGACATCTGCGAGTTGGTAGAAAAAGTTCCAAACCACAAGTATTTTGCCGCCTTGTTGTCGGTGAAAACATTGTTGCTTGTTTACCTTGTCACGATGGGAATGATCGTGACTTATGGTATGGGGCTGATGGGTACAACGCATCCGGTGATGTGGGGTACGGATATTATCACGTTTGTATTTTGGATCGGTATCGGTCACGCGGGAACATTGATTTCTGCGGTTCTCTTTTTGTTTCGACAAAAGTGGAGAACTTCGATTGCTCGAACATCAGAGGCGATGACGGTTTTTGCGGTGATGACAGCGGGTCTATTTCCGATTCTTCACACTGGTCGTCCTTGGCTTGCATTTTGGCTTTTACCTTACCCCAATCAACGGGGCCCTCTTTGGGTGAATTTTAGATCTCCACTTGTTTGGGACGTTTTCGCTGTTTCGACTTACGCCACGGTTTCGATGGTGTTCTGGTATATCGGTATGGTTCCAGATTTGGCGACGATTCGCGATCGTGCTAAAAACAAAATTCGTAAAACAATTTACGGTGCACTTAGCTTAGGCTGGCGTGGAACAGCTCGTAACTGGAATCACTATGAAATGGTGTACATGTTATTAGCGGGTCTTTCGACTCCTCTAGTTCTTTCGGTTCACTCGATCGTATCCTTCGACTTTGCGGTATCAAGCTTACCAGGTTGGCATACGACGATCTTCCCGCCGTATTTCGTTGCCGGTGCAATTTTCTCAGGTTTCGGAATGGTTGTGACATTAATGACTTTGGTTCGTATCTTAGTTCCGAAGTTTAAAGACTACGTGACGATTGATCATATGGAATCCATGAATAAAATTATCATGGCTACAGGTATGATGGTCGGTTATGCGTACGGATCAGAATTCTTTATCGCCTGGTATTCGGGCAATCCATATGAAGGTTACGTTTTCCTCAATCGTGCCTTCGGCCCTTACTGGTGGGCGTACTGGATCATGGTGACTTGTAACGTGATTATTCCACAGTTGTTCTGGGTGAAGCGTTTCCGTCGTAGCATTCCATTGATGTTCACTGTTTCGATCTTTGTGAATATCGGTATGTGGTTCGAGCGTTATGTGATCGTTGTGACGTCGTTACATCGAGATTTCTTACCGTCGAACTGGGGAATGTTTATTATGACAATTTATGATTTCGGAGCTCTGTTTGGTAGTTTCGGAATGTTCTTAACGTTATTTATGATTTATATGCGAACGCTTCCTGCGATTTCGATCTCAGAAGTGAAACCTGTTCTGTATGTTGGCAAAGAGGATCCTCATCATGCTTAATCTACTTAAAGCAAAAGGAACAAAAGGAGTTGCGGGTATTTGGTTGGATGAACACCAGCTCGTGGAAGCGGCAGCAAAAGTGAAGGCTGCAGGCTTCACCAAGTTTGAAGCCATTTCGCCATTTCCTCTGCATGGAATTGACGATGCGATGGGGATTCCACGCTCGTTTCTACCATGGGTCACATTTATTTTTGGTCTTACCGGTTGTACATTTGGTGTGTGGTTCACTTGGTGGGCATCTGCTCATAACTGGGCTTTAAATATTGGTGGTAAACCGATGTGGAGTTTGCCGGCTTTTATTCCGGTTATTTTCGAATGTACAATTTTGTTTGCTGCTTTAAGTTCAGTGGGTGCCTTGATTGCGATCTGTGGTTTACCGAAAGTCGATCCACATATTATTGATCCTGATTTGACGTCTCATAAGTTTGCATTGTTTGTTCCAGAAACAGATTCAGGATACGACGCTGCAAAAATTGAACAAATCTTTAAAGCCGCAGGTGCTACAGAAGTGAAAAGGACGGAGTTTTAAGATGAAAAAACTATTATCCCTTTCCGTTCTTTTATTTGTAGTAGGCTGTAACGGTGGCAAAAATAAACCGAACATCGAATTAGTCCAAAATATGATGGATCAAATTAGTGTGAAGGCCCAAGATTGGGACAAAGACGCCCCAGAGCATATGGCCAATCGCTATCCGCCGGAAAACACCAACCCTATTGGTCACAATGTTGTTCCATTTCAAAATGACCCTGTGATGGCCGGTGAAAAATTGATGAATCCGTTGGCAGGAAATATGTCTCCAGAGATCATCACTTTAGGTAAAGCCAAGTACGATATTTACTGTGCTGTTTGCCACGGAGATACAATGAAGGGCGATGGACCAGTCGCCGCAAAAATGATGGTGGTTAAACCTCCAGCATTAACGAGCGATAAAGTAAAAGGCTATAAAGATGGACGTATTTTCCATGTGATCACATTCGGCCAAGGTGTGATGGGAAGTTACGCGACTCAAATTCATGATCAGAAGCAGCGCTGGGCGATCGTGAACTATATTCGTATGATGCAAAAGAAGGCGGAGTAAAAAATGGGTCCAATGGTTGTCAGCTCTCGAACCAAAACGATTTATGCGGTGATGATGTTTCTTGGGGTGGTTGGTTTTGCGATCACTTTGATGTCGGATCCAACTCGCGCTTGGTATGCGTACTTAGTTGCGTTCTTTTACTTTGTTAGTCTTGCTTTAGGTGGCATGTTCTTTACAGCGATTCAGCACATTACAAAAGCCGGTTGGAGTGTGAATATCCGTCGTTTCTCTGAAGCTTTAACGGCATTTTTGCCTGTGGCGGCTGTTGGCGCATTGATTTTGTTAATTGGTGCTCCAAAGTTATACGATTGGTTGAATCCACAAATGGTGGCGGCTGATGAACTTTTGCAGCACAAAGCAGGTTATTTAAACCAAACCTTCTTCTGGATCCGCACCGTTTTGTTCTTCGGATTGTGGTTCTATTTCGCGAAAGTGATAGTGGGTCGCTCAGTTGAGCAAGATAAAACGGGTGATGTGAATCTTACTATTAAGAACGTGGGCACATCGATTGCGTTTGTTGTAGTGTTTGCTTTGTCTTACTCGTTTTTCTCAGTCGATACCTTAATGAGTTTAGAGCCACACTGGTTCAGTACGATCTTTGGTGTTTACTGTTTTGCGGGTCTTTTCCAGTCCACGATTGCAACAATCATTTTGATTACGATTTACTTCTTAAAGCAGGGCCGTTTAAAAGGTCTTGTGGACGACAATCACTTACATGATTTGGGTAAGTTCTTGTTCGCCTTTACTGTATTCTGGGCTTACATCGCCTTCTCTCAGTTTATGTTAATCTGGTATGCAAACTTACCAGAAGAAACGATCTTCTATATTCCTCGTATGGAACATGGTTGGGTTTGGGTTTCTGTTGCGCTGTTGTTGTTTAAGTTTATCGTTCCATTCTTGGCGTTGTTACCAAAATGGGCGAAGCGTAACTACAATCACTTGAGCGCAGTTTGTATCTTGATTTTGATTATGCAATACGTGGATTTGTACTGGTTGGCTTATCCGAACCTCAATGAGCATAAGCCGATGTTCTCGTATCAAGAAATCTTGATTTTTATTGGATTTGCAGGGGCCTTCTTGTTTGCTGTCACTCGTTTCTTGTCGAATAATTCGATCGTTCCAATGAAAGATCCAAGACAGCACGAGTCATCAGATCATCACGTCACTTACTAAAAAAAAGCAGGGTGTACTCCAATTAGATTGGGGTACATGCTGTTTCTGTTCATAACAAATCAGCACAAGTCTTAAAAAAGCACGAATCCATCGTGCTTTTTGTGCTATGGTTTTGGCCTATGTTTGTCTTGAGTTTGCTACTGTCATTATCTGTGTTTGCAACAGAATCTTCTCATGAATATTCGTGGACCGTTCAGGATGTCAGTCATCCACTTTGGGTCGCACTGAAGTCTGTGCCTGTTCAAAAAAATGGTGATGGAAATTTCGTTAAATCTTTGCCAGGTCTAGAATGTGTTAAGTCCGCTGAGCTGCCTTGGACGACAAGTTGTAAAATTTTAAAAGGCATTGATCCAAAGCATGCCGTACAAATTTATGAACAACTCAAAGTAGCAGAGGTCGGCACGAATGCGGCGCATGTGAAAGCCAAAGTATTGGGCCCTCTGATTGTTCGAGCGGATCTGGCCAAAGTCAAAGATGAGGACCATTGGCGCTACAACCTTTCTCGCATTTTCTTTAATCACCCTTGCCAGTATGTTCATGATCGCCGGCAAGCAAAACGTTGTATGGGATTTTGGGCCCGGAAAATCTATGTTTCCTATGAGGATTGGAATGAAATCGAAGTGGCTGATCTGCTCAAAGCGAAAGAGGGCATACCTCTGATCACAGAGATTTTATCTGGCAAAGAAGAAACTCATCGTGTTCAGGAGCAGATCAATCAGTTGGATTTTTTTGCAGAGATTATTGAATATCAGGGACGCCTCAATATGCATTATTTAGGACTCAAATTGGGTGCAGATGCAGTACCGGTGATGATTCAATCGGTAAGTATAGAAGACATTCCTCGTGCCATTCGCCGTCAGCTCCTTGAACGTGAGCAAAAAGAAAAGGTGGCTCTGGGCGAGTTGATAGCGCAATTTAAGGCGCAAATGGATGATTTTACCGATAAAATCATTCTTCGAAGTCAGGCCGATGCCTTTCAGAACTTTAAGGCCAATTTGGTTCAAGAACTTGAAAAAGAGTTCCCAGGTCCACAATAAAGGGTTTAGGACGTCCAATTTCCTTTCGTGTGGCCACTTCTTCATTTGATTTTAATAAATTATGGTGTAATTTGGTTTTCAGATGCTCATTGGACCGCATCAGTTAAAGGTAAAAAAATGCAATTTTTGACTACCACATTCTCTCTCTCGACGACCGCCTTATAACCATAATGGCTCAGGTTAAAATTTATCTCCCAGACAATTCATATAAAGAGTTCGATCATGAACCCACAGTTCTAGAGGTCGCCGCTAGCATCGGTCCAAGGTTAGCCAAAGACACTCTCGGTGGACAAATCAATGGCTCGAAGGAAGTGATTGATCTTCGCCAAAAATTAAAAGATGGCGATAAGCTGAAGATCATCACACCTAAAAATGAGGAATCACTCGAAGTGATTCGTCATACTGCGGCTCACGTCATGGCGGAAGCGGTTCAAGAACTTTGGCCCGATGTGAAAGTCACGATCGGGCCCGTGATTGATAATGGTTTTTATTATGATTTTGATTCTCCACGTGCTTTTTCTCCGGAAGACTTAGAAAAGATCGAAAAGAAAATGCAGCAAATCTTATCTCGTGGTGACGAAGTTGTTCGCTCAGAAATGCCGATCGATCAGGCGATCGAAACATTCAAAAAAATGGGCGAAAGATTTAAAGTCGAGCTGATTGAAGGTCTTCGCGATAAAGGCGAAAAAGTTGTTGGTATATACACGCAAGGTAAATGGTTCGATTTGTGTCGTGGACCTCACGTGCAAAACATCGGTCAGATTAAAGCCGTTAAAATATTGAGCTTAGCTGGTGCTTACTGGCGAGGTGACGAAAAGAACGCGCAACTACAACGTGTTTACGCGACAGCTTTTAATGATAAAAAAGAATTAGAGCAGCACTTACACAACTTAGAAGAAGCCAAAAAGCGCGATCACCGTAAGCTTGGAAAAGAATTGGGACTGTTTATGTTCCATCCTTATTCACCAGGTGGGCCATTTTTTACTCCGAAGGGTGCGCAAATCTATAATGGTTTGCAAAACTATATGCGCGAGCTGTACGTGAAGTATAACTACCAAGAAGTGATTACTCCGCAAGTTTTTGATGTGGATTTATTCCATCAGTCGGGGCACTACGAAAATTATCGCGAGAATATGTATTTCACAAAAATCGATGAGCGCGATTTTTCATTTAAGCCCATGAATTGCCCAAGCCATTGTTTGCTTTATGCCAATGAAAGAAAATCCTACCGTGAACTTCCATGGCGAGTGGCAGATTTTGGTCGCCTCCATCGCTATGAACGTAGCGGTGTGATGCATGGATTGACTCGTGTTCGCACATTCTGCCAAGACGATGCACATATTTTCTGTGCTGTTGACCAGATCATGGAAGAGATCCGTAGTTTCATGAAGATGCTCAGTGAAGCGTATCAACAGTTGGGTTTAACCGAGTATAAAATCTATTTGTCGACTCGTCCTGAAAAGCGCATGGGTTCTGACGAAGTTTGGGATAAGGCCGAAGGCGCCTTGAAACAAGCGCTGGAAAGCTTAGATCTTCCGTACACAATCAATGAAGGCGATGGCGCATTTTATGGGCCGAAGCTGGATATTATGTTTGTGGATGCATTAAAGCGCCCATGGCAGCTCGGAACTTTGCAATGTGACTTCAATATGCCACAAGCTTTTAAATTAAATTATGTGGGCGCGGACAATTCAGAACACACACCGGTCATGCTTCATCGTGCGATCTTAGGATCGGTGGAACGCTTTATTGGTGTTTACTTAGAACATACAGGTGGTCATTTGCCGTTCTGGTTAAGTCCAGTGCAAATGGTGGTGATGAACGTCACAGATAAACAAGAAGAATACTCGAAGCAAATTGCGGCGGATTTAAAAGCAGCAGGTTTCCGAGTGCATTTGGATGATCGCGGAGAAAAACTTGGATTTAAGATCCGCGAAGCTCAAATCCAAAAAGTTCCTTATATGATTATTATTGGCGATAAAGAGGTTGAACAAAAAGCGGTCTCTTTACGTCTTAAGAACGGACAAAACGTAAACCAAATAACTTATGCATCTTTCCTAGAACAGATTAAGCGCGAAAATGAACAGCGCTTGCTCACAAGTTCTTGGCTAGAGGCGAAACCTTAACCAGGAGTATACCCATTAAAGAATTTAAGAAGCCCGGAGGAGGGTCTCGAAGCGGCGGCGGAGGAATGTTCAAGCGGCCTAAAAAAGGCGACGATGGATTTCGTATCAATCGTGAAATTAACGCACCTGAAATTCGCTTGATCGATGATGAAGGAAAAATGTTAGGCGTGATGAGCCCACGAGAAGCGATGTCGATCGCAGAATCCAAAGGTTTGGATTTAATTGAAATCTCGCCTACAGCAAAGCCACCGACTTGCAAAATCATGGATTATGGCAAGTGGAAGTACGAAAATAAAAAGAAAGCTCAAATCGCAAAGAAGAAACAAACTGTGATTACAGTTAAAGAAATTCAGATGCGTCCACGCACAGACGATCACGATCGGGATGTAAAGCTACGTCATGCTCGTCGTTTCTTGCTTGAAGGCGATAAAGTAAAAATCAATTTACGTTTTTCGGGTCGCGAAATGGCCCACCAAGAATTGGGTTTGCAACTTTTAAACAAATGTTTAGATATGCTCAAAGATCTGGCGATCATCGAAGCCAATCCAAAAATGGAAGGCAAGCAGATGTTCGTAATGCTTGGTCCTGATCCTGTGAAGGTGAAGGAATACATGAAGCTTCACCCTGAGGCCATGAGCAAAAAACTTCCTCCAATGGAAGAAGAAAAAGACGACGGCGACGACAAAGAATAAAAGTTAGTCATTCAAGAGCTCATTCGCTCTTGAATCTTTTTGGAGCCCAGCGAGTCATAATTCGTTTATTAAATAGAACTTATATAAAGCCGACCTGAAAGGGTTGGCTTTTTTATTTTTACCTCCATCGAGGCGGTGGATAGAAGCTAGTTTATTAGTGAACGAAGGTATGGCTAAAAGCATTCCTCAAGTGACCGCCGTTTCGAATGAAGCTAAAGTAGATTCATGGAAAACTCGGAAATCAAATTCTTAATTCGCGAGGCATCGGAAGATGATGTTCCCGGAATTCGTAAAGCCATTAGATCATCGATTGAGGGTTTAGCAGCAAAGGATTATCCGAAGGAAGTTTTAGATAGTTGGGGTACTGATACAGAAAAGACCCGAGAAAAACAGAAGGCGGCAATTCGCGATGGTAAAGAGCTAACCTGGGTTGCAGTTAAAGACGGAAAAATCGTTGGATTCTCTGCGTTTTCACCACAAACCAAAGAGCTTCGGGCTTTATATGTAGCGGTCGAAGTCGCTCGCCAAGGTGTGGGCACCACACTGCTTAAAGCAGTTGAAGATCGAGCAAAAAGCCTCGGTCTAGCCAAGCTCACGATGCATAGTTCTCTGACTGCAGCTCCATTTTACCAAAGGCATGGCTACACGAGTTTGGCTGAAGAAACCCATACGCTTAGCACTGGCGTGACGATGAAGGCAGTCGCAATGGCGAAGACGCTATGATAGGTGCTACCGAATCACTTGTTTAATAAGTAATCCGAATGCTGAAACTCATAGACATACTGATTTTACGCAATGTTTCTAGAACGTTCCAGAGACGTTGCGGCATTAAATTTAAAAAAATCGAATTTTATTTTAAACTTTTCAAATCATCATGTGATCGAAGGTAGAATAAATGGATGCAAAACTGGGGTATTTCGTGGTTTTACCAAGGTGAAGGCTTCTCTTTCGAAGTGCAACAAGCTCTTGATGGGCTAACTCAAAACCGAGTTAGAAAAGTTACCCCTAACGCAGCCACTTAAGTTGTCCATAACAGATATTAATTTCATTAGCACAAACCTCCATTGCAGTAATCACTGCATTCAAAATACAAAATGATCACCAAAGGGGGATTTATGAAATTAATGATTGTTCTAGCAGCTCTTTTCTTGGGAGTTTCAGCTCATGCGACTCCGGCGAAGTGTTTAATTCAGATCGATGGTACCACTTACATGAATAACGATTGTAATTTTTCTGCGATTGGTGACGATGGCAGTTTTTCCATCGGAACGGATGATCCTTTGAATCGCTATTTTGCGTACGTGCTGATCTATGAAGGTGTCGCAAATGCATCGTGGAATGGTGTTGAAGCCGCTTCACACGCGCACAGCAGTCTTGGAGAAATGAAGCGTAACGGAGCATGCCTCTATAACGACCGAGCTATTATTTGCGCTTGGGCGAAATAAGTTAACTGCGGATTTCGCAATTCGCATATGTTGATGTTTCAATTTTATTCTCTGTAATAAGTTTTGCAGCCTAAAGTCGGGCTGATTCTAAAAAGTGCTGCCGAATTAAAGCGGCAGCCATTCGTATTTGGGTAAACAAGTGCCCTAAGTGTCTCAAAATGAAACGCCCGACTTTAAGCCAGAAAGTGTCTCAAGTTTGTATCAAAACGTACCGATAAATTTTTAGAACAAAAATAGAGGTTGATATGCGCGGGACGTTTGCGAAGTTAAAAGGGCTGCTTTTTGCCTACAAAAAAATTGTATTTCTTTCGGCTGCCATAGGTTTGTTGGTTGTCGGTTTCCAAAACTGCTCGCCGAAAGCGTTTCAAGCGGTTCAAGAAACCTCTGATTTGAGTTCTGTTGCGGGAACCGAATTTTGCGATGCGAACCCAACACTTCCTGAATGTACAAATCCCTCACCAGCCCAGTGTTCGTTTAACGGTGTAATTCTGAGTAATGGTGAAACCGTTGTCGCCTATCGAAACCCAACTGTGGATGCCGGTAAAAGTTGTAGATCTGAGGTTCGAAAATGCAATGATGGAACCTTATCTGGAAATTTTAAGTATTCAGACTGCAAAGTGAATGCTCCAAAAGCCTGTTCGTTCGATGGCAAAACTATGGCTAGTGGCGATGCTGTTAAAGCTTATTTAAAATCATCCGTTCCATTCGGTGAGTCTTGTGCAGAACAAGAACGAGTGTGCAATAACGGCTCGCTATCGGGATCTTATCAATACTCGAGTTGTAAAGTGGGTGAGCCTGCCTCCTGCTTATTCGATGGAAAAACAGTTCTTCATGGTGAATCGGTGTCGGCTTACCCAGCTTCATCTGTGGCTTACGGCGAAACCTGTAAATCTGCAACGCGCACTTGTTATAATGGTGCCCTTTCAAATACAGGCGATTTTGCAAGTTGTACAGTCAATGCCCCGGCATCATGTTTGTTCGATAGCAAAACTGTAGCACATGAAGAAAAAGTTACGGCTTACGCGAAGTCCGCAGTGCCTTACGGCGAAACTTGTCAGCCAGTTGAACGTACATGTGTTAACGGAACTTTATCTGGTGCTGGTGATTACGGAAGTTGCGTTGTTGATCAGCCGGATTCTTGTTTAGTTAATGGTATTACGGTTCCACATGAAGGTAATATCACTTTATACTTCTCAAACCAAGCCACTGCGACAGAGTCATGCAAAACGGAAGTTCGCACCTGTCAAAATGGATTGCTTTCAGGATCCGCCACATTTTCAAGTTGCGAACCCTTTACGACGGCTCCATGTACATTTGATGGAAAAACTGTGATCCATGGCAGCTCTGTTTCAGCTTACTCTGAATCCAGTGTGGCTTTCGGAAAAACTTGCCCTGAACCTGTAACACGCACTTGTACAAACGGTGTTCTTTCAGGATCTGGTGATTTTCCATCATGTTCAGTAGAAAAAGCCGCGAATTGTACGTTCAACGGAAAAGCCGTGTTACACGGAAGTTCTGTTTCAGTGTACGAAAAAGAGAGCGTTCTTTTTGGTAGCAGTTGCTCTGCGACAACTCGCACATGTAACAATGGTGTGCTTTCAGGAAGTGGCGAATTCACTTCTTGTAAAGTAACGGCAGCCGTTCCTTGTAATTTTAATGGCACTTCGATCGCTCATGGTAAATCTGTTAAAACATTTACAGCATCATCTGTTCCATTTGGTAGCACATGTCCAGTCGCTATAACTCGCACTTGCAATAACGGAGTTCTTTCAGGCAGTGGTGACTTCACATCATGTAAAGTGACTGCCGCTTTGCCATGTGATTTCAACGGCACATCGATCGCCCATAGCAAGTCTGTTAAAACTTATTCAGTCTCTTCTGTTCCTTTTGGTAGCAGCTGTCCTGCTGCCACAACTCGCACTTGCAATAACGGAGTTCTTTCAGGTAGTGGTGATTTTACATCTTGTTCAACGACAGCCGCCGCTTCATGCGCTTTCAATGGCACAACTATCGTACATAATGGAACTGTAAAGACTTACCCATCTTCGACTGTTCCTTACGGAGGCCTGTGTATACCAACAACTCGTACTTGCAATAATGGTGTTCTATCAGGAAGCGGTGAGATTACGTCTTGTACCGTCACACCTGCCGCATCATGTACGCTTGATGGCCAAACCATCGCCAATAGTGCCTCTATCATCGCTTATGAAAGTAAATCTGTTCCTTACGGAGAACGCTGCTCGTATTCAAGACGAACTTGCACGAACGGGGTACTTTCTGGTGCTGGTGATTATGCCTCTTGTAAAGTGGAACCTGGAGCATCTTGTAACTACAAGGGAACTGTTATAGCAGATGGCACCTCTATTAAATTATATGAGGCGGAATTCGTGTCTCCAGGTACAACATGCTCTGAATTTACGGCCCAATGTTCCAATGGTAATCTTTGGACCTCTGATGGAGCTGGAGCATTCGGTAGCTATTTCTACGACATACAAAAAGCATCCACTACGTGCACCAAATCGGAATTTCGCTCACCCGTGAAGCGAACGTATTCAGCTGATGGCTACATATGGACGGAAATAAAACTTCCGACGACCTTAAACGACAGAGAGGGTTTAATAAAGCCTTTTGCCGTTTCTGATGATGGTAACCGATTGTTAGCCACTATGACCGGCATCTGGGGTAACTGGATGTTAACTTCTACTGATGGTGGATTAAACTGGAAGGCCATTTCGCAAGTGAAAATGACAAATATGGCCGTTCTTCAGAGCTCGCGTGATGGAAGTACCATTTTAGCCTTTGGGCTGTTAAATAACAGTGCGAAAAGTCAGTTTTTGATTTCGAAGAATTTTGGCGCAGACTGGTCAGCTCCAACACCTTTCAAGGATAAAAAAGTTGTGGGCTCTGCTGTATCTAGAGACGGGACTTATATTATCGCGGCTATAGATGACGGTAATGTAATGTTCTCTAAGGATGCGGGTCAAACCTGGGCTTCAAAGAAGATGTTTTCTGACCCGACGCCACCACCGCCATCGACTCCTGATGTAACACCTTTACCTTCGACACCAGATCCTAGTTTCGTCAAAAACGTAAATATGGCAATTACACCTGACGGTAAGCATATTTTCATTGCTGCGGGGTTATCCAGCGGTGTTGCAAATCATTTCATATCGCACGACAGTGGGACGACTTGGATATCGGGTACTGCTTTCGAAGGAGCTTTTTACCAATCGCCATTTAAAGTCACAATTTCTGATGATGGAAAAGTTATTGCGATGGGTTCTATTTACTCGACAAACTTTGGTAGTAATTGGGCGGCGTACTCGCAAGGTGTATCAGGCAGTTTGTTTACGACAGCTGACGGACAAACACTGACTCAGACTGGAAAATGGTTTTTAGCTATATCAAATAATATGGGTGCAAGTTGGAAGGAATTAAACAAACAGTATAATCTAGGCGCTAGAAATTGGGTTGGTGTGTCTGGTTCGGCAAATGGAAATTACATCATTGCGATGGGACGTAACACGGATCTTAGCATCGGGTATGGAGTCAAAGAAAACATATTACTTAAAGCGGTTAAAAGTAATGAAGTAAAGCCTTACACAGTAACGGGCGAAAACTTTAAACAGTCGGCGTCTTTTACTAAAGATACATACTCCATTGCATTATCTAAAGATGGGCGTTGGATTTATACTGGCTCAGCAGCTATTGCGTGGACACAATACCCGACCTATCAATACGAGGGAGGGTCATGTTCTTACTCACCAGACCGTGATGTGAGTTGGGGAAGTCTGTGGTTAATTGCACCACAACACAGCTATAATACGCCTAATGTTCCGGGGATCTATTGTGATTTTAAAGTCTCGAGTGATGCCAAGACAGTTTTAACAAAGACAGACGGCGGTGTTTATATATCTCGCAACAATTTCGTAAGTTGGGAGTATAAAGCGTTTCCGAAAACTCAAAGCACCAATGTAGGTGACACATTCACAGATGTATTTATGTCAGCAGACGGCAACAACATATTTATATCTGGTCCGCGAAATTATGTGTCGAGCGATTCTGGAAAAAGCTGGAAAGAAGTTCCAAATTGGTCGAATTCAACAGATTCAAACAAACCGTCCGCTGTGAATCTAAGAGGACTTGCGGGTTCCCCTGACGGAAACATTCTGTATGCCTATCCGTCAGCTGCACCGTACTATAGTCTTATTAAATCCACCGACGGAGGAGCAAGTTGGGCTCCGCTAAAACTCCCTTTTTCTGCAACAATGGCGAGTCTATCGAGTCTGAATTGTTCATCCATCTACTCCACGACCAATTGCAAATTGTTTATGACTGGTAATATTGACGTGTCGATGAACGGAGACCAGGTGACAGTCGTGGATAGCAATGGCCAAATTCAACTTTCTTTAGACGGCGGAAAAACATGGTCTGCACTTCAATTGCCTGACTATAAAACTGCGATCAAGGTGTCTGCTTCTGAAGATGGACAAATTATGGCGGCGATCACCGAATTTGGTTTCTTCTATCTTTCAAAAGATCGAGGACGAACTTGGGTCGAGCAAACGCGTGCCGGATTGCAATATTGGTCCTCCATTAAGGTTTCAGCGGATGGCACTTTCGTAGCGGCAGGGTCCCGACAATTAATGCTAGCACCCAATGATTATAACTCATTGATGACAGCAACGATTGCTCCGCCATCAAATCAAGTGCCACTATATCTTGAGCCTAACACGGGTCATTGATCCGATGAGGTGGTGGAAGTCAGCTTCTTTTCGCATGAGCTGGCTTTTTGAAACCGATAAAGTGCGCTTTTCATAGCACTCAAAAGTTCAGAAAGTTCGGATTCTAAAGCGCGATGAAAGTAAACCAACTCGGCGTCTCGAGTTGAAAGATTTGAAGAGAGAAGTGCAGGGTTTACCCATGGACTTAATAGCTCTTCATTTTCCCCTATTCGCTTTTTAAAACTTTCAACTTGTGCAGCGAGATCACCAGTGACGGGAGTCGAAATAAACTGCAGCACTTCACCAGACAAAATATAAATCGATGAAAACGGTGTGTGAATAGGCAATTGAGAAGACGGTTCTAATTTTTCTCCGTTTACAAGTAGTGCTGCTCTTAAATTTATAAGTCTATTTTTAATCTCGGTGACATCATCAATTATTTCTTCTTCAAGTCGTAAGATGTCTGGCGCTTGTGAATTTTCTTTAACTTGACGAGGATCTTTTTCTTGAGGTGTTGGGTCTAATAAAAGAATGCGTTTTCCATGATGCAAAATTTCAACCTGAGCATGTCCAGGAAGACCAATTTCATTTCCTTCTAAGGCGAGCATCTTTACAACGCGAGCCGAATATTCGGGGTGTCCAGCTAAAGCTCTATTTAAAATTTCTGCAAGTAAACCGGCCGACCCATTACAGATAAAACAAAGGGTTCCTTTGGAGTTGAGGAATTTTTTAAACTCTGAAAACGGAGCCTCTTTTTCTGTCTGTGGATTTTCTGGATAAAAAGAATAAAGAGAAAAGTCGGAAACCGTACGGGCTAATTCGAAAGGGGATAGAGGTCCACTTTTTAAAGCTCTTTTCAGTCCTCTTGCAAGAGTTGTGATTCCAGCTGTTTCTAAATCATGAATAATTGGATTTAAAATCTCTTGATCAAACTGAATGGTTAATTTTTTTCTTTACGTTTAGGCAAACGAAAGCGGGCATCCACATAGACATGCTGTAAATCTAAGCCTGTATTTAATAGTTTGATAACGTATGAACCGCTAGAATTGGATTTATAAATTGCATAATCCTCTTCCTTTAAAGGTTCCCCTATCACCGAGCGTAAGCTGAGATCGATTAATACGGCATTGTCGGCTGTAGGGATTGAAACCCATTTCCCTTCAAAAACCCGGCTTGGTTTAATCGCCTTCCAGGAAAGTTGAGATCTTTTCTTTTCATCAATAGAGACTTTCTCTAACCGATCTTCGCTAAGGTCGGACTTACTAATAATGTTATGAAATTTCGGTGAACGAGAAAATAGACTATTTGTAAGCCGGAAATATCCATGGCGTATTCCGCTCGACACATTTGTCATATCATAATCAGATAAGAGGGGAGGGACCTCATGGTCTCCAAAACCTCCACCTGTAAATTGCCTGGCAAGCACAGAATCTGGAAATCGATATTGTCGTGTTAGAAATTTATTTTTTTCCTCACGCTCATGCCAATAACCCACATTCTCTTTCATTTGCGACCATGCCAAATTGTCGACCATATCGCGGAATTCGCTTAATTCCGGATCACCGTCATTGCTGCGCATTCGCATTCTAAGAGCAGATTCAAAATCACCACTAGTCGGTATTCGGCTATTTAGAACCTGAACTTGTTGCAACAGATTTTGTTGCATGGTGAGAGCCTCTTTTTGCCATGGCATTTGCGTCAGAAAATCGATCATTCTTTGTGTGGTCGACATAATATAACCATTTAAAAGTAGAGCTGCAATTTGCCTTAAATGTTCATAAGACTGTAATTCGTTAAACCACTCTCGGATGTACCGACTATTGAACGAAGGCCTAAATGCAATTTGATACTTGAGGCTCTTATGTACAAAAACACTACTATCTTGTGTCAGCGCCTGGTAATTTCCGGCCTGATCCAATAAAAACCATTCCGCTGCTATGGGCACAGACTGACCTTCTTTTTGAGTTGGCAATTCCCCTTGTTCTTCGATCGGTATGTGAGCAAGCGTCCACTTGAGATGTTGGGGTCTTATGTATTGTTTACTATTGAATTGTTCGAAAGCAACGCGGCCAGGTTGTAAATCGACAATCGTAATACTGGTATACCATGAGCCATCTGGTTTTTTAGAGAGAAGTTCCAAATGCTTAAGAACATCCGCTTTTAACCATTCTTTTAATCTTCTGAGTTCATTCAATTTCCAACTTTCAAAAGTAGCACGGCTGATCGAGTGACGCTGTTGTGCGGGCGGTGGGTTCTCTAAATATTTCCAGACAAGACTGTTCCATTCATCAACAAAAATAGATCCGCGCTCAAGATTAAAACTTTTTCCGTAGCGATGGCGCATAGAAAAAGTGGCGTGGTTTTCTGCTAGCGATCGAACCGCAACATCCAGTTGATTTTGTGAATGAGCAAGTAAATATTCAAAAGATTGCAACGTTTGACTTTGGCGTTTTAAAAGTTCTGGCATGCCAGGCTGATTAAGCTCTTCTTTTAAAGCGCGATGGGTGATTTCTTTCCGATTTTTTTGTCCTTCGAGCATTAAGTGTTGAACTAGGGGAATGGAGGAAAATTCTTGTTGTAGTCGCTCGATTTCAGGCTCTTCCAAATAATTGACGATAAAAGGAAGTTGATAAAGTCCTGTGTAATGAACTTTTTTAGAAACGAGCAGTTTCCAAAGCACATGGGCATTTGCAGATAATTTCGGCGGAACCGGATATTCATCATTGCTAAATGCCTTGGGGCTCCACAAGACAACAAAAAGCGTTGTGAGACAAATGCGTCGAATGAAATCACAATGTCTTGAAGTGTTTATGGATTGGTCCATGACTCATCTCCGTAAAACAATCCAAGCGAGAGTCTGGGCTCTTCCACCCAAGCCGAGCGGTGATAAGGAAATCGAGTTTCAATAGACTGAAGCTGAAGTGGTTCTAACTTCTGTCTGGCTTTCGTGCCCAACATCAGAGTCCAGGTTTTCTTTTCTGGTAGATAAATACTTAAATGTGAAGATGAAGAGCGGCCCACTAAAATTTCAGGTCCTGCACTGATAAGTCCGGTCAAAGCTGTTAATTCAGATCGTTCATCGCGATGAATAAAAATAGCCTGAGTCCCACGCGAAGCAATTAATTTAATTAACTGCAGCTTAGGCGCACCACCAGAAAGTGGATAGTTTTTTAAAATCTCACTATTCACCTCGCAAAGATTTGCATGCAAAGCGATCCGAGTTTCTTTTGAAAGCTGCGGGAGATAAGTAGAGATAAAGTTCCCAATAAACACTTCATCTGAATCTTTATATAGAAAAACATTTCGGTTGTACCAAATATCGGACGAGGCAGATCCTTCAACACCATCCGGTGAGATCACTTTTCTTCGAAACGGAACATCTGGCGAATCCAGAAGATAATCGATGGTCGCTGAAAACTCATTTTCGTGGCTATCGCCCCAAGCACTTGGAAAATACGAGAACCCTGGCATTTCGGGTTGTCGCAACTTATCTTTTAAATTTTGCATCGCATGCGCGACATCCAAAGCAGGAGAGGAGCGCACAATATTAAAATTGGAAGCTACTTGGCCATCTTCGAGTCGAGTGAGTTTCGATTGAATCGTCGAGAGATCAGGAAAAGTCGAAATTGATTTTAATGCCTGACCTTGAGGAAAGAAGGGTTCAAGTTCCGCATTCGGAGTGGTCAGATCGATGTTAGAAAATATCTGAGTTAACGTGCCCTCGCATCGACCGATCAGTTTTGGAGCCGAGTATGCAAGGGGCGTGCACCATAAAGAGATCGCAATAAGGCGTAGAAAATAAGTCATACTTTAACATCACGGTCTTAATTATTTTTTGAAACGATCTATAGAAGTAATAGGTAATTGATTGTCACTTAAAGTCGTCATTCCATTTTTATCAGTTGTGGAAATGCGAATTTGAAATGTGGGATTAAAATTTTGACCAGCAAGCTGTACAAACACTTCACACTGGATGAGATTTAATTTTTTCTCTTGAGCTGCTTTAACACAATCAGCTTTTGCAACTTGTCCATAGATAAGTGCGCCTTGAGCAAGAGAAGCATAAGCCGCGTTCACTAATCGATTGGGACGAGTATTTGCAAAGTTATTTAACAGTTTTGAGATTTCGGATTCATCTCCGACCAGTTGAAATGAAGGTTTTGCTACACCTAAGCCTGCAAAAATAGCCATTCCCATATCGGCCATTAATAGACTTGGAAAGGTAAGATAAATACCCATGATCTGGCGACATTTTAAATCGGACGTGTCGAATGTTTCGCAGGTTTTGATGTGCAATGCATCAGTATAGTCCGCAATTAAATACGTTTTACCGTCGTCATTCTTTATCATTTTAAAAGTCAGATTGTTGGGAAAGTAAGTATTGCCCTGGTAGCTGAGGCCTTCAAAATCCATCGCTTTGGTTTGGTCTACTTTGTATGTAGCAAGAGTCTCAACGGCGTGAGCTTGGATACAGAATGTAAGTGGGATAAGTAGGCTGAATAGAGCAGGAAATAGGGACTTTTGGCGTTTCATATGCGCTCCTATGCTAATGAAGGTTCGTCTTAGCAGAACATATAATGCGATGCAATATATATTCAAAGATGGTTCTGTAAATACCTATAAATACTTTGAGAATGTTGTTTATACGGATTGGTTGCGGAACGATCATTTTACGTCCGTTGCAGTGGACGAAGAGCTTTCTTTTTTAACCAAACGATATCGAAGAATAAAGGCAGACCCTTGTGAAGAAGCGGGGGCTTGGTGAAGCGTTGGATTTGGGCGTTTAGATGTTGAAATAATCAACGGACTACCGTCAACAGGTGCTTGTTGCCAATGCTGTTGTTGGGGATTCCATAATAAAGTTCCCTGGTCTCTTGTCAGAGGAACAATAACAACGAAATCATTGATCTCTTCATCAAAATGAGGGGTCGAGTATTTTTGTTTGTTGTTATCGACTCGGATTTCTGCAAATGCGAGGATCCATTTCAATTCTTTCGATTCATATTGCACATCACGTTCTAATAAAAATTTAATTTTATCAGACAGCTCGAATAGCGACACAACTTCGCGGGTCATCATATGTGGTATTTTTCGCGCATCAAAATTTTCAAAATCACGCACGAGAAAGGTGGATTCGGTATGGAACGGAAATTTTGAAGCGCCTTCTAAATGTCGAATTCTTTCAATGAATTGATCGGGCAGTCCGAATCCTTTCGGTAAAACAGCGTAACCTCGGCCGCCTTGATTTAAATTTTGTAAAGACGGCGTAGGATCTGGTGTAAGCATGAGGGCGGCTTTACAGTTCGCGGGTAGTGCATAACTATTGGTGCTGCCTAGTAAAAAGGAAAATCCAAGAACAAATAAAATGAATTTAAAATACATAGGCTTTTCTTGTGCAAGGCATGTTCCGTCGATGGCCCTTAAATTGCTCTATAAAGGGTTCAATGCGCTCAAACATGTTTATCTTTAATCCTGGGGTCCTCTTGGTAGCGGGTTTTGTCCTGATGGGGCCTCTTTTTGGCTGTGGTGGCGATAACAAGCCCAAAGCCGCGCGCCCTGATAAAAATGTCTGTAAAACCCAGTACGACACTAGTTTAAATCCACAAAAGGCTGTTCAAAGAAGCACGGTTATAATCAATCGCAAGGCAACAAAAGTAAAATATGTCGATTGCGATCAAAATGAGTTCTTAAAACAGCAGGCCGTTGTTAAAGACGCAACTGCAGTTGAGTTGGCTGTTAAAGCAAATTTTAAAGCCACAGACAGCCAGATGTCGGTCTCTGTTCACAATCGCACGAACTGTGAAAGTGGTAATTTCCGAGCTCGCGCAAAATCGGGAGCATTAACAGTACCAGTTACAGTGGAAAAATCAGATCTACATTTACGACTTTCTAAGGAACATGCCAACTATGTGGATTATGAAATTCGTGAATGTTCAAAAGTAAATGCAGAATTTCATTGTACAGAAAGTGAAGTGGTCGAGCAGGGGACTTTGGTGTTAAATGTGAAATTTGACGACTCGAAAGTTGTGGATGCGAAAGAAATCACGGTTTGTCGTCAACTTGGGAAGCATAAACGCAAAGTCAAAGTCATCAGTAGCAGCGATACGTCCCTGCCTTAGAAAAAATCTTTTCACCAGCCAAATCAGAGAGTCGGAAAATAACGGCTGTTTCATGAACATGCGATTCAATTGTACCGCAAGAATAAAACAATTTATGACTTTTCGGGTGTTCGCCTGATTCGATGTGAACCACGATTGCGCCTTGATATTCAATATTATAGCCTGCATATCCGTTTGCTACAAAAGTATAGATGTGCCCTGCCGACAGTGGATTGTAGTTATAGGGAGACATCCATGCGTAGGATACGTTTTTAGCAGTTAATAATGCGCCAATATCTCTTTGATGTTTTGCAAGTTCCGTATTGATGACTTTCTCAACACATTTTTCTTGTGACGGATCTTGCTGCACGAGTTGAAGTGGTTTTTTGTCTGTGCAGATGGGATCGAGCATTCGAGCTTGCGCAGAAAATGAAATCGAAAAAATTAAACTAGAGAGAATTGATTTTAAAAACATTTAAAAACCCTTGTTTGGCAGAAGATTCGATTTTCGAAATTGAGTTACGTCACAAGATTTAGTCCCTGATTTTATAAACGATAATCTTGTGGCCGTTGTGGCATCCAATTTAACATTCAGAACTTGTAAAGTAATTTGCGACGTATACGTTTCCGCATCCATCGTCCGACATTTATAAATGGTTTTTCCATTCGCTTTCATTGTTGATAAACCAACCATAAAGAAGCCGCCGTAAACATCATCGGGAAAATTTTTATTTACTGCGGTAAATTCATAAATTGAGCCAGGGGTAAACGGATTGTAATTTGATCCAGCCGTCCACGCATAATTGAGGTTTATTACTTCCAAGACGGCACTATCCTGACGAATTTCATGGGCATGTTTTGCTAATCTTAAATTGAGCAGCTCTTGAACGCAGTCGTCATAAGACAAGAGGCTTTCTTTTTCGTCACGAAGGCCATTGCCTGGGCAATCAATCAAAGAACCACTGAGGCGCGCCTGTGCGGAAAAAGGCATAATAAATAGTGAAATTAGAAGTGCAAAAGAGCGAACGGACATCGCGTATCCTGTGTTTACGAGTTGAGGGCTTCTAACATAATGAATAACTCGATGCATTAAAAATGATGAGAGGGCTCGAAGTTTTTGTGCAAGTAGCTAATATTACATAATATTTCATAATCCGGTTTTATTAAAACTTAGGCTTCAAGAGATTCGTAAATCAAAACCTAAGTATTTGCCAACAGTTAGGAAGCTATGTATAAAAGTCGCTCATTCCTGAGAATGGCTCAAAAGAACGTTGGGATTTACCCAATGTCGCCGTCTTAGTTGAGGAGAAAAAATGGGTGCCAAGAAAATGAAATCGCACAGCAGTGCGAAGAAGCGTTTTCGCGTTACCGGAAAAGGTAAAGTGAAACGTGGACAAGCGCGTAAGCGACATATCCTCTCGAACAAATCGTCGAAGAGAAAGCGTCACCTAGGCATGACGGCCTATGTGGATGATGCGAATATGTATCAAATCAGCCGTCAGTTGGGGTTATAAGCCATGCGCGTAAAAGGTGGATTTACCAATCGTCGTCGTCATAAAAAAGTTCGTGAAAGAGCCAGTGGTTTTTACTCAGCGAATAGCCGTTGTTATACTCATGCAGTAGAGATGACGGATCGTGCAATGAAGTATATGTACCGCGATCGCAAAGTGCGAAAGCGAGATTTCCGTATGCTTTGGACAGCACGTATTAATGCCGCTGCTCGTTTGAATGGTACAACTTACTCGCGTTTAATTGGCGCCTTGAAAAAATCAGGCATCGATTTGAACCGCAAAGTACTAGCTGATTTAGCCGTTCATGATTTCAACGGATTCTCTCAACTTGTTAAACAGGTTATTCCGTCCGCTCATGCGTAATGGAAGCCAATCAACAGTTCGAGAAACGTAAAGCTGATCATATTAAGCTCTCCCTCGATAGTCGCAATGAGGCTGTCGGGGGTAGTCAGCTGGATTCTATCGGGCTTCTTCACGAGGCTTTGCCCGACCTCAACTTCGAAGACATAAATTTAGAAACAAAAACTTTGAGCCTGCATCAGCCGACTCCTTTTTTAGTGAGCTCGATGACCGCAGGTCACACAGAGTCTGTCGATTTAAATATGCTCATCGCAAGTGTTTGTGAAAAACGCGGGTGGTTGATGGGAGTGGGCAGTCAGCGCCGCGAATTAACAGACATGGATGCGGCTGGTGAGTGGAAAACAATTCGAGCGAAGCATCCAAAAGTAAAACTACTTGGAAACTTAGGGCTATCGCAGCTGATTCAAAGCTCGACGAAAGATGTTTTAAAATTAACTGAAAGTTTAGAAGCGTCGGCGATGATTGTTCATCTCAATGCTTTACAAGAATGTATTCAGCCAGAAGGTACGCCGCAATTCAAGGGTGGCCTGCAGCGATTAAGCGCACTGGTTAAAGAGTTACCAATTCCAGTGATCGTGAAAGAAACAGGATGTGGATTTTCAAAACGAACATTGGAAAGATTAAATGAAACCGGGGTGGCTGCTGTTGATGTCAGTGGTTTTGGAGGTACACACTGGGGGCGTATTGAAGGTGGTCGTGTCGATGCGGCGGATCCTCGAGCTCATGTGGCAAAAACTTTTGAGAACTGGGGCGTTTCTACGGCACAATCGATGATTTGGGCTGGCGAAATAAATCCACAATATGAAATTTGGGCTTCGGGCGGAATACGTTCTGGCTTAGATGCGGCGAAAGTCATTGCGATGGGTGCCAGTGTTGTGGGTTTCGCGAAACCGATATTACAAGCAGCATTGAATGGAGCTGAGGCTCTAGATTATATGATGCAAGTCATCGAGCAAGAATTGAAAACCGCCCTGTTTTGTACCGGCTGTGCTAGCATCGAAGAACTCAAAGCGAAGGGACTGTGGCGATGGATGAGATGAATAAAAATCGTCTCGAACTTTTTCAGGGATTTTCGAAGCTGACTCGTGACGAGCGATTCGCTCGCTTACAGCAGATGGGTGCATTGACAAGTGAAGATGCCAAGCAATTAAAAAATGGCGACATGGATTTTAATCTCGCCGAAAAATTTATTGAAAATGTGATTGGTTATTTTCAAATCCCTCTTGGTGTGGCGACGAACTTTGTGATTGATGGTATTTCGCGCGTGATTCCAATGGCGGTAGAAGAAACTTCGATTGTAGCGGCCGCCAGTAAAACAGCGAAGTGGATTCATCAGCATGGAACGATTACGACTGAAATAGTAGGTCAAGAAATCATCGGACAAATTCAATTGGCGACCGTGAAAGATTTTGCGCAGTTTTCTCAAATCATTGAGACAAATGCGGAACAGCTTATTGCGTCGGCAAATACAGAAGTGGCACACGGTTTAGTTGCTCGTGGCGGTGGTGTGACGAAAATAAAAGTTCGTCGCTTAGACCGCGAAGATGGTTTAACGATGGCCGTCGTTCATGTGATGTGTAATCCGTGCGATGCCATGGGTGCGAACATCATGAATCAGGTTTGCGAATTTATGAAGGGCCCGATTCAAGAACTCACAGGCGAAAAAGTGACGATGTGTATTCTATCGAACTTAGTCGATACGAAACTCACGCGTGCAACGGTTCGAATTCAAGGTATTGATTTGGATTTGATGAAGCGGATTGAAGAGGCTTCGATTTTTGCGCAACTGGATCCTTACAGGGCCGCCACAAATAATAAAGGTGTGCTAAACGGCATTGATCCGATTTTAATTGCGACTGGAAATGACTGGCGTGCGGTTGAAGCGGGCGTTCATGCCTATGCAGCTAAATCAGGTCGTTATTCTTCAATTACAAAGTGGAAGGTCGAAGGTCATGAATTAGTCGGCGTTTTCGAAGCGCCTTTAGTTGTGGGAGTTGTCGGCGGAGTTACAAAGCTTCATCCGACCGCGAAAATGTCCTTGAAGATGTTAAATGTGAATAGTGCAGAAGAACTTTCACGTATTTGTGCGTCTGTTGGTTTGGTGCAAAACTTAGGTGCATTAAGAGCATTAACGACCGTTGGAATTATTGAAGGGCATATGAAACTTCATATTCGCAATCTGACGCTTGGTGCAGGTGCGGAAGAAAAAGAAATTCCAATTATTCAAAAGAAACTTGAAGAAATTTTAAGTCTGACGAAACGAATTTCATTAAGTCATGCAATTGAAGCTTTAAAAGAGCTTCGTTCGCAGCGGGCGGCTAAGGTCAATGAAGATTCAATTCTCAATTCCTAGTAAGACCTTTCTGATCGGTGAATATTTAGCGCTTGAAGGCGCTCCTGCGATCTTAATGGCGACTCAACCGAAATTTCATGTGATCATTGAAAAACCAGGTGAAGGAGCATGTGAAGGTATTCACAGGCAAAGTCCGACTGGAACTTTGATTCGCGAACAAGCAGATGTTTTTCAAAAAATTAATTTTAAATTCTTAGATTCACATTCAGGTCTTGGTGGATTTGGTGCTTCAGGTGCGCAGTTTTTAGCGAGCTACCTTTGGAGCCGTATGGCTCAAGACGGTGTTGTGGGTCGCACCGCTTTTCCGGATTTACTAAAGGAAATGTGGCGCACATTTAAATTGGTCATGAGCGATCGCGGAGAAAATGCCAGCGGTTACGATTTAATTTCACAATTTTCTGGCGGTTTAAAAGCGATTTCTTCAAATCCTTGGGAGATTCGTGATCTGTCGTGGAAATTTGAAAGTGACAGTTTATTATTATTTCGAACAGGTGTGAAAGTTCCGACTCACGAGCATTTGCAATCGATTACGAAACTTCCGTCTTATGATTTAAAACAATTGGTACAAAAAGCTGAGCATGGATTATTGCATGGTTCTGCAGCAGATTTTGCTGAAGGTTTAAATCGCTATCAAGAGCAATTGTATAAGTTGGGCTTGCTACATCCGTTGGTAAAGCCGCTAAAAGAAAATTTGGCTAAAGTACCAGGTGTACACGCAGCAAAAGGTTGTGGGGCTATGGGTGCGGATGTGGTGCTGGTGTTCTGTAAGGATGAAGTAGTTGATGCTGTGAAAGCGCGAGCACAAGAGATGAATATGACTTATGTGGCATCACAACAAGATATCTGTGAAGGCCTTGAAATTTCAGTCACAGACTTAATGCAATCAACGGAGGCTTCGCTATGAAGTGGTCAGCTGAAGCTCCGTCGAATATTGCGTTGATTAAATATATGGGAAAGACCGATGCGTCTTCCAATGTTCCATCGAATGCTTCTCTTTCATATACATTGGGTGGCTTAAGAACTCGGGTTGAGTTAGAAAGTTCTGCGCAAGATCAATGGCAGGAATTATCCGAATGGCCAGTCAAATTAAGCGAAAAATCAAAAGAGAGATTTTTAAAGCACTTTCAGTTTTTAAAGAAAACTTTTGAAGTCGACGGTTCATTTACAGTACGTTCCGGAAATAATTTTCCGTCGGATTGTGGATTGGCTTCTTCTGCTTCAAGTTTTGCTGCATTAACTTTAGCTGTATTTGAAATGGCAAAGGATCAATCGAGTAACAAAGCTATGATTGAATCGTTGTCGTTAGAAGATCTGTCTGCACTTAGCCGGCAAGGCTCAGGTTCGAGCTGTCGCAGTTTATTTTCTCCGTGGGCGCTTTGGAAAAGTGAAGGGGCTGAAAGTATCAAATTTCCTTACGATCTTTTGCTGCATGATGTGTTGATTTTGGAAGAAGAAAAGAAAGCGGTGTCTTCATCCGAAGCTCATAAGCGCGTAACATCGTCGGCGTTATTTGTAGGTCGTGTCGAGCGTGCGGAAACTCGACTCAAAGATTTAGCAGCGGCTTTAAATTTAAAACAGTGGGCGAATGCATTTGAAATCACTTGGGCAGAAATGTGGGATATGCACGCGTTGTTTGAAACTTCGAACCCCTCATTTGGTTATATGACAGGTGCATCGGTGGATGCGCTTCATGCAGTGAAAGATTTTTGGCAGGAACAGGGTGATGGTCCGTTGGTCACAATGGATGCAGGACCTAATGTGCATTTACTTTTTAGACCCGATCAAAAGGCTTTTCGAGATGAGCTTGGAAAGCGGTTGGCTAATTATGGCCGAGTTTTAAGGACGGATTCGTTATGAGATCATTTGAATGTCGAACTTTTGGAAAATGGATTTTGGCTGGCGAACATACGGTGATTCGTGGAGGTCCAGCTTTAGTGTTTCCAGTGAGCTCGATGGCACTTGAATTACAGTTTTTCGAAAACGACCGACCACTGCATGTGGAGTGGCAGGGTGAAAAGGGTGATGAATTAAAATTATTGTTCTGGGGTGTTTTAGAAAATGCGATGAAAAAGTTGGGCCGAGATCAAAGTGGCCTCAAGGGTGAGATGCGTTTGAAGAGCAATTTACCGGTGGGCGCTGGTCTAGGTGCATCAGCCACACTTTGCGGCGCTCTTGCTCGTTGGTGCGAGTGGCAAGGATACTTAAAGTCCAATGAAGTCTATGAGTTCGCTCGTTCTCTTGAAGATCTATTTCATGGGGAAAGTAGTGGCGTCGATTTAGCTGTGGCACTATCGGGCCAGGGTTTGCGCTTTGTTCGCGGTGGTGAAAGAACTCCTTTAACTCCTGCATGGAAGCCTCAATGGTGTTTGTCTTATTCGGGTCAGCGTGGAGTCACGGCCGAGTGTGTGAATCAGGTGAAACGATTATTTATAGATAATAAATTATTGGCGGAAAAGCTGGATGCACAGATGCGTGAAGCGGTTCAATTGGCCGAGATCTCATTGAATAAAGAAAATGACATTATGGGATTAAAACAGGCGATTGATTTGGCTCACGATTGTTTTAATCAATGGGGCTTGATTCAGGGTGGTTTAAAATCTCATATGGATGAATTACGATCCGTGGGTGCCCTTGCTGTTAAGCCGACGGGTTCGGGTCTTGGGGGCTATGTTTTAAGTCTCTGGGATGGTTCTATGCCTGAAAGCTTACGTTCGCATTTAATTCCGGTTTAGTTACAAGGGCCCTTAATTTGGGGTTTTAGGCATCGATGTTGCAATTTGTAGTTTCGATGTTTCATATGCAATTTCCACTATTTAGAGCTCTAAAAGCGGCCAAGTTCTGGGCAGCCAGGACAGTTTTTGTCGTGTTGTCTGGGGTTTCTGTGATGGCTTATGGGGAAGCTCCTTTAGGTGGTTACCCGGTTCTTCCTAAGTACGGCCCGAACTGTTGGAATATCGTACTGAAACATCATGATGTGATGGGATACTATCGTTTGGTTCTTTTAAGTGAGTTTTGGCTTTATGTGAACTCGCCTTACTGTACACAATTAAAAAGCGGAGAGTTACCACAATCCGGAGATATTGGAACAGTGATTCGGCCTGGATTTGGAGTTTTTCATTCGTTCGTAGTTCTTGATGCTGAAAAAGGATTATCGAAAGGAACACCATTTCCAAAAGATCAGGTTGAACTTATGAATTTGAATTCTTTAAAAATAGGCTCCGATCGAATCATGTATCATCGTTGTCATTTTTCGACCTTATCTAAGAATGCATCTTCGCTTTATCGCCCGATGCAAGTTCGGGTAGAAGAAATTGAAAAAAACGTGGAGAAGTATGTTTTAGGGCAGGAGACTTTAGATAAAGTTCAAATTTTGAAACATTTAGATGAGCTTTTTCGGTTGCATGCGGAACTGTTAAAGATGCCGCAATCTTCGGCCAATGCATTTGCCTTGAATAGAATCTTATTAAAAACAGAAAGTTTAGCTCAGCAGACCGCGATGCTCTTGCCAGAAAGCGAGTTGAACCCAGACCTCGCTAAAAAAATTCAATACATTTCAGAGCTAGAAGTGTCGCGGATGAAACAGATTAATTCAAAATTAAAATAATCTTTTGACGTCTGAAAATCTCAGGTCAATAATTAATGTATGAATAAGATATTTATCATTCTGTGTATTCTTGTTTTAACAGTTGGTCATGCTCAAGCGGAGAAATCCAAGCATAAATCTGGCTCTTCAAAGTCCAGTAAAGAGAGCGCCTCAGGTGGCGATAAGGCTTTAGAGAAAAAGTTTAAAGCTCTGCCTAAAATGGAAATTGAAAGTTCGGATCGCGGGATTTCAATGAAGCTTATGTCGAATAATAAAGTCGAAGTCGAGCGCATAGGGACTGGCGAAAAGATTGAAAGTGGAAATTGGTCGGTAAAGAAAAGCTTTCTATTGATCAATTATGGTCATGGTAAAGAGTCGGTTCGTCTTCGATATTTAGTGCAAATCAAGAAGGATAAGATTTTGATCAATCAGAGAGCTGATGACGGTGGAATTTGGAAAGTGAATTCAAAACCTCAGGCGGTTCAAGATAACCAAATAATTAAAGATGTTCCTGGTGTTAAAGATGTCCAAGACATCGAAGTGAAAAACAAAGCCAAAGTGAAAGTGGATCACTCGGCACCAGATCTTGAAGGAATCGATTCAAACGAAGATTCGCATTAAGTAGGGGAACATGATGTTGCGGAAGTTGTTGTGCATATGGATGTGTTTTTCTGCGGCTGTGGTTTTAGCTCAAGAAGAGTTTGATTTTGCAAAATTGCCAATCAATCCTTACGTTCCGACGGGTCATTTTTGTGCTGAAAATGGCGATGCAATTGTTAAAACTGCCGGAAGTATAATTTACTGTGAGTATATTAAGGCAGATTGCCGCACGTTCTACGTCGAGAGATCTCCAGGTGTAGAGCCCAAAGATGCTAAACGAATTTATATCGATGGTAAAATGGATTTGCAGTGCGACCAACAACGAAAGAAATGTCCAAGTGCAGATGATTGTGTGAAACTTGGTTTGTCGGAAAAATCGAAGAAGGCCATTCGAGATTTAGATCATCATAGTGTTGAAGTTAAAGGGAAGAGGGTGGAGCCATGAAGTTAATTTGGCTCGCCATAGTATTAATTGCGATTTTTATTTCCAGTATGGTTCATAGTGAAGTTCGCACTTTTACATTTACGGCCAAGGTAAAATCTTTTACCGAAAAGAAGGTGGTTGTCGAACATCAAGGCATTGCCTTTGAAGTCAAAAGGGAAGACATAAAGCAAAAGAAGTTTTTAGCTGGTGACACTGTTGAGGTCGTAATCAATGGCGAAGACCTTCAATTTAAAAAGTAGTTTAAATCTATTTGTTTAGATATAACTTAGGGTACTTTTTGCACATCCAATAATAAATCGGAATGCCAATCACCATAAATCCTAAGCCAATGGCGGATTCAACAGGGCTGCTCAGTAATGTATTGGTTAATAATAAAACGGTAAGGCCCACAAAGGTCGCTGGAATAAATGGATAGCCTGGCACATGATAAGTGCGAACTTTATCCGGATGTTTTTTTCGAAAGACGAATAAGGAAACCCCTGACAGTCCATAAAAAATCCAAGCCGAGAAAACCACATAATCCGTAAGTTGATCAAAGGTTCCAGAGAGCGCCAGAGCAATGGCCAATACGCCTTGAACTAATATCGCGATGAGTGGCACATGGGTTTTTGAACTTATAAATCCTAAAGATGAAAATAGTAAGCCATCGCGAGCCATTGCAAATGGGACTCGTGCATTGGTCATAATCGATCCGTTCATTGCTCCTAGGGCTGAGATCACAAATATGGCCGAGATAATTTGGACTCCTCGTTCGCCTAAAAAACTGAAGGTAGCTTTCGTTGCAATGGGGAGGGCGTTTGGAAACGCAGTGGAGTTTGAATTGGCTACTTCACTTGCAGGCAGGGCCCAAAAGTAGGCGAGGTTGGCGAGAAGATAAATTCCGAAGACGGCAAGTAGACCTAAAATAAGAGCGCGAGGAATGTTTCTTTGCGGATTTTTAACTTCACTAGCGACTCGGGTGATCCCATCCCAACCATCAAAGGCCCAAAGCGCCGCTAGAACAGCGGCGCCAAAACTTTCAAGACGTATGGAGCCGTCAAAGAAATGGGCGAAGCCAGTGGCTGAGGTGGATGGGGTGAAAATAAAAATGGAAAGCCCAAGGCCTAAGATTAAAATAATTTTTAGTGCGGTTAAAAAAGATTGTACGGCGCCACCGAAAGAAATGGCGAGGCAGTTGAGAAAAGTGAAAACAAGAATAAAAATAATCGGGGTCAGTGCGGTGAGAGGACCTAAGGGGAGAACTCCGTTCAGAAAGGTCGCGGCGGCGACTCCGTAAGCGGCAACAGATCCAGGTCCAATAATACAGAGACTGACCCAGCCATATAAAAATGCTGGTAATCTTCCAAAAGCTTCTCGGGCATAAACATATCCGCCACCAGCTTCGGGAAATAAAGTACCCAGTTCGGCAAATGTCATAGCGCCAAGTAATGAGAGAAGACCTGCGGCTAGCCAAGCCATGATCACCCAAAAGCCCGATTGCAAATCTTGTGTCATTACGGCGGCTTTTAAGAAAATCCCTGTTCCAATAACGGAACCGATCACGACGGCGAGCGCATCGCGTAACCCTAAGGATTGTTTTAATGATTTTTGGCTCATAGGATGTTGAACATAGCGCAATCTTCTTTGGACGTCGTGTTTTATTGGGGAACCTCTGGATTTTGTCATTATTTTAAGTTAACTCTTAAGGTGTTGGGTCAGAGCGAACTTAGGGGCCACTGTGGACAGGTGGTGAATATGCTTCGCGCATTTTACATTGATTGCAATTCATTCTTTGCCTCTTGCGAACAGCAAGAGCATCCCGAGCTTCGTAGGCGGCCTGTGGCCGTCGTTCCGATGCTAGCCGATAATACCAGTGTGATTGCAGCCTGCTACAAGGCAAAGAAATATGGAATTAAAACGGGAACTCGTGTTGGGGATGCAAAAAAAATGTGTCCTGGTCTTGTGTTGGTTGAAGCCGGTCATAGTAGTTATGTGAAATATCATCATAAAGTCATTGAAGCTGTAGAGTCATGTATCCCAGTTGAAAATGTGTGTTCCATTGACGAGATCGCCTGTGAGCTGATGGGGTCGCAAACTCAGATGGAAAATGCGATTCGATTGGCAGAAAAAGTCAAAGGTGTGATCCGTGAGCGTGTAGGGGAGTGCATCACAGTGTCCGTTGGGATTGCACCGAACTATTTATTAGCTAAGATGGCGGCCGATATGCAAAAGCCCGATGGGCTGACGATTATTCGTGCCGAGGATTTGCCGCATAAACTTTATTCTTTAAAACTTCAGGATGTGCCAGGCATTGGTCGCAATATGAATGAGCGAATTTTGCGAAAAGGTATTCGCTCGATGGAACAATTATTAAATTGTGATGAGCATATGATGCGCGCCATTTGGGGTGGCATCGTCGGTGCGCGCTATCATAATTTATTAAAGGGCGAGTGGTTTGATTATGCCGCGGGCGAGCCTCCTAAATCCATCGGTCATTCACATGTTTTACCTCCGAAAGAGAGAACACGCTTAGGGGCATTGCATGTGGCGTATAAATTATTGTCAAAGGCCGCGATTCGATTGCGTAAACAAAATATGATGGTGAAAAGATTGTCGCTGGCTGTCCGATACTTAAATGGGGAGCGTTTATTTGATGAGCTGCAATTTCATGAAACTCAAGATACGGGATTTTTACTTCGATGTATCGAACAAATGTATCAAGGGGCCCTGAGTGAAAAGCCAGTGAAAGTCTCTGTTACGTTGTACGATTTGATTTCTGATCAAGAACATCAGATGTCATTTTTTAATGATGATCGCCGTAATGTTTTATTTAAAACTGTAGATAAGATCAATGCCAAGCATGGGCGCGACACAGTTTATGCTGGTAGCCTTCATGGACAGCAAAAGCGAGCTCCCACACGTATTGCTTTTAGCCGCATCCCCGGCTTAGACGAAGTCGATTAAAGGTGCCTGCTACCTTTTTGGAATGCGGCGCAT
>FRDC01000459.1_pt1 | contig 102870 bp, 101 predicted proteins | sample 1106171 | NCBI WGS metagenome assembly FRDC01 (sample SAMEA3930566, study PRJEB13176) | freshwater metagenome | biome: Drinking water system; feature: drinking water; material: water | place: Singapore | collected 2014-12-20
ATCCACATTTTGCAACAAAAACTAGAGAGATCCCGGTTATCTTTAGTCGGCTATGTGGCTCTATCTCAAATTAGTACAACTAGTTGACCCCTCGACAGTACAGTAGCGGAGTTTAGGTCCCTCCGGCAGCAAAAACTAGAGGGGTCAGACTAAATTATGTTTTAACCGCTATCTCCAACGCGAGATCAGAGGACGAGATATCCACACTTCCCCCGCTCTGTAAATCCCCAGAAATAATATGTTTCGCTAAAGGATCCAACAAATCTGTTTGGATCACCCTCTTTAAGGGCCGAGCGCCAAACACAGGGTCATAGCCTTTACGAGCCAAGTAATCGACCGCTTTATCGTTGAATTTTAAAATAATCTTTTTATCGGCCATTCGTTTTTGCACGCCTTTTAACTGCACTTTCACAATCTCACTAACTTGAGATTTTTTAAGAGAGCTAAAGACAATGACATCATCGATGCGATTTATGAATTCAGGCCGAAAGTATTTTTTCATCGTACTTTGCACGAGCTCTTTGCGCTCACGCTCCGATTTGCTTTCATCAGCGATCACATCAGAAGCAATATTAGAAGTCATCACAATAATTGTATTTTTAAAATCGACTGTTCTTCCCTGTCCGTCAGTCAGTCGGCCTTCATCTAATACCTGCAATAACACGTTGAAGACATCGGGGTGAGCTTTTTCAATTTCATCTAATAACACAATACTATAAGGGCGCCTTCTCACTTGCTCGGTGAGTTGCCCCCCCTCTTCGTAACCCACATATCCCGGGGGAGCGCCAATGAGGCGAGAAACGGCGTGCTTTTCCATATACTCACTCATATCGATGCGCACTACCGCTTGGTCGGTATCAAACAAGAACTCTGCGAGAGCTTTAACTGTCTCCGTCTTACCCACTCCCGTTGGCCCAAGAAATATGAAACTCCCCATAGGACGATTCGGATCAGAGATTTCGGCGCGCGCCCGTCTTACAGAGTTGGCCACAATTTTCAAAGCATCGTCTTGACCAATGATACGTTCACGCAATTTATCTTCCATATTCAAGAGGCGCTCAGATTCTTTTTGCAACATTTTGCTGACAGGAACGCCCGTCCATTTTGCCACAACCTCGGCAATCTCTTCGGGCCCAACTTCCTCACGCAACATTTTGTGTTCTTTAGATTTATGACTCGAGTGTTCTTCGTTCTTCTTTAATTTTTTCTCCAACTCGGGGAGGCGACCATATTTTAGTTCTGCCGCCTTTTCGAGTTCGCCATTACGCTCCGCTCTTTCCATCGCAATTCGAATTGTTTCTATTTCAGCTTTTATTTTCTTTACATCTAAAATGGCACCGCGCTCAGATTCCCATTGACGCTTATGGTCCTCATTTTTTGCATTCAAGTCTTTAAGCTCCTTATCAATTTCTTTAAGCCTTTCTTTTGCTTCTTCATCACGTTCTTTTTTTAAACCTTCACGCTCCACTTGCAACTGAGTAGTTCTCCGATTCAATTTATCGATAATCTCTGGAACACTACCGATTTCGATACTTAAACGACTCGCCGCCTCATCCATCAAATCGATGGCCTTATCCGGCAAAAATCGCGAGGTGATATATCTTTCTGACAACTTCACGGCTGCCACAAGGGCTGAATCTTTAATCCTTACCCCATGATGAACTTCATATTTTTCTTTTAAGCCACGTAAAATCGTAATTGCATCTTCCGTATGTGGCTCAGAAACAAAAACTTGTTGAAAGCGCCTCTCAAGCGCCGAATCTTTTTCAATGTATTTCCGATACTCATCAAGAGTTGTGGCACCCACACAATGTAGCTCTCCACGCGCAAGCGCTGGTTTTAACAATTGCCCCGCATCCATAGCCCCATCGGTTTTTCCCGCCCCTACAAGCGTGTGAATTTCATCAATAAATAAGATTATGCGTCCGTCGCTTGAAATGACTTCTTTTATCACTGCTTTAAGGCGGTCTTCGAATTCCCCTCTATATTTAGCACCCGCAATCAAAGCGCCCATATCAAGCGCTACAAGTTTTTTATCGCGCATATTTTCTGGAACATCTTTATTTATTATTCGTAAAGCCAGACCCTCGGCAATCGCGGTCTTTCCCACGCCGGGCTCGCCAATTAACACCGGATTATTCTTTGTTCGCCGTGAAAGAACCTGTACTACACGACGAATTTCTTCGTCCCGACCAACGACAGGGTCGAGCTTTCCATCTGCAGCCAGTTGAGTTAAATCTCTTCCGTATTTATTAAGTGCATCGAACTTATTCTCTGGATCTTGATCAGTGACACGATTCTTTCCGCGTAACTCGATAAGGGCGCTCATAAAGCTATCTTTATCAATATTGGCGTCTCTAAGATAACTGCTCAATCTCTTCGTATCTTTAAATGCAGCTATCATAAAGTGTTCTGTACTTATATAGGAGTCGCCCAAGTTTTGGGCCTCAATCTCAGCCCAATTCAGAAACTTGATAAAGGACTGGCTCATACCTGTCTTTGTGGTATCACCTTCAGTCCTTGGTAACTCCCCAATTATTTTCCTTAAGGAATCTAGAAGAAAATCGCGTTTTCCACCTGCCCGTTCGATAGTCTGAGCCACAATTCCGTCATTTGGCTCTACCACCTCAAAGAGTAGATGCTCTGGCTCTACCGCGGGATTCCCGTTGTTGGTCGCGCGACTAACAGCCGCCTGTACTGCTTCTTGGCTCCTATGGGTAAGTCGATCGAGATTTTTCATACTAATCCTTAAAGTTCTTGAGTTTTAACTTGAGTTGGAATTAATTTCTGTCAATGAATCTTCATAAAAAAACGTCCAAAAGTCCTCGACCTTCAATTATATTCGATCCCGTAAATCCCACAGACTATCGGACCTTAAACATTCAGTATGCCTGCGAGCAGTGCTCACACTTTGACCCCCAAAGCCTTAGTTGCACTATCGGGTATCCAACACATGCCCATCGTCGAGAACAGCAAGAAAAAACTTATTTTCTGACGGGACGTATGGCGATTTGCCGTTTTCTCGAGATAGACTAACGAATTATTTTCTCGACGAACATAACCGGAAAAAATTTGATTTCTCCTCTGAAAATTCAGAATCAGTGCGATTGTCTTAATACCAAAATCTAAAAATAGAAAACAATTTTTTTTCTGGTCTCATGACCTGTCAAGAATACACCTCACTTCCCGAAAGATTATTTGTCAGGAACGACAATGTATTTTTTAAACATAGAGGTTTAGTAGGAGCCAAGAGAGGCGAGGTCAAACTCTCTGGAAAGTTTCGAAAGGAGGTTCTCAAGGAAGAACCGAGAGACAGCAAATTAAGGATGAACTTTTGAATTTTATTAACCAGGCTAGGATGCCGGACTGAAAAGTAGAGCATAAAGAAAGACTCGAAAACCCAGTCAGACTTCAAGGAGAGAAAATGAAAAACGAAATAAGTTAACCAATTTTTTGGAGGATAAAATGGGATTTAGAATTTCAACAAACGTGGAAGCGATCAATGCGAATCGCAACCTTATGAATAACCAAACAGCGATTAATAAATCGTTGAACCAATTAGCTTCTGGTAACCGCATCAACAAATCTGCCGATGATGCTGCCGGATTAGCGATTTCTGAAGGCTTGAAAGCACAAATGAGATCAGCCGCACAAGCACGTCGAAATGCCTCAGACGGTATTTCTATGGTGCAAACTGCGGAGGGCGGTTTGAACGAGATTTCAGAAATTATCTTACGTCTTCGTGAGCTAGGCATTCAAGCCGGTTCAGATACGATCGGTGTAGATGAAAGAAAATTCATCAACACAGAGGTTCAGCAACTTAAAAACGAGATGGAACGTATCGCGAAAGTGACAACTTGGGGTTCAGTAAAGCTCCTTGATGGTTCAACTCCCCGATTCGATTTCCAAGTTGGTGTATTTAACAACGATTTTGAAGACCGTATCTCTTTTGATGCTGGTGAAAACGTAGCGACACTTGATTCACTTGGACTAGGTGGCGTTGATTACACTGAAAAAGAATCAGCACAAGGTGCCCTTGAGTTACTTGATACCGCTCAAAAAGATGTAAACAGAATGCGCGCAAATCTTGGAGCCTTGCAAAACCGCCTAACATCTACGGTGAATAACTTAGGTGTTGCTCATGAGAACATGGCTGCAGCGAATAGCCGTATCCGAGACACCGATGTTGCTGAAGCTTCAGCAGATCTAACTCGCGGTAACATTTTGTTACAAGCTTCTACCGCGACTCTTGCACAAGCTAATCAAAAGAACTCGATCGCTCTCAAATTGATCGGTTGATATTAAGATTTTTAGTTAGAGTCTAAGTCTTATTTATCCAATGGGACCAGGTTGAAAAACTTGGTCCTGTTTTTTTTGATGTCGCAAGTCTGACAGTCCTTGAACATTATTTTTACAGCAAAGTTTGAATGAAAAATTTCGCAGTTAGTTATTCTGAAAATACTGTCGAGAAATTTTACGAAAAATAAAAACTAAAAATTTCTATATCGCCGACTCCCTGCTCCCTAATAAAATAGAAGAACGGGAAGAGGGAGGTTCTATGACTTACGTATTAAAGACGGCACATCTCACGGTCTTGAAGATAATGATTGTGGGAATCACTCTTGGTCTTGTCGGATGCGACAGCCAAATGCAATCCATAACAAAAGCAAGTTGCGCATCCTGCGACAATAGCCAAAGCAATAATGGTGGGCAAAACAATCCGCCAAACCCTCAACCAGCCCCTGTTGACCCGTGGCCAAAAGTGCAAAAGGAGATGACTGGTTACGCAAATGTCGCTGGAAAAAGTCAGAAATTAATCGGCCTCAACAAAGCCGATAAGGCGATAGTCCTAACTATTCCATTTGCCGACAATATTTTGCCAGAACTAGAAGTAGAGATTCCACAACTACCGGGAGCCAAACTAGTATCGCGCCTAAATGCCGAACAAAAAACAGAGATCCAGTTTAGCGTTCCTATTAAATACGTCTTACATGGCGGAGACGTCGGTGACCCCGAGCGACTGCCTAATGGTGACCCGCTCCCCCAAATACCTGGTGGGGAACTTCCTGCCTTTGAGATCTCAATTCCCATTAAAAACGTCACTTTACATGCCTATCTTGGCGCTGAGGTCCTAGGCATCTATGTAGAAGTACCTTTTGATCCCTACATAAAACTGACACTGCCGATCAAAACTAACAAAAAAGACGGTTCAGCGGAAAGGACACTAGGGTACTTAACTTCAATTCCAGTTAAGAAGCCCTATCGTGGTGGATTCTTCCTATCACTTAAAGTACCCGACGATCTAGCGCGCGCCTTGGATGAATTGCTAAATAGTCCTGAATAAGACAAGACTTATCCATTTTTAAAGCCTACCAAAGACCTATCCCTAGGGCCTCTTTCTAAGAGAAAGGGGGCCCTGGTTTTGCTGTGCGCAAATCATTGTAGAATGCATAAACTTGGGCTTTACAGAGAATGTTTTTTTAAAGCATTATTACGAATAGACATATGCGCCCAAAGCGCAAAAAATAGGTGATAGGGAGAACGAAAAATGGCGAAGAAAAAAGCGAAAGCAAAAGCAAAAAAACCAGCAAAGAAAAAAGCAAAAAAAGTAGCGAAGAAGGTCGTCAAAAAAGCTAAGAAAACTGCAAAAAAGGCGACAAAAAAAGTAGCTCCTAAAAAAGCTTCTAAACCTGCAAAAGCGGCAAAAACGTCAAAAGCGAAAGCAGCAACCGCAGCTGTCGCTGGTGGAGCAGTGGGTTCTACAATGACAAATCCCTACGCCGATATGGGTGAAAAACGCGAAGGTGGATTTGGTTTAGAAGAAGCCAGCAGTGAAGAGTTCAGCGCTGAAGCAGATGACGATTTTGCACCAGAACCAGAAGATGTCGAAAGCTTCGAAGATCTCGAAGAAGCTGAAAACTTTGACGACTCTGACGACGATGAAGAGGAAGAAGAAGCCGAAGACGACGAAGGCTATTTCTAAAAAAGGTTCCAGGTTCTTTTTTACTTTTTTTAGAATTTTGGAAAGCGAAGTGAGAAATCCACTTCGCTTTTTTATTTTAACTACAGTTGAGCCCCAGCTACCGCCGTGATAAACACGACGGTAGGGAAACCTAAAATCTTCATAACTTCATAGCCTGTTTGTTATGAACCGCGAATTTATCAAACTCTCCATACTCATGAAGTTTGTTATAAAGAGTTTTGATCGTAATGCCTAACGCTTGTGCGGCTTGAGTTTTGTTGCCGTCAAAATATTTCAACGCTTTAAGAATATAACGTTTTTCTAATTCATAAAGTGTGAAGCTTGGGTCGTAATCATCTGTATCGATTTTTTGATCAGGATTACGAATATGTTCAGGAAGATCTCCCGGCATAATCATGTGACCATCAGACAAAATCTGCAAGCGCTCACAAACGTTTTGTAATTCACGAATATTTCCTGGCCAATCATATTTGAGCATCATCGCTAAAGCTTCTTCGCTCATCTGGCGGCCGCGATTTAACATCATAGAAGTCGCGTTTTTATTTAAGAAGTGTTCGATCAGCATGCTGATGTCTTCTTTACGTCGTCGGAGTGGTGGAGCATGAATCATGATTGTATTGATACGATAGAAAAGATCTTCACGGAAGTTACCTTTTACGACTTCAGCATCTAGCTCACGATTCGTTGCTGAGATTAGGCGAATATCAACTTTTATGGGATCTTTACCGCCAACGCGATAAATCTCACCTTCTTGGATGAAGCGAAGAAGCTTCGCTTGAATCGCCGGAGATAGCTCCCCGATCTCATCTAAAAATAATGTTCCACCGTTAGCAACTTCTGCCAAACCGATTTTGCGATTATAAGCGCCCGTGAAAGCACCTTTTTCGTGACCGAACAATTCGCTCTCTAATAAGTTCTCGCGAAGAGCGCCGCAATTAATTGCGACGAAAGGCTTGTTACGGCGCTGACTGCGCTCATGAATTGCAGTTGCGACTAATTCTTTACCCGTGCCGCTTTCTCCTAAAATCAAAATCGAAGCATTAGACGGAGCAACACGCTCTACCATGCTGATCACTTGGCGCATGATCTCTGATTTGTAAACGATCGTCTTGTCGTCTATGATTTGATTACGGGGCTTATTATTAGCAAGGAGCCACTGTGGCTCTTCACCATTCAAAGGCTTATTCATGGGCCCCGGAGGGAGAAAGGAAGGCTTATCTAGTCCTGACATACGTACCACCTACTAGGTTGATGATTAATTTTTACACAACAAACGTAACACATGACACATAGCTCCGCAACATGAATTTGTGTATTGCGTTAAATGAGTTTTAAAAACAAAATTGGCGGCGAATGGCAAAAACTACAATCCGTGACCTGATTGATAACTATATAAAATATATAGAAAAAATTAAAACTTTATCGCGCCATACCTGTAAGGCCTATAGTGTCGATTTGCACCAGGTATTTTTAGAAAAAAATTCAAATAAGATTCTTGAAATTAACGAAACGCAATTCCTTAAAAAAATCAGAGAAACACAGAACTCCTGGGGAAAATTATCGTTGGCAAGTCGCAATAGAAAGGCATCAACTCTAAAGGCGTTTGCTCATTGGCTCACCCAAAGGGGCTATCTCAAACGGGATATCGCTCATCAAATAGTGGCACCGCGCGTGCCTCGAAAAATTCCGCATTTTATATCGATAGACGAAACACTCGCATTACTCAAAATCGCCATCCAACAAAAAAAAATTAAAAACGAAAACGAAAAGAAGAGGTCGAATCAGCAGCTGTTGTTGTTAGGACTTCTTTATGGCGGGGGTTTGAGGATTTCCGAGGCCTGTAACATTCAGTTTAGTGATATTGATGTATCAAGACGTGTGATCAAAGTTACCGGAAAGGGAAAAAAACAAAGACTAATCACCCTCCCGCAAATTTTTTGGGAACAAATAAGAAATCAACAAATAAAAAAAGAGAAATTTCTGTTTGGAGAAAAGCCGTTAAACCCAAGAATCGGCTATCGCCTGGTACGCGATCTTGGAATTAAAGCTGGGCTTAGTAAACCCCTCAACCCTCATGCTCTGAGGCATAGCTTTGCGACGCACTTATTATCTGAGGGAGTAAACCTACGCACTCTCCAAGAACTGTTGGGGCATAACTCTCTGCAGACAACGCAAAAATATACGCACCTCTCTATCGACAAGCTTACACAAGTTATGGAAGACTACCATCCGTTAGGACGCAAACCATGATGCCCCCGACCAAAAAAGCGGTCTTCTTTGATCGTGACGACACCCTCATAATAGACAAAGTCTATCTCAACGACCCAAAACTCATAGAATACATGCCACATGCTTTTGAGAGCTTGAAAACATTGAAAGACAATGGATTTGATCTTTTTATTATTTCTAATCAGAGCGGGGTCGCGCGTGGGCTGGTCACTGTTGAAAATCTCGATTTGATACACGCTAAAATGGAAGAAGACTTTGCCAAATACAATATCAAATTTACTGGAATTTATTATTGTCCCTACCTTCCTGAATCCAATCACCCCGATCGCAAGCCCAATATCGGAATGATTTTAAGAGGCGAAAGAGAGCACGGCATTGATCTGAAAAATAGTTGGGTGGTTGGTGACCGTTTGACTGATATCGAAGCCGGAAGGCGCGCAGGATGTCGCACCATACTCCTAAAGACACAATATTCTCGCCACAAGGACCAAGGCCCGCAAGCCCATTACGAAGTCTCAAATTTAAAATCAATGGCAGAAATAATCCTACGATCATAGGAATTTAATCCTAAAACCCCTTATATTTATAAGTTATTTCCGATAATTCCTATTATCATGTGAAATTATTGAAAAAACCATCCAAATCTATTAAAATATAAGACTGATTCGCAAAATCATGGGAATAAATAAGAGGTAATAAGTTGCAATTAGGAAATAAAATTCGCGATGAACGGAAAGCCAGAGATTTGACACAAACGCAGTTGGCCAGTTTGGCCAATGTAAGCCTCAATTTCGTCAGCCAACTTGAGAGCGGCAAACTGACCGTCCGTTTGGATAAAATACTGGCTGTTTTGAGAGTTCTTGGTTTGGAAATAAAAATCCAACACAAAAAAGGTAAGTAAGCATTGAAGTATTCGCCTGACTTTAAGACGATAAACAAACTAGAAATTTATCGGCAAAAAACATTTGCCGGCATTCTTACGCGTACCCTTCATGGGTGCTCTCTTTCTCTTGTTGCGGAATTCATTGATAATCCCACCTACCAAGAGCTCACCTACTGCATTCCAAAAACATCAAAACCCCTTATCCATGTTGGAGTTAACCTACCACCATTTTTTGCTGGACTACTACCCGAGGGAATGCGGTTAAAGACTTTGGTAAGCAGTTTAAAGACCTCTTCGGATGATCTTTTTTCTCTTTTAGTTGCCACTGGAAGACGTTGCATTGGTGACATATATGTCGGATCCGATATAAATTGGCCTCCAAACCTAGAAATCCCCAGAGCGTCGCAAATCAATTTCTATGAATTTTTTAAAAAATCTATTGGCCTTAGCCCCGGACTATTTGAAAACGAAGCAATCGCTGGCATCCAAGAAAAAATATCAGCGTCGATGATTAGTTTACCAGTCAATATTGCCAAAAGAAACAAAGCCTACATTCTAAAACTAAACCCATCAGATAAACCTAACCTAGTACAGAATGAGTTTGCCTGCATTAAAATAGCAAATCTCTGCGGAATAAGGACTAATAAAGCAAAACTAATCTATGATAAAGATAAGATGCCCGGACTACTTATCGAACGCTTTGATAGAGTTGAAGGGGAAATGATTCATCAAGAGGATGCCTGCCAGTTCTTAGATCGATATCCCGCCGATAAATACAGAGTCTCGATGCGCGAGATTTCTGAAAAAATCGGTGAGTTGGCCACAGCTCCGATCATTGACAATCTCAAATTGATACAACTTTATGCGTTTTCATACCTAATAGGTAATGGCGATTTACACGCCAAAAATATTAGCCTGCAGTCCGACAACCAGACAGGAAGAGTTCAAATTACCCCCGCTTATGATTTGATTTGCACCTACGTTTACAAAGACAGAAATATGGCCCTTAAACTTGAAGGTCGAGACAACAATATAAAAAGGCAAAACCTAATTTTGTTTGGTAAACGTTTAGGTATCCCTGAAATCGCAATTCATTCGATGGCTGATAAACTTCTTAAAGATTTCAAAAAAAATTTCAAAATACTTCATGGCATTGGCGGTCTAACCCAAAAGGACAATCAGCTCCTTTCTGAGATGATACTAAAACGATGCAGAGACTTGAGTTGATTTTTTCAAAATGAAACAACTCTCAAATTGGTCCGTAACCCTTTGAGAAACTCGACCAAAATCTTAAGTTCCTCGCTTTAAGTCCCGAAAAGTTATAAGGCAATTTCCATGTTTTGAGGAGGCCACATGAAGCGCACGTTTGTTGTAGGGCTTTTGCTCGCGATATTCATACCAGGGACCGCAATGGCACAAAAAGTCGTCGGCACTTTGGCTGTCGTGAAAGGTCAGGTTGAAATTAAAGATGCTTCGGGAAAATCCACTCCCGCCAAAATGGGCTCCAAAGTAAAAGAAAAAGACACGATCATCGCTGGCAAAGAAGGACGCGCGAAACTTATCATGATCGACCAAAACGTTTTGAATATCAGTCCCGAGTCGCAAATCAATTTAGAGACTTACAAATTTGAACCGGAAAAAAATGATAAGAATGTTGTGATCAACGTTTTGTACGGAAAAGTTCGTTCGACTGTTAATCAAAAGTATGATGGTGACCAAAATAAATTTAACGTAAAAACTCCAGCGGCAGTGGCGGGGGTTCGTGGTACTGATTTCTTAGGAGGATACAACGCTGCTAACAAAACATCTAACTTCGTAACTTTTAAAGGGCTAGTTCAAGTCGGTACGCCAGGCCCCGGGGGAGCAATTCTCAATGCGGTAATGGTAGCGCCGGGACAACAAACGACAGCGATTGTGGGAGCTCCACCTGCCCCTCCGTCGTCTGTTCCTAAGGCTGACCTGGCGAATATGAATAACGAGTCGACCGCGGATAAGAACGGAAAGTCGGATCATCGTGAGCCCGCAAATGACAGTAAGGGACCTATTAACGAAGAGAAGAAAGAAAATAAGCAGGAAATAAAAGAGGAAGCCAAACAAGAGCCAAAACAAGAGGCTAAACAGGAAGCAAGGCAAGAGCAACCTGCGACCGCAAAAAACGATGAACCCAAAAAAGAATCTGCCGCACCCCCCGCCCCAAAATCTGAAGGTGGCGCAGCAGCTGCACCAGTTGCAAAATCTGATGGCGCTTCTCCAGCTCCTAAAGCCGAAGGTGCCGCAGCTCCAGCCCCGGCTACACCAAACTCCGCTGCACCTGCTCCACGAATGCCATCTTCTGTCGGTGGACCCGCACCAAGTCCTGGTGGAGCACCAGCTCCTGCAATGAATACCGGCGGAGTTGCGCCGGCAATGCCAACCGGGAGCGGAATGGTTATGCCACCACCTCCACCAATGATTGAAGTTGGACCAGTTGTGATGCAACCTCCGCCAATTCCCATCCTGCCGGTAATAAACATGCCGCCACCAATTTTAGATCCCGGCGCATGTCAATATTGCAATGAAACAATCGCTAACGGGCCGTCGAAAGTAAAAATTATTATTAACACTCCGACGAATCCCTAGTTAAATCTAAAAACTCCAGCAACTACTACATTGGTCGAGTAGGCCAATGTAATATAGGATTTTATCTCCTCCCGTTTCTTGAAAACATAGTTTATCTTTTACTTTAGGCGTTCATCGTGAGGAGCTACTTATGAAGCTTAGAGTGGTTGTGGCTATTTTTCTATTTGGACTCGATACTATATCCTTTGCGGAAGACAAACCTGTAGAAGCCAAAGATCCCAGACCAAGAAAATCAGTTTCTACAAACACCGCAATGTCAATCAACTACGGCTCGGCGAAATGGAATACCGATCCTACAAAGATTGATTCTGCCTCAATTGTTTTTCGCGATGGCAAAACCAACAAAACGGCACTCATTATCGTCGACGAATCCGCACCGGACTCCGCTTCATTTCAAGGAAAATATATCATTCGTTGGGGTGACGACGAACAAATCATACCCGAAATCTATATCCCACCCCAAGAAATGGTTAAAAAAGTAAACTGGATGAAAGAGTTTAACGACAAAGTTAAAGATGGAAAGCTAAAACGTAAACCGTTTTTATCCCGAAAAACTGATAAAGGCGAACGCATTTTTGAGGTCTTCGATACTAAAGAACAGGCCGAAGTTGCCGCAAAAGCCCGAGAAGAATCTAAGAGACTTGAACAAGAGGCAAGAGACGCAAAAGCAACTCCGCAAATGGAAAAAGCAATGACAAAAACGGCAGCCGCCGCTGTTCTAGAGGCTGCAAAGCTTGCAGAGGTGGAGGCTGCAAAACTAAAACTCGCTGCTGAAGAGGCTGCACGCGAAGCAGAACGTGCACGCTTGGCACAAATTGAAAAACAACGTGAAGAGGAACGTAAACGTAAACAGGCCGAACTCGATGCAGCAGAAAAAGCACGACGTCAGACCAAAGCTAGTAAAATCTCGCAAGAAGCAATCGCGGCTTACACTGCGGGTGACTTTGTAAAAGCCGAAACGCTGTTTCGAGAATCCGTTGATCTTGATCCCTCAAATACGAGCTATTACTACTACTATGGAATTTCTTTATTCCGTAACGACAAAAATAACGAATCCGTTGTTATTCTTCAGCAAGTCAAAGAAGGAAACAATTTTGATCCCATCGAAAAAGATTATTATATTGGGCTTAACTATATAAAACTTAAAGAATTAAAAAACGGGATCGAAATCTTTCGCAAAATTAAAGCCACAAATCACAAGACGCTATCAGCATCCGCGGCTTTTTATGAGGGGGTAATCTTATTTCAGGAACTTAAATACGAAGAAGCAAAAGGCCCCTTTCAAGAGGTTCTTGATAATCAAAATTCGGATCCAAAACTCGACGCGCAGGCCGAAAAATATTTAGAGCAAATCGCCGGCATTCTTTATTTTGCAGCACAAAAGGCAAAACGTATTCTGACTTCGACATCTTTCGGACTGCAGTACGATTCGAACATTCTATACACTTCAGATTCGGTACTTGATCAAGGAACAGCTTCTGATGTCGGTGGCGCCCGGACCCTCTTAATGACTTCTGCACAATTTCGCCCAATCTACGAACAAGATAAAGAATTCAGCTCAAAACTTTCACTTCTTTATATGTATTCCGCGAATTCAACACATGCTAAGGCCGATCCAATGTTAATTGCTCTTGCGTTCCCTTACGTTAGCAAGGGTACTTTGCTGGAATACGGCTCTAAGTGGGACCTGACTCCCAGCGTGGAGGTTCTATACATGGACGCAGATGCCGACGGTACTCGGGAAAATTTATTGAACTCTGGCGTGCTCTCTATCGCGAACACCCTTGTTTTAAATCCCGAAAGAATCTCAACAATCACGGCGACAATGCGCCAGGACGAGTCCCCTACGACCGCTGATTCATCTGCATTCAAATTAATATTGGCAACAACTCAAATGAAATTTCTAAACGTAAAAAAAGACCAAATTGCCAGTGGCGATTTAGGCTACTCAATAAATAATGCTCGTGGAAACGATTACTATTATTCGCGTCTTGACTTAAAAGGCACCTATATTGCGCCTTGGAAGTGGGGATCAACAGGAGTCGCTTCGCTGGGTTATTATCTTACTGACTTTAGCAAGAAGACGACACCGAGATCTGACAGTAATTATTCGCTCAATCTAGCGATGAGCAAACCTATTAATGATGCTATTCAAGGAACACTTACGGCAAATTACACAATTCAAAAATCAACGGACTCAGGGTCCACTTTCAACAAGTGGTCCCTGATGTATTTAATTACAGCAAATTATGATTTCTAGAGACCTGCCACCTTATTGCGCCTCAACCAGCGGTTTACACTCTCCCGAATAATCCACAACCTCTCCGTCGCCATGGTTTCCTAAGTGCGCTCTCAATGCAGCAACACTAATGACGATCGTGTGTTGGGCATCAGGATTTCCAGGAGGTACATGGCATACTTTTACACAGTGCCCGGCGTTGTATTTGCCACTGTTATTTTCTTCGTGAGGTCGGCTCTTGGAATGATTGGAGTCCGGGCCATATTCTGCCATCAAATCCACTTCGGGATCCCGAGCCTCGGATTCAGGTATATTTTCGCAGCGATCCCCTTGCTCAGCCCCGTCATTGTCATCATCACCAACATCGTCGCCAAGATTTCCATTTCCACCCTCAGGATTCTCCGTCGGCACCCCCGATGCCTTCGCTGACGTCGCATTACTAAATCCAACTTCACTGCAGTTATTAAACGCCACTCCTCCTATGACCATCGACGCCACTAGAACTAGTATCAATTTAACATTTTTCACAGAATTCTCCTTTGTTATATCGGAGACGTACCGCTGGTTATTATTTTTTAATTAATCAAGTTCCCCAAAAACTGATTGTATTTTATCTTTGATCTGATCGCCGCCCGTCACAGTCGATAACTCCTCAACGATGGCTTGAATTTTTAACGCAATCTCCTGTGTTGAAAAATCCACATGTTTGACTCCATTAAATTTCATTTTAATCCCTTCGTTGGTGCTAAAATCTCCGTGAGAATTTGAAACTGTCACGCTCGCTCCACTCGAACATTTAGCGTTATTCAAATCCATTTCTACTTGGCGATATTCTTCAGGCGGCAAACTAATAAAATCTAAATCTGTTCCTAATGGTGAAAGCGCAACTTGTCGTGCAATAAACTGCACATCTTGTCCTTCATCTTGATCATCGTCATGGTCAATTGTCTTAAACTTGATTTTAGAAATACAGAAAATAACAGTGACATTCTGTAAAGAATCGCCGACAGTTACCACGGTTTTTTGTAATTGAGCACCCGTACCTGCGGCACCATAAGCAGCGAAAGATAAATGTAACGAAGGATTACCAGTGGACGTTCCTCCTTGGCCAAGTAGAGCATTACAATTTTGAAAACAAATTGAAGTTAGAAGTGAGAAACTAAAAAAGAATATTATAATTTTAGCTTTACTCATTTGATTCCTCACTTAATGGAAAAAATGACATTTCGACATGGTAGACAGCATTGGCTTTTTTTTGTTTTTGTTCAAGCTCAACGATCTTAGTTTGGGCCTCCGCCAATATTTTCTTCACATCATCGATGTTGTCCTTATTAACCGCAAAAGTATAACCTGTTAAACTGCGTAAATCTTTTTCAGTCTTATCTATAGACTCTGAAGCAAGCATCAACATTTCACGGTGGTAATCCGCCAAGGCCAGCTGAAAAACTCCGCCTTCACAATTTAATTTCTTATTTGGGACGGTTGCCACACCAAATTTGCTGACTGCGACAAAACCATGTTTTCCCAAAAAGTCCATAGCTTTTTCGATTTCAATTATCGGCACATGGCGCTTGAGTTTACTTTGAATCCATTTTGCGTCCCAGCGAAAACCAGATACTGAAACGAGTTCACGAATAGCTACCAAATACCAGCGCGATAAATATTTATGAACTTCAAGTTCAATACTGTTTCTATTTTTATAGGAACCAAATCTTTGAATTTGTTTAAGCGCAAATGATCGCTCTTCTTGTGAGCGCGCTTCATTTAAATTTACAAGCAATTTTAAATACGACTGCTCACTACGCTTTAAATTTAACGAGGGCATGAGCTTTTTCAAAGATTTTAAAGTTAAACTTCGTTGTCCGGAAAGCACCAAGGGAAGGTAGCCGGCCGACAGATCAGCATTACGGCTAATCGCACGCAGGGTTTTGCTGTCATCAGCGGTCTTAATGTAATTAAACCAAGTAACCAAGAATTCACGATAGTCATGAAATGAGAAAATATCTGGACGTGATTTATTATTTATCACCAAGCCCGCGCTCAAGATCCCCCCTACATCTTAAATATTACAGAAAATCGTTGAAGATTTCCATATCCAAGAATTTGACATATATTAAAATGAAATCATTTATTTTTAATTTAACAATAACTTCAATATGTTACAAATTATTATATTTTTTGATCTGATATTTTTGTAATCACGAAATGTTTCTATATGAGACGTTTAAATTTCAGCGTACTCGGCGAGAACATTTCTAACTTGCGTCTGCAGCTTTAATATTGAATCAGAATTTAATTCGACAAGACTATGGCTTGCAAGAGGGGCCATTAACAAGTCATCAGCGCCTTCTAGCTTTGGCAATACTCCCTGTAACGCCAATAGTTTTAATTCAAATTGTAGTTTCAATTTTCTAAGATCCGTACTCAACTCTAAATTTTTAAGCACGTGCCCAAATAGATTAAAGAGTGGCTCATTATCTAAAGCATCAGCTTGCGCGACCTTTAAAATTAATTTCACAAAATAAAATGCCAACTCCAAACGGTCATAATCAGTTCGAATTTTTGGAAAACCATTGATAAATGTCGCTTCACTTAATTGCCCTAAAGAATCAAGATCTTCACCACTTCCCGGCCTATACACCAACTGCACAAAATTAAGGGGCTCTAGAGTTGCTCCTCCAAAACGTTTTTTACTTTTAGCCGCTGCTTTGGCAAAAAGATTGAGTTTTGCCCCTTTAGTATTAATCGCATGCACGATGAGATTAGAGTCCATGTGCTTAATCGTTTTTAAAATGATGGCTTTTTCAGTGAATTGGTTCATGTTGTTTAGTTGTAAGGTATATATACCCGCCTCCTAAACCAAACACAAAACAAATAATTTGATAAAGTGTAATAGAATTGGGACCCAATTGCGATTGCGTCCCCAAATACGTGTTAAACAGAGCAAAAAATGCCATTTGGCCAATACCAATTCCACCTGGGGTAATTGGCAACGACGAGGCCACAAACCCAAGTGGCACTAAAAACATGTAAGCACCAATGCTCATGTTAATTCCCATGGAGTTTCCCACGACATAAAAAAACACAATCGAAGATATCTGTAAAAATATCGAAAGGACAACGGCCTTACCAATAACTGTGAGCTTCGTACAGTAGGCATGAACTGCCGCGTAAGACTCTACCACGGCTTTGCCATAAGGAAGACTGCCAAACTTTTTAAACATCCATCCTGAATCATAAAAACGATCGGAAAACCCAATTAACAACATGGTAGTAAAAATTGTTCCTGCTATGACAACACCTCTATAGGTATAGGAGAGTTTCGGATTTTCCATAATATCATTACCAATCAGTGGACCCGAAGCCACAACTAATAAAACGATCGTCCACAGCCCAAGCAACCTATCCATGACAATACTAGTAGCGGCTAAAAATTTTCGATCGTCGTTTTGCTTTACAAGGTAATATCCCTTGACCAAATCCCCACCCACTCCACCAGGAACGACAAAATTAAAAAATAGTCCGACCAACTGAAGTTTGAAAACATTTTTCATGCTAATATTAAAGCCCTGACCATGCAGTAATAGTGACCACCTCAATGCCGACAGATAAATTCCTAATAGCACTAACACGACACAAAAAAAGAGCTCACTGAGAGTAATTGTTTTTAAAAGGTCTTCTGGATTAAACAAATTCTTTTCGATCATTATGTAAATGATCAGGACGGCAACGCCGACCTTAAAAAAGGGGACTAAATTCCCCTTTGTTCGCACGAAGATTTTGCTCATCTCCTATGAATCGCTCTAATACGGCGATTAGACAAGCACTATTTTACTCGAAGTGACCTACTCAGACTTTAGGCCACTGTAACGATCATAGGTAGATTTAGAATCATCCGCTTGACTCTTCCATTTCTTGACTTCTTTTTGGTAAGAAGCTTGTTTTGAAATCCAATTGGCCCGCTCACCTTCTGTAGCCTTTACACGCAAATCAATTTGGGTTCTTAATTCTGCCACATTTTTTCGCTGCTGATCCCATTCCATTTTTTCTTGATCAATCTGAACCAAACGCTCCTGGTAAGCATGAATGTTTTCTTCGCGCTTCATTTTATTGGCTTGAAGTTTATTGACTGCCTCTTGAAGTTTAGCGAGCTGCTCCTCCTCATTTTTTAATTTTTTATTCTCTTCTTCGATATGGGTGCCAACAGTAACTTTCTGCTTATCAAGCTCTTTTTTGTTAGCCTCGATCTGCTTGTCACCAAGATTTAACTGTTTACGCTGCTCTTTAAATGTATTTATGGCCTTGTCGATCTCAGCAATATTCTTATCGACCCTATCAAGATTTTCTTTGTACTGGTCATAGTTATGACTACTATTTTCAGCGTTGCTTTTTAATTGGTCGAGTTTTTTATCAACATCTGTTCGCGACCACGCCGTTAAGCTTATCAACGAAACCAAAATTATTAATAAGTCTCTCATAAAATCCTCCTACAAACTCGCACTTTTTTTCTTATCTTTAGGACAGTTGTTCTCAAGCGACGACCTGAAATTACCAATTTCGTCTTCCCAAATTTCACCATCAAAATTCCAATTCATATTTTTCTGTGTGTCTTTAACATGTTTTGGCTTGGTCGCGGCTCCCTTTTCGCCTCCGGCAACCTCAAAACGAATATTCTCTCCGCTGCCAGCGTAAACCTCGTACTTTAATAACTCGTTGTTGGCAAAAATCTCGTCGAGCTCTTCCTTAACGGCTTTAAGTCTTTTTACCAAAACTTTTTCGGCACGTGACCTTTGGTCATTCTTCTTATTCACCGCTAGAGTCACGCCTTTAGATTTTAAATCACGAAAATTACTTTGAGCCTTTTTTACCATTTCGACTCGAAACTCTAAACTTCCAAGTCTCCTATTGACCGCGGCAAGCTGAGATTTCATCTCGTTTACCTCGATTGGACTCAATTGCAGCTCCCCTTTTGTATTGGGTGTTTTTGTCAGCTTCGCTGTTAAAGTCCGAGACTCATTTTTTAAATTCGCTATTTTTGTACCAATGCGATTTAAATCCCGGGCGAAAAAGTTTTCAACAAAACGCCATTGCTCCACTTCATCCACCATTTCATTAACCGCATTTTGGGCGTTAATAAAATCACGGTGTCTTGCCATCTCACGCACAACCTGCATCGGTAGTCCGTCCACACTTATTAGATTTTGATTTAGCAAGTGCAATTTGACGGTGTCGTAGTATTTTGCCGGCGATTTGTGCTCCGTAATGTATTTGCTAATAGCTTGCGACCAACCCCCATGAATACGCTCAAACAGATTGATAGACTGAAAAGCATCACCATACTGACAGAGATTGATATAACCAATCGTGCGCACGGCGAATGATTCTGGTTTATAAACCTTAGCAAATATATTTGTTTGCACACTGAACATATTTCCGATCGCCCCAGCCGGGTCATTACTCTGCAATTGCGCCCAACCCTGCTCAATTAAACCCTGAACCCATTGCGGATGATCTTTTTTTATTTTTAAAAAGGACTGACTGGCCTCAGCATATTGCTTACTATTGTAATAGGTCCTCCCCATATTTAAATGCACCAGCGCTTCAATTTTATGGGGATCACCTTTTTTATTCAGATACGCAATTAAATTTTTTCCTGTTTCAATGCTGTCTTTGTTATTGCCCAGCAAAACTTCCGAACTAAAAACAATAAATTGCGCGCGCGTGTAGTACTCACTCTTTTCTGAAACTTTTTTTGCGTGATTTAATGCGGACTCGGCGTTTCCATCATGAGCCGATACTTTTGCCAATAAAAAACTTATCGCGTCGTATGTAGATGCCGTTAAATCTTTAAACTTTTCTTTACCAGCTCGCACAATTTCTGCGACGTCATCTTCGAAGGCAAATTTAACGTTGTCAGCAATGGAGGTCATGGCTAATTTTCCGTATTCATCATCTTCGTTCTTGATGACCGCTCTCATATCATCAACATATTGAGCATACAAACCCATTTCTTTTTCGCATTTTCCCGCCAGATACTTTGCTTCGGCCGCGTATTGGCTTTTGTCTTTTACCGACTGTAGCAAACCAACCATGTTGTGACAGGACTTGTTGTCATCGTTGATCATGTAAGATGCGATCATTATTAATTCCGGCTCAGAGAGAGGTTTTGATTCTTTCTCGATAATTTCATTTGGTTGTGCCAGGGCATAGTTTACGGCATCAATCTTTTCTTTAGTAACTGGAAAATCGCCAGTTTTTATTTTTGAAACGACAGCCTTTGCGTCCGCGACTTTTTCAATCACCTTGGGAATATTTGCCTCTGACTTTTTACGGTCAACTAAGTCTGGAGACGCAAGCGCCTTGAATGGTTTTAGTTTAATCGCTTTAAAATCGACTTTTTCACCAACAATATCACGTGCAGAAATTTTGTCCTCGGTTCCGATGTCAAGACGAGGAATTTCCTTTTTGATTTTTCCAATAACGACAACACCGGATTTGTTTCTCGTCAAGGTGCTGTCGCCCTTTCGACCGGCTTCAACGGCCATAGGCTTAGTTTCTTTGGCTTGACGTACCATTGCCTTAAGTTGTTCTGAAGTTGTACCCCGATCTTCAGACTCAACAATACTTTCGCGTACAGGCGCTGGACTTGGTTTTACTTCCGCCGCGGAAGTGGAAGTCGTTGGTGGCGAAGTTACTGCCGCCGTAGCAGTAGACACATCATTTGCGGGGCCTCGATTTTGCCCAGTTTGCCCGACTTGAGTTTTTGTTTCATCTTTTTTCTCATCTTTTTTCTCAAATAAATTATTTGCCCAGGTACGCACTTTCACTTCGATTTTTTTGGCTTGATTCTTAGCTCGAGTGACTAAATTACTCCAACGCGCCCCCCAACCTTCGTCGGCGAGAGCTGCGCTTGAAAAGCTCAATGCGCAAATGAAAATTACCAAACTAAGCTTTTTCATAAGCCTTACCCCTTAAAAGAAGTACGTTAAACCAAACAATAAGAAGCTTGAGTGAAACATTTCGTTGCGGAGTTCAGATCCCGTAGCAGCACCGCCACCACCATTGCGATATTTCAGAACTTTTTGTTGTTGCCAGCGATTTTTGAAATCAATTCTTAAGGCAAATTCTTTCGACAAGAAAAACTGTTGACTGAAATCCAGAGCGTAGGCAATCGTGCTTTCCGTTTTATTCCCCACAGCAGGATCCACAAACTGTTCATAAGTTACCATTGCCAGACCTGGAGACACCGCGAAATCAAAATACATAATTTTACTTCCAAGCAAACTTGCTTTCGCATAAATAGGAACAAAGTTATAGTTCACTCCTATTGCGTACTTGTCGCGATTCATATCTGGAAGCGCGCCGTTAGAAGTACTGAAGGTATCAACAAGAGTACTGTTTTTAAATGGATAGCTAGAGTAACTAACTTCTACACCGTGGCGTTCGTCAAAATAGTAGTTCACAGCGCTATTCACAAAAGTTCCAGAGCTGTAGCTATCGTTAGTGGGTAGTCCGGCCGACAGTGACAGCGAAACTCTCTTTGCTTTCGTATAAGTTCGATTCTGCACTACGGTAAAATCGGTGTCTTGCGACGACCAATATTTTTCTTCCAGACCACTTACATCTAACTTTTCATCCTTACCAACGTTGGCTGCAGGAGCGCCCGCAGCTTTTTTGTCGGCAGGGGCACCTGGCGCAGGATTAGGATTTGCCGCCGCTTCCGCATTCGGTGCGGATTTCTTTTTTCTTTGATATTGTGATGACTGCGCGAGCGCATCGCTGGTCATCATGTTGCAAATCAATAGCAGCACCACAAAAAACATATTCTGACGGCCCATAGGCTATCCTTTCCTTAAGAATTACCAACTGTATTAGTTAGTGCTCTTAAATAAAAACGGATACGAAACAAGCACGGTTGTTCCCCCTTTTGGAGTTGGAAACACCCAGCTTGCAACACGCTTCAGAATACATCCTTCGACTACAGCGTCTTGTAAGGTTGAAGATCCAATCTTTGATTGGACGACAGAACCCGTCGCACCAATCGTAAACTGTACTTTTATTTTCCCATATAAATCTGGTTTCGCGCTCAACTGGCGCTCATAGCAATAACGAATATGGCCAATTTGAGTACTAATGAATTGCGAAATCACTTCGCGATCCAAACCACCTTCGACATCAGTTTCTTCATCAATCGTGGCGACATTTCCGGTACCAACACTACCCGGAGTCAAAGCGCCGTAAGTTCTATAGGAACTTGCGCCACCAGCACCGACTGTACCAACACCACCGATTTTATGTGTGCCGCCACCACCAGTACCCGTTCCCGTACCTACACCAACAGCACCAAGTCCAGTACCCTTACCAACATTAGCGAGACCAGCGACAGCAACTGCACCTGCAGGAATTCCACCAGTTACGTTATTATTATCAGTATTGTTTACCCGCACCAACGTGCCAGACGTTGTTCGCTTTGATAGTCTTCCTATTAAACCGCCGAGATTGGCTGCTTTGATAGACCGAATTGCCGCTTGTCCACCGCCAGCCGCCTTACCGTTACCACCAGCAGGACCAAGTCCTGGAGCAAGATCATAACTTAGATTCTTCCCACTCGGATTTTTTGTCGGTGACAAAATGTCTACGGGTGAATTTGGGTTTGGGTTTGGACCCATCGGCTTACCACGATTTATAATAGACGCCCCGAGTTTCTCAGCTTTAGCTATTTTCTTCTTAACAACTTTCGCGTCATAAATCATTTGTGTGTAAGGATTTAACTCCTTGGGAATCTCAACAACTACTTCTTCTTTTTTGTCAGTACTGCCGTAAGGAATGGAGAGCGCTCCGATTAAAACCGCCATCGTCACCATAGCACCGATTAAACTTCGACGAATATCTTCTGGAAAGAATTCTTTCCAGGTATCGGGTTTATAATTATTTCGGCGGGCCAAACCCACCAAGCGCTGTTGAATCGTCAAATTACCAAACTCGTGCCAAACCCACTGTTTTGTTTTGGGTGCTGGCAATGACTCTCTTTTTATTCCATAACCAAAGTCATAGTTTGCATTCGCTGGTAAAAAAATTGTTTCTACCACATGACCTTTTTGGCGTACGACAACTTGATGGGCAAGTTCGTCAGACCTTGAACTGTTGATATCTCTTTCTTCCTTTTGGAAAAGCACTCGTCTTACTTCATGAGGACGCACATCAATCGTATGCCCGCAAATTTCAAATTTCATCGGGCCAGTGATTTTATGTTCCACAATATCGGTTTTTTTCTGTTCGCTATCCATTGAGCCCTTAATCGAACCAACATCACTGACATACCAAGCATCCTCACGAAAATCGATAATGGCATGAATACCCATGACATTGTCGCCCAACAAACGAAAATCAGCGTCACGCGACGATCCCACCGTAAAATAGCGATTACCCGGACGCAGATGGCGTTGCTTTAAAAATTTATTTTGGTGTCTATGTTCGACCTTTAATTGTACGCTCTTCATATTGTCCTCAATGCCTCAATGGATATATTCCAACGACTCTTTGACGCCATCGTTAAGTTTCTTTTTTACTTTATACATGGGCGCAAACTCCATTCCACGCTTCTGCACTAAATATGATCCATCAGGACTTCTTACTTTACCATTTACGTCCGTATCGCCAAAATCCACTCGCTGTACTTTTCCAGTTTTAGTCCCTTCTGCACTTACAGTTGCTGACATAAAACTAATGATGATGAAAGACAAAATTAGGAATCTCATCTTTTACCTCCCGCGACTTTACGAGTTGTTTTGATTAATTTCTCTAACTCCTGAATTCGCTTCTGAAGCTGGTTTTTGTTATCTGAGTTTATTAATAAATTTTGATACTCTAAAAGAGCTTCCTCGTAGCGCTGAAAGACAGTTTCAAGCACGACAGCCCTTTCGTAACGAGCCTCAAAGTCTTTTTTATCTTTTGCAACAACTCTGTCAAAAAAATCCAGCGCAAGTTTTGGGTCACCATTGACGACCATACATCGAGCTGCCCCCAGTAGTGCATCTCGGTGGAATGGAACGAATTTCAAAACATTGCGAAAACTTCTTTCTGCTGCCACGTAATTTCCTGAGCGTAAGCGAATTTGAGCGATGAATAGATCTGCTTCGTACAGACCAGAATCAAGCTTCAAAGCTTTTTCAAATTCAGCCATCGCCATATCCGTTTCGTTGTTCTTTAAGTAGATTCGCCCGCGCTGGTAGGGAAAAAGAGCTAAGCTTTTGTCTTTTTCACTTGCCTGCTCGAGCATCCAAAACGACCGCGTCACATCACCACGCGCATCCGCGCTCAAACTCATAAAGTAAAATCCCCATGGGGCCGTCGGAAAGCTATCCGCCAGGTGCTGACCAATGAACTCAACGCTACTCCACTTTTCTTTCGCCGCACAAGCCGCTCCCAACTCTAAGTGTTCGCGCCAAGTTCTGTTTTCGACTTCTTTAACATTCAACGGGCACTTTTTATTCGATTCGCGGGCCAACTGTGCGGCCGATATATTGATTGCTTCTACGGTGAAGCTTTTGCCAGCAAGCTGCGGGTCTTTACTCATAAGCTGCGGATTAGTGACGCAGCCAACTCCCAATAAAGCAATGAAACTCACCCTTAATGTCTTCATGTGCTCACCTCACGCAATTTCGGTAGCACTAAACTGGGTGGAGTTACTCGGATATTAAATTGAGGAACGGTTGAATTTTGAGCGCGATTTAAAGCTTGACGCAATTCTTCAGCAGTATTGTCACTTAATCCTGCCTTAGCAGCCTGACTTACGCCAGAACTTAAAGTACCAAGCCCCTTATCTTCAATTGGAGAAGCAAGCTCCTCGAGCTGGGCACGAAAGGCTTTTTCGTCTTCTGCGCTTGTACCTTCAGGAGTCTCGATTCCGCGAACTGACTGAGCAAAGTGAAGATAACTTTCTCCTAAACGCTTTAGCGCCATTAAACCCACTTTTGTATGCCCCATCTTTATCACCGACTCATACGCGCTCTGAACTTTTTCTAAGCGTTGGGTTTTTAATTGAATCACCAAAGCCAATCTCTCTGGTTTCGCTTTTAAACTTTGATTTTTAAATTCTTCCTCTAAAACAATACCCTGATAGTATCTCGCCATGGAACGTACGTAATTTAGATCTGCACCGTTCATTCCTAAAATTCTTTTAGCAGTATCGAATGCTTTACCGTAATCTCTACGGTCCATTTCATCCTCTAACTGGGTCAAAGTGATTTGGCCTAATAACGGTTGGATCCCATGACTTACTATTATACCCTGCACCTTTCTCAAATTGCCTTTTGCACCCATAGACTTTTCCATAACAAACCATCGGCCAACAACTTCACCATCCACACCTTTACTGTTTTTTACATGCTTTTCGTATAGCCTTCGCGCTGTATCTTTATTTTCTGAGATCGAGAAGAAATTTGCTGCCATCAACTCCCATTTACGCCCTTCTTTTGGATCACGCTTCGCCACATCTAAAAGTACGGCGCCAGCCTCTTGAACACGACCTGTTTTTTCGAATGCTTGTGCAGACCGCAAGAGAACATCTTTGGCATTTTTGTCATCAGGATATTGGTTTACATATTGATGACCTTGAGCCGCTGCCTCGTAAAACTTTCCGGTTTTGTAGTACAACTCGATCGCATTCCACCATGCACGACTTGCCAGCGGAGACTTCATATTTTGCTTGGTGAAGACTAAATACTCCGCAATTGCTTTCTCCAAATTGCCCTTTTCTTCCATAACCTGAATCTCTGCAAAATAAGATTCATGGTAAATTTTTGTTAATTTCTCTTTTCTTTCTGAGTTGTTCTCCTTAGCTGCTAGGTTCTTAGAGTACCCCTTCAGTTCGGTAAAAGACTTTTCTTTGTTGTAAATGTCCATTAGCAAATCTTGGGAACGGTTTGCTAACTCCACATTTTCTTTTTGTGTTCCAATCTCGCTAAACATTTTTTTGGCTTCGACAAAATTATTCTGAGTAAAGGAGATAAATCCAATTTTATATTTAGTATCAATAACGAATTTGCCTTTGGGACTTCCCCGAAAATATACGCCCGCTAAATTTTTAAATAGTTTTGTATCGACGTCATTCCAGGACTTATCCCCAACGGCTTTCTCAAGCGCCACAAGTGCCCCGTAGCCAGCATCGTGGCGCAGCTTTTCGTCCTTACTTTCGCTGTTGGCAACAAGCGCATAGTTTTCACTGGACTCACGAAATTTTTCGTTTTGAAAAAGTAACTCGGCAAAGTTAAATCGCATCGGATTTAGACTGTCTGTTGATTTCGTGCCGTCAAGGTACAGTCTATAGGCCGCTTCTGCCGCAACTGACAATTCTTTAAATTGTTGTTGCTTTCGCCACATGCGATGCCATTTTGTAGCAAGTCGCAGACTTGTTTCGTCAAAAATCCCACGACAGTCAAGATCCGCCGTAATTGTAAACCCTTTTGAAATGTCTTCTAGTTTATTGTCTTTGTGTGCTTGTGACCATCTACTGTTGGGTCTACAAATTTCGTGAAAGTTCTGTAGCTCGCGAACGGCCAGCGTTCTATCCTTTAGAGTTTCGTAATTGTTTACCAACTCCATATATGCCGTAGCTAAATATACAGATTTTGGAGAATTATTTATGAGATCATGGAGAACAACAGACAAATCTCGGTAACGACTATGCGCCTTGTAAAGCTCGGTCAGACGCAGTAGTACAGGAGCAACACCAAACGCTCCCGCAGGTTTTCTGAAATATGAGTAAGCTTTTGCCGCGGGATATACATCTTCGAAGAACAAAGCCATATCTTCGAGAGCTTCTTTTCTTAAATCAAGTCGCGAGTCCTGCCCCTCACGCTGAGCTTTTTCACCGAATTCCACAAGTGTTTCAAGTTCGCTTAATCCCGCCTTTGCATCTCGCAAGTTATAGTGGGTCCATGCCGTTTTATATAGTCCGTAAGGATAAACGCGTGATTCAGGAAACTTTTTTATGTCATTAAAATACTTTAAGGCTTTCTCGAAGTTTCGCTCTTGAAAAAACATTTCCCCCACAGAAAGATAGGCATCTGGAATGGCCCCAGACTCGGGGTATTCCATGATTAGTTTATTAAACAAGATTTTTGCTTTGCTGTGGTTATCAATACCTTGATTAGCAAAGCCATTATTAAATAAAACCATGTCCATTTGCTCGTAGCGCGGAAACTGACGACCTATATGATCGTAAATCTCAATGGCATTATGAACTGCCGCCTTCTCGGTTGCTTTTTTACCAAAGTTAGGAAGTATGTCCCTGATTTTATCATTTGACTTATTGAGCTCAAAAAAGCGATTTGACTTAGCCTGACGCATATACAATTCCGCTTTTCTAAACAAAAGATCGGCCTCCATCGAAGTGCCACGCTTTTGCTTTAAAAGCTTATCTAATTGAGCCATCGCCCGGGCCTCCGTGGCCTTGACTAACATTTCTGTTTTCAACGCACGGACATCCTGCGCATCATCGCCAGGATTACCTTTAAGCTCTTTCATAACGGAACTATCTTTAGCATTGGCTTTAGCAAACCCGCAAAAAATAACTCCCAATAAAATCAGTTTCACTTCTATTCTCCACTTAAACTAGCTAATTTCACATTCGCGAAGCCAGCCGAGGTCGCTGTGTACATGACTTGACGAATTACTTCGTAATTTAATCTCGCATCTGCAAGCACAACTACTTTACCGTCGAATTCAATTGTTTCGTTTACTTTTGCTATCTTTTTTGAGTTTTCAGCTTCCTTATCAAGCTCATCATATAGGGCAGGAATGAATAATTTATCTTTTGGGTCGAGCACACTAGCTGGCAGCCTTCCATTTTCAACGTCCGCGACCTTCTTATCGCCAACAAAAATTCCTTTTTTACTAACTGTCAGTTTCAACGCTTCAACGGGACTTCCGTTGGTTGTGCTGACTGGTAAATCTAAACCCTCAATAGGAGTAATTTGTGTTGCGCTCATCGATTGCTGGTTCAATAAGAAGGCGAGAAGTATCGTCATCATATCGCACATCGAAGTTACTTGAACCACAAACGTGCTTTTCTTGTTATACTTTCGCATCGTCTCTAAAATATTCACTTAGCCCTCCAACACGTTTCCGAAAAAGATATCAACAAACAAATAAGGAGATTCGACTTTCTCATTAGTTTTGGGATCCACCACATGAAGCTTTGGATCTCCTTCTTTGAGTTTTCGCGCACTATCCATAATTTTTATAATATTGTCGTATGGAACATCATCCGTTGGCCGAAGTTCCAAGCGAAAAACCATCGGATTCGCAGTCTTAAACTCTACAAGCTCTTTATGAAGTGCCACATAATCAAAGTCATTATTTACAAGGTTAATTACCTTCTTCGACAATTGACCATTATTAGTCACCTCTAAAATAAATCCTTGAGATTTGCTAACCTCTAACTTCACACTCGTTTTCGGCGTTTCATCTTTGCGTTCTTGCTGAACTGCCTCGTTAATAATTTGAGGAAGCTGAGTTTCGATGACTCCAATGCGAATAAACACCGCTGTTGCTAAAAATATAGGAACAAGCGCTACGACCACTGACAAGACGGGGGCCAAGTCGAGATCGAATGTTTCATCTTCATTTTTATAGAACGCAAAATCTTTCGCCATAAAATTAAACCGCCTTTAATTTTCCCGGGGGTGGAGGGGATTTCCGACCAGTTCCATTACCGCCACCATTTCCCTCTTCGTTCGGATACACAGAATTTACATGAAAAGGCTGATAATGGCGCGTGGACAGCCAGTCTACGAGCTTCGATGAGTTCTCAATAATTTCTTCAAAATGCTTGTTCTGTCTTGCAAACAAAAATGAATAAACAATCATTGCGGGAATCGCGATCATCAAACCAAACGCGGTCGTGTACATCGCCATCGAAATACCTTGAGTCAAAATTAATTGTTTTTGGGCTGGGTCAGCTTTGGCAACGGCCGCAAATGCCATGATTAGACCTTGAATAGTACCTAGTAGCCCAAGAAGAGTACAAACGTTCGCAATCATCGAGAGGTAACCCAAGCGTTTGCCAATGAGAGGCATTACCTCAGCAATAGCAATTTCCTGGCCCTTTTCTATAGACTCGTCATCGCGGTCTGATCTTTCTAAAATCTTTTTAATAACCGCAACAAGGGGAATTTTTTCTTTTCCTGCACAATGAGTTACGGCTTCCTCTATTTTATCAGATTGTACAAGGCTGCGAATATTACTCATAAATTCATTCGCATTTATCGCATAATTAAAATAAAGAGCTTTGACTCTGTCTGCGACGACAACAATCGCCATAAAGCCCATCACTACAATCAAGTACCCGGCAAAACCGGCATCATGTATCGACTTTAAACCTTCTCTCAAATGTTCCATATTATTGACCCCCTTAATCCTACTTAGTTCCTATTGGTTGATAAAAAATATCTATTTTTACATCCGTGCGAGCTATCGCGTTTCCGTGTAATTGAATGCTGTTGTCGGCTGCGATGTAAGTCCAGCCATTAACCGGATCATTTGGAATTTTGTTACCGTTAATTAGAACCTCAATCGAAGAAACATCTGGTACGCGATCTAAATAAAAACGAGAAGCGGTGTCATAAATTCTCTTTTCAACGCCCGCCAAAGCTGCACTAAAATCGCCCGTGCAAATTGTAGTTTTAGCACCACCAGAATTATCAACTAACTGCATGTAGCGATAACCTGGCTCAGTATAGTTTCCATATGTAGAACAATTTTCTCCCGCGGCACCGGTTACACCAATCATATGAAAAACCCAATTTCTCTCGCCAATGGGAGTGCGTGGTTTAATTGTGTCCAGAAAACTAATGTAGTCGCTGGGATTACCCGGACTGCCGTCATCTTCGTTCGTTACAACAATAACCACCAACAATGCATCACTACGAAAAAAACCAGTATTTGTTGAACTACGCAACTCAAGTGCTCGCTTCATCCCACCTAAACCTTGTTCTAAGTCATAGGCCGCTTCGGCAACGGTGATTTTTTGATTAAATGCAGCAGCTATGTTAGGAGTCGATTTGGTAAGTACCGCAGGGCTTCCGATAAATTTTCCCTCAGTTCCTCCAGAGCGCATATCAACTGTCGTGGCGGCGATTCTAAAATCAAGGTTACGAGATAAAAGTCCGTTCAAGAAGGCACCTGATTTTTGTGCGAGCACAGTCTGGTGCTGGGCCATACTTGGTGTGTTGTCGATGACCCAAAGAATGTCGACTTTATTGTTCCATGTGATACTCGATGAATGACTTTCACTGGCCGGTGCCAACAAGAATGCTTGTTGTTCGCACGCGCTCAAGAAAACCGCCGCGATCACAAAAAATATTCTTGCCATTTTTAACACGCGTACACTCCTAAGTTAGTTAATAACTCATTGCTCGGAGCGTACATTCACAGGTTAGAGCAAACGGGAACCAAACCAATTATAATTTTAAATACAATAGCCTACTTCTTTACTTCCTTTGTCTTTATGCGGCCTTCTTGGCGTACTCCGCAAATTCAGTGACAAAGCCTTTTGCTTTTTCACCAATATTCGTAAATTTCACACCATAGTGAATAGATTGTTCTTTATGTTTAATGCCCTTTAGGAAACGTTTCGATACAACTTCACAAACAGCATTAAACGGCGGAACACCATCACCGGGCTTAAAATGTAAAAATAGAGTCTGACCAGGGATGATCATTGAATTCTCAATAACGAGACCTGCACCGCCAGCGCTTATTTCTATACTCTGACCCTTCCAAACTTGTTTATTGTCGTGAACGATAATTGACCCATCAAATTTTGCACGCTTATGGCGACGACGAAAAAAGAGCTCGCTGACGCCTTTTTCTCCTGAATTTTTGAGATCACGAATTTTATCGGCCTTAAACTCGTCGACTTCGGCAACCCGTTGCCAGGTGGCCATTCCACTTCGCCACACGTATTCATATTCAAAAAGGGATTTTTCCTGAAGCATTTTAACAACATCAGTAAATGAAAATGGACCATAGCGGTTTTCGCCTTTGAGCGTATACCATTCCTGTTCGCTATTTTCGGCAACGGGGGAGGTAATCTCTGATTTCATAGGTTTAGCAATTTTGGGAGTTGAATGTTTGGCTGTCTCACTTAAAGGTTCAAAGTCGACCACAGAAACCCAATCAGATTTTGACTCTAAGTAGATAAAATCGCTCGGCGCCATTTCGCCACCCCTTAATTTCCCCTCGACCTCTTTAACGCTAAAAGGCCCCTGCTGCTGACCATTTATATAGACATAGAACTGTGTTTGCATAAACCTATCCCCTTTGTCTCTCTCTCTGGACTATCGGGAGGTCGAGGCACAGACTTTAGTAAATAAATCTAGACAAACCTTGTGAATCTTTGAAGTTTTGTGGAACTAATTGACGTTTTCTCAATTTGAAATAGTTACATGGTATATTAAATCTCATTATAGTACGAAGAGTTTAATACGATTGGAAATTATGATTCAGTGCGTGTATCTTGTCATTGTTGCAGCGATAGGCATTTAAATTATTTTTCATGATCTCCTTTAACGAACGAAGCCGGCGCGCAACTCATGGGGGGTACGCGCCCCGGTTTCGTTCGGTTTTCTCAAAACGAGAAGAAGACCTTAGTCCCTACCTAAAAAATACTCTAAGAAAGTAAACGACAAAGCCGTCATTTTTGCTTGCTGAATATTGTCCGCACTTCCGCCATGACCACCTTCGACATTTTCGTAAAGGTAAACGTCTTGACCCGCTGACAACATTTTGGCAGTCATTTTACGCGCATGCCCCGGATGAACGCGATCATCGCGGGTCGAGGTTTGGAAGAAGATATAAGGGTATTTCACATCCTGACGAATGTTTTGATAGGGCGAATACTTCTCAATAACTTTCCGCATTTTTTCATCGGCGGGATCTCCATACTCACCTATCCAGCTTGCGCCAGGGGGCAATTGTGTATAACGAATCATATCTAAAAGGGGCACTTTACAAATCACAGCTTTAAATAAATCTGGTCTTTGCATAGCCACTGTGCCAACGAGTAATCCGCCGTTGCTACCACCCTCGATCGCAATATATTTGGGGCCTGTAATTTGTCTCTTTACCAAATCCTCACCGACAGCAATAAAATCATCATAGGCAACCTGCCTCTTTTCTTTCAGAGCTGCCAAATGCCAGGCGGGACCAAACTCACCGCCTCCACGAATATTCGCTACGACATAAACTCCGCCACGCTCAAGCCAAGCCTTTCCCACCACAGGGTTGTAATAGGGGGTTAGAGAAATTTTAAAACCACCATAACCGTAAAGCAATGTGGGGTTACTTCCATTTAATTTATAATTTTTTGCGTGCACGATTGTATATGGAATTTTTGTTCCATCTTTACTAGTCGCCCAAAGCTGTTCTTCTACTAAGTCATTTGAATCAAAGAGTGGTGGCAACTGACGTAGCACCTGCACTTTACTTTTGCCCGCCAAGTACAATGTCGTTGGCGTGAGGTAACTGCCGTACCTTACTATGACTTCACTCTCCGTTTCGGCAACAAAGTCTAGCTCGGAGTGACCTTCTTCCGGTAAGTTGACCTGATACACGTCCCAATTTTTTTGACCACGAGTTAGACGCAAAATTTTTCCACGAACATTATCTAAGACCCCAACATAGATCGCATCTTTAGATATGTTAAACCTTTCAATCACGCGCTTCTCAGTCGGAGCGATGACCAAACTGTACCGTGGTTTCTGTTTGCCAAGAACACTTCGCAAATCCACTGAAACCACTGAACCAGCAACATATTTGTTCCAGTCACTGCCGAGCTTGAAGAATAATTCTCCGTCCATTACTCCGCCGCCTTCAGAATCAAGAGGAATCGGAATCGGTAACAATTTTCCAGATTCGTCCACAACAAATGATTCGGAGGTATAAAAATCTATTGCTCTGCCGACAACGACGTACTTCTTGTTGTTGACCTCGATACTCATGGAGTAAACGGAAACATCAGTCACTTGACCTTCGTAAGTTGCGGCGACCTTTTTTAAATCTTCGCCGCGCTTCCATATCTTAACTGTGCGTGGGTATCCTGACGTGGTACGCGCATTCTCCTCAAGATCGTAGTCGACAAGCAAAGTATTTTCATCGTGCCAAACTACGTTCGTTTTACTTTCTGAAATAAAGAAACCATTTTTTTTAAATTCCTTCTTTACTAAGCTAAATTCGCGCTTAACATTCGCGTCCTTTCCGCCACGCGATAAACTCACAATACAGTGGTCAGACGATTTTTTATGGCAATTCATGCCGCCATAAACCCAACTCTCATTTTCGGCCCTACCAAGTGCATCTATATCTAAAACGGTCTCCCAGTTTTTTGATTTATTTTTATAATCTTCAATTTTCATGCGGCGATAAAGGCCACGAATATGTTCCGCGTCCGTATAAAGATTATAAATATATCCGTCACGAATACTCACGTCTGGAATTTTATCGGGGTTGTTTAAGACGTTCAGTGTTTCATCATAGGTTCTCTTGAAAACTTGTCTGTTTTCTAAAAGATCAAGCGAGCGTTGATTTTGTTCCTGTACCCAAGTTAATGCCTCCTTTTCTTGGACTTGTTCCAGCCAAAGAAATGGGTCAACCTCGTCACCCCGGACAACAAACGCAAAGCCTAAAGAAATTAAGAGTGTTTTTGAACGCATTTTCTCTCCTTAGTAAAAAATTTTTATATTACGGAGAAAAAATCCAGTCCATCGATTTTGATGAGAATGAAAACAATGTAGTATCCAGACACTTTTTGTCTTATTTGATTTATCTGACCCGATATATTCGTAACAAAAATTTATAGTACGGAAAAAAGCTTTAGTCCAAAGAATTGACGCACCATGGACTGGAAAAAGTCTCAGGCACCTTGGTATAACAGACAATATGACCAAACATCTACAGTCTGTCGATCACATTTACGATGCCCTCTTAAATGAAATCAAGGAACATAAAACCAAAGGCGAAAATGTCATGGCAGTTTTTGATCTTGATTCTACTCTCATCGAAGTCGGCCCGCGCATGACACAAATCCTACGTGACTTTGCCAAGGAAAAAAAACATCTAGGAAAGTATCCCAAAGAATGTCGAATACTCGAAAAATACAACCATCACCCCGAAGATTGGGGCATTGAACACTGCATCGAACGCATTGGATTAGCCTCAAGCTCATTTGATTTTTTCAAAGACCTCACTCGCTATTGGCGTGGAAGGTTTTTTTCTAATGACTACCTTCAGTTTGACGAACCTCTACCTGGTGCCAACGAATTTTTACAGGAACTCCACAAGAACGGAGTACATATTTCTTATCTAACGGCACGTGAGTCTAAAGCTATGCTTGAAGGAACAGTCCAATCCCTAAAAAAACATGGTTTTCCCTTAGAAGAGAAAAATGAAAACCTCTTTTTAAAAGAAAAAATGGAAAAGCCAGATCCAGAATTTAAACGCGATATCTTAAAAGACATGGTTAATAATTATGGAAGCGTCTGGTTTTTTGAGAACGAACCTATCAATCTTCGCGTTGTTCGCGAAACCTTACCACAAGTCCGCCTAGTCTATATTGACTCGGTTCACTCTGGTCGCGAAGCTCCACCTACGGAGCTTGCAGTAATTACTCATTTCCAGCGCCAGAAGTAATTGACTTTAGCGCTAGCTCACGAATTTTGACGCATCGATCATCTTCCTGATGAGCAACTAAAAACGCTTTTTTAACCGGATATTCAAGATTCCTTTCTTTTACGACGAAACCTTCAATACGCTCTCTACTTTCTTTCGTACATTGCCGTGGTATTAGATTTTCGGCAAAGTCCTCCACAAAATCTCGGTCACGAGCTCCATCTCTGTTAGCGACAACTTCAAAATATGTCTGGACATGCGGTTCAAATAATTCTTCTTGCCCCGGAAGATTCAAATTTCGCATAATCGTTCTCATTTGGGCCATTGACATTTTCGACTTCGTTTTAGGTTCCAGTAATTTTGTGAGCCACTCAGTTTTTACAGTCGCATCGGGAATAGCAGCTGCGCATCCAAGCGCATAACGTTGACCTCTTTCGGATTTGTCATGTTTTGATTCCTGAGCGATTAGACCTTTACAACTTGCGCTCCCCCTTCGGCACAATGTCCAAATCATTTGCCAACGCAAATCAGGATCGATTACTTTATTTATTTTTAGTTGCTCTTGCAAACTCAGAAGTCCGCCTGGTGACTGGGCAACTTTAGCAGCCATGGTAAGCCAGAATTTATTTTCGTCGCTGCCTGGTTTGCTATTTTCAATTTGTTTTAAGAAATAGCCTTCAAAATAAACCACCAGCTCATTCTTTTCCACCGATGCTGGCATATAGTAGAGGGCGCTACCTACTTCTGACCACCAACGGCCAACAAGATTTTCTAAAACCTTTTTAAGTATCATTAAATCCTTTTCACTGCTAATTTGCGCCTTTACCGCCTGTGCATACTTTTGGATTGGCATTTTCTGATCAATAACCATATTCCATAAATTATTCCAAACCATTAAGCGCATAAGTGGATCATTTACTTGGCTCAAATTCTGAAATACAAACTCTAAGCTACGTGGATCAAAATAAGTTTTAAGATAAGCGTAGTCGTTATAATTAGGAAAAATCAGTTTCGGGCACTTCCTGCCAGCAAGCCCTTTTAACTCATACGAGCTGCCCTCCATTGTAACATCAATCACTTCACTAATTCGCAAATTTTTCCCCTCACCATCAAAAACTCCCACTTGAAATGCATGTGGGCGATAAGAAGAAGTCGCTGATTTTAAACTTAAAGTTGCTGTTCGTACTTTTTCATTTTCGCAATCTAAATTCACAGTCAAAGAATCAACACCAGCTTCCTGCAACCAAAGCTTCGTCCACGATTCCAAATTATGTCTCGTATGTTCCTGTAGGGAGTTGATAAAATCTGCTAGGGAAGCATTTTGGAATCCGTATTTCTTTATGTAGTTGCGCACGCCTTTTTGAAAGGCTCCTTTACCAATATAGTAAGAAAGCTGTTTTACGACGGAGGCGCCCTTACCGTAGGTGATGCCATCAAAAGTTCCACGCGCGTCAGACGTCGAAGTGACGGCTTTGGCTTCAATAGGATGGGTAGTCACCAACTGGTCTTCCCAATAAGCCCACTGTTTGTCGCTACCGAAGAAGTCACGCCAAATTTCCTTAAACTCAGTTGCTTCAAACTGAGCATGTGCTGCCATGTAGGTCGCAAAACTTTCGTTTAACCACAAATCATTCCACCACTTCATGGTAACGATATTACCAAACCACATATGCGCCATTTCGTGGAGAATTACATTTGAAGCGTCCAATAACTGTTCCCGTGTTGGTTTTGATCGCGAAAAATACCTTTCGTTGAAGGTCACATTCGCAACATTTTCCATAGCCCCAGAAACTGCTTCGGGAACAACGGTCTGATCATATTTTCCAAACGGATATTCATAGTCGAAATATTTATTGTAGAAATTGAGACCTTGTTTTGTAATTTTAAACCAAAACTCGTGATTCACATATTTTGCAAATGACTTACGTGCGAATAACCGCAATGGTAGCTTTCCGTGATGATCATTCCAAACCGTAAATGGTCCCGCTGCAAGAGAAAATAGATAAGTGCTGACTCGTGGTGAAGTCGCAAAACTCCATCGTTTCGTGCTCCCCTTATTTTTTTTCTTTTGTTCAGCCCCTGTGGAAACAACCTTCCAATGGCTCGGAGCTGTGACCGCCAACGTCAACGTGGCCTTCAAATCTGGCTGGTCAAAGCAGGGAAAAAATCGATTCGCATGATAAGGTTCGAAGTGTGTATAAATATAGGTTTCGCCATCGGCGGGATCTCTGTAGCGATGGAGCCCTACACCGTCACTCGCGTAAGGATGTTGATAAGTGATCTCAACAAGATTGAGGCCTTTTACTAAAGTACTGCTCGACAAATAAATTCCTGTTCCATCGTAACGGTAATCAGTTATTGGAGTCTTATTAATTTTGATTTTTTCAACAGTACCACCATCGAAATCGAAACGTAGCTCATTCGGAACCTCGCTTAAGCTAAATCCAGCTTTCAAAGTGCCAGAAAATTTTTCATCGCGGGAACCAACACTAATGTCCAAATCATAGACGACTTCACTTAAGATTTTGCTGCGGGCTCGGGCCTCAGACAGAGTCAATTCATGTTTTATGGATTCTGAGGCAACGTCGGGAGTTAGGTTATTAATGGTTGGAAAGTTACCAGCAGTTGAACAACCTGCAACCCAAATAAGAATTAGGAATCCTAATACGCGAAGCTTCATATGACCTCCAAAAATCATTCGAATTGACATCATAGCGACTCATTTTCTAAGTTACAAACAAGATGAGCCATTTTTTTGCCTACCTATCGCGCATGAAACACATTCAACGTTGGGGGCTCATGCATTGCACCCATAAAGAAAATGTCCAAGAGCACAGTCTACAAGTTGCGGTTATTGCCCACTCACTGGCCCTGATAAAGAATAAATATTTTGGCGGTACAGTGAATCCCGAGCGCGTCGCTCTTCTAGGAGTTTTTCATGATGCCACGGAGGTAATTACGGGTGATTTGCCGACACCAGTCAAATATTTCAGTTCTGATATTAAACAGGCCTATAAGAATATTGAAAAGTTTGCAGCTGATCGCCTGCTCGAACTGATTCCGAAAGAATTTCAAGAGGAGTACAAGACACTTCTCTATAGCCAAGATAATTCCGAACACTTGGCCCTCGTCAAGGCAGCAGATGCGATCTCAGCATATATTAAATGTTGTGAGGAGCAAGCAACAGGCAACGCTGAGTTTGGGAGAGCGAAAAGAGCAATTGAGGAAAAAATTAAATCTACGGCAAGTCCTGAAGTAAAATACTTTATGCAGCACTTTGTACCGAGCTTTTCGCTTTCACTTGATGAAATCAGCGCCCCGCTAAATATTTAGCTTTTACACTTCTGCATGGTTTGAGGGTCAAAATAATCGCCAACCCCGCCGATGTTCTCAAGATTCGTAAAACCCCGTTTTTCTAAAATGGCGATGACTTTTCTGGAGCGATTTCCAGAACGACAATAAACTATAATTTTTTTTGACTTGTCGTTACCAACTAAAGCCGAGACCCGAGCGATTGCGCTATCAGGAGCGTTCACAAATTCATCAATTGAAATAAGATTGGCACCCTTGACATAGCCATTACAGGCTTCTTGGCGAACGTCAATTACAGGAGTTCCTTCTGAAATTGCCGTTCGAGCTAATTCAACAGTAGCCTTCTCGTTAGCTCCCGCATGCGTAGAAAAAAACAAAAACAAAGAAAAAATAAATTTTTTCACGAGTGCCCCTTAAAAAAGAAAGCTCGCCAAAATCGAAAACGAGCTCATTTTAACTTCACCATTTTTGACGTTAACATTTTTGTTCGTCAAGAGACCTGTCAACAAAAAGCGTGTTTCGGGGCTTATTGGCCAAGAATAACCACCACCAAGGTCAATTCCGCCCCCACGTGCAGAACCCATTGTAGTTGAAATGCTGCCATCGCTCAAAGTTTCAGTGGCTGATGCAATTCCAACATCACCGCGCAAAAACCATCCGTCGCCAATATTGGCACCAAGAAAATGTTGGATACTGTAGGCTAACAAACTTTGTGAAAGACTATAACTTGACCCAGTACCATAAGTATAGGAATCACCTTGGCTACAAACTATTATCCCATGTATCGTGTGATGCGAACTCCACGGCCAATAAAATCCTAAAATGTCGACAGCTACCTGGGTGCGCGGACCCGCGGTGAAAACCGAACTTAATTGAGGTTCGTACTTGTTGCTAGAAAGCCCTACGCCCCACTGTGTATACCAAGTTTCGTTCTTTGAGGGCAACTGCGCATCCAGTTGCTCGTACACGGCAGTTTTCTCGGGCGCCTCCGGTTTTTTTATTTCTTTTTCTTCTGACACTGTCTTTGCCTTTTCCCAAGTTTGTTCCTGTGCGAAAACACTTACAGAAAAAACCAAAATAAAAATAAGTGTAGATGTAGAAGAAAGTTTCATTTTTAGACTCTCCCAGTGATAAAGGAAAGTCTAAAGTCTACTTAAATTCCTTTACGAGTCAACGCACTGACTTCTTTGTTCTTGCGGCCCTGGCGCAAATCGCTCTTCACGACCTCACTCATTATTTTTTCCTCCAGGCCATTCCAGTATTCTTCCTCGACAGGAAGGCCTTCGTTTTTAGATAGTTTTACGGCAAGTTGCCACTGCCACTCCCAATTATCGAGCTCATTTGATGAATCATTACCTAGACTCATTGTTCTATCCCTTCTGTGTGGCTCACGAATCCAAGGCTCGAGACCACATCTTTTCTATTAAATAAAGTTAATAAATTCTTATCCGAAATCCTACTCTTCAATTTTATTAAAGCATGACGATAATTGGCCTTTGCTGTGTCGTAGGGGCATTCCATAATCTGAGCAACTTCCTTGAAACTCAGATCTTCATACACCCGCAACACCAACGCCATCTTCTGTCTTTCGGGAAGCTCATCAATTGCTTGATTCAAAGCCTCTTTTAAGTCCACGCCCTCTAAATCGCTCTCAGCTTCTGGCGAAACTGCGATATTAACTTTGCTAATATCGAGAGCTTCATGCCTTTTTCCCCGCAATTTATTTTTTGCAGTGTTAATTGAAATTTGAAACAACCAACTTTTAAAGGCGGCTCTTCCTTCGAAGAGATGTAGCTTCTGATATGTTTTCAAGAAAGTTTCTTGCACTACATCCTCCGCGGTTTCAAGATCTCGCACAATTCGCAAGGCCATCCGCAGAACCGATTTTTGGTATTTACGCACCAAAATCGAAAAAGCGGCTCGATCACCTTGGCGAATCCGAGCTATGATCGTTAAGTCTGAAGCGTTTTCTTCAGAACCGATGCTTAGACCCGACTTGTCCTTAGTCGGGTTAATATCTCTTTTCATAACTTCCTCCGCACCTAAAAGTGGTTAATAATGTTGAGGAATTTCGTGTTGTGCTTCACTGCTGAGGCCTAGGGACTTCATGTCCCCGGGGCATCCCTCTGCGCGTAGTTATTTCAAATGATATGCCTGAAAAAAATGCACCACTTGAACGCCAGCTACAATACAAAGTGCCTGACACTCTTTTCCGTCTACATCGTGTCAATATGGTTTCTATTCGCCCCACCTTAAAGTGCCTGAGACTTTTTCCAGTCCATAGCGCGTTATTGCAGCCCGCCCTACTTCCTTTACATGTCTGAAATCGAGAGTCACAATCTTGTATTTCTCAAGTCCGCCAGTAAGTGCTTGGATTGAGAGCGGGAAACTAGCCTGTTTTGGTTTTAAGGTGACGTAGACATCACCGCGATCAAATTCATAATCATCGTGGGTATATTCGCGAAACAAGTCCTTTAAAATTTTTCGGGACCTGACTTTTAATTTCAAACTCAATTCGTTAGGTAATTGTAAACATCTAAAATTAAATTTTTAGGAGTTTACAGTTGAGTTTTACTAATGGGCTGTATTTTTACCGGGCCCAGAACTGGCAAACTTTCTAATTACAAATCTACCCGTTGCTGTTCAACCACGACTTTTCGCCCATTAACCTCATAAACCCCTGGTTCTAGCAAAATATGAAAATTCCCATTCATATCAGCTTTATAAGTATAGTCCGTCCAAGATTTTTTTGCCGAAAGATTCTTAACGACAACTTCTTGTTCTCCACTAACTTTTCCACGTACTCCTGAACCATCCAGCAAATCTAGTAATGTCATCCATGCGACTCGCAATTTCTTCACTGTTTTATCGCGATATTGTGAGTAACTCGGCTGAAACTCTTGATTCATCTCGATCACAAACGGCATCACACCAAAATCCGAATACAGCCAGTCAATATCACCGCCATCAACTGAATACAAAAGCTCCCAAGGAGTTCCAGAAGTATAAGTATCTCTACCGCCGCCATCCACCGGAATCTGCTTAGCGATTCCGCCACCCACACGCATAAAGAAGTCTTTATGAGCAGCATGCTGTCCCTGACAACTCATCGGATAAAGAACTAGTTCGCTATAAGAATGAAGCGATAAGCTTGCGACTGGACGAATATTTTTTATTAACTCAACAATCGCGTTCGTTTCATTTTCTGATCCCGCACTTGGACCACGATAGTCATCAGCGCCTTTATTTCCACTGGAACCGCGACACTGCCCCCACATATATGGATAGTTTCTGTTGATATCAACACCATACCCTCGCGAAACATTTTTTCGCCACCAATTGTTGTTTGTCCACACAACATTATTGCCGTCGGGATTTACCATAGGCACCGCATAGATTTCGTTTTGATCTACCCAGTGAGTAACTTTTCTATCAGCTCCATAATTTGCTAGTAGATACTCAATCATGTCTAGAGGAACTTCTGGACTCATAACTTCGCGCGCGTGGTGCATACCATTGATATAAAAAGTCGGCTTTTTAAATTTCGAAAAACTATTTTTATTCGAAATTTTCAGCGCCCAGATATCTCTGCCTTGCTCGGTTTTACCAAGACTCATCAAGCTGGTGAGGTTGGGATATTTATCCGCAAATCCTCTTAAAATCGACTCGATTTCACTTGGATCCTTGAATTCTGTGTCAAGACTCGCTCCAATTAGACTTTCTTTCGTAATAGCGAAGCCTTCATTTCTCAAAATTCTTAAATCTTCGCGACTTACAACCAGACCGACTTCACTGGCTTTCAAGCTTACACCAGCGATATCGAAATGACGATCTCGAAACTTTTGTAGCTCATCCTTAAATTTAGTGGCTTCTATTTTTATTTTGACATGAATTTTTTCTTCAGTTTGTGGGGAAAAACTCCCAGCTGCTCCCAATAACAAAGCCGTTCCCATTGCTGCCATGACCATCTTTCTGATGTCCATATATACCTCTTAAGTTGTAGTTACGAAGATTTATGTTTCGTTGTTTGATTTCTACCGTTATTTTTTGACCGATACAAAGCCTCGTCAGCAGCTTTAAATAAATCATCCCACCCGGCCATAGTTGCGCTTTTTTCAGCTACGCCTAATGAAATCGTAATAGGAAGTTTTTTACCTTCATATTCAAAAACATGGGTTTGTACCGCCTGACGAGCGCGTTCCGCAATATCGGCTCCTTGCTGTAAATTACTACCGTGGAGAATCACAACAAATTCTTCACCACCGAAGCGTGCAAAGAAATCATCGCCGCGAATCACTTTGGCTTTCACAAGGTCCGCAAGGGTTTTTAACACGTAATCTCCGGCCAAGTGCCCAAAGTTATTATTCACCTGCCTGAAGTGATCTAAATCAAACGCAATCGCCGTCAAAGGAAATTGCATTAGTCCCGATCGTTTAAATGCCTCTTTACCATGCTCCAAGAGAGCTGCCTTATTAAATATCTGTGTGAGCCCATCGATTTGGCCACGATCATATGTGCTCTTTGTAGTCATGGATTCAATGTTACCGCTCTCTAAAAATTTAAAGATGACATTTCCAGTCTTTATCTGATCATTGTTTTTCAATTTTACCAGAGTAAGTGGTGGCACAACTCTTCCGTTAATGACAGTTTTATTTGTCGACTCTAAATCCATTATGGAAACTTCTTTTCCAGAAAACACAACCTTGGCGTGTGACTTACTAACACTTTTATCGTCGACAAACACGTGCGAGCGCGGGTCTCTACCAACAACAACGTCTCCCGCCGTAAGCGGCCACTGCTTACCAATGTAAGAATTAGGACCGACCAATAATACTAAACTCGGAGGAGCATTCGTCGCTTCAGCGAGACGACCTTTGAAGGTGTCACTCGAGATAACGCTTGTCTTATCTCCCGCTGTTATTTCGTCGTCTTTAGGATCTTCGCTCATTATCTAATAAGTATAGGGAATTGCTGGGGCACAGACAAATTTAGTTTTTTAAGATTTGTTTAGCTAGTCTTTTTCCTAGTTCCACACCGGGCTGGTCAAAAGCATTAATATTTAGATGCTCGCCTAGACCTGCGACCACAACTTGAAACAACATAAAAAGAGCCGCTAATTCTTTTTCTCTAATTTGACCCACACGCAGACTCAAACTTTGCACACCCATTTGCTCTAAGCCCTGTGCTGTCGCGCAGGCTTGCGCTGCAAAAACTCGACCAAGGTTTTTGTTTTGAAAACCTAAACCACTCTCAAAAATATCCTTTTTTAGCTGTGTACCATAATCTTCACTTTCCGAGGCGCGCAAAAACCAAATGAATTTGTCCCGCGGCCCCTCGGCAATTTGTTGGAGTACCGAGTGTTGGTCACAACTCCCTGTCAATGGAATCGGCGTACTCGCGCGAGCCGCAGGATTATTTTTGCGATCGACCTTTTTCGCCAAAGACTCTGCCCATAACTGCTGGTACCATAAACCAAAATTCCTAAGAGCATCACAATAAGTCCACAAACAGGTAATCCATTCTTCGCGCCTAAAACTCGCAATACTTTGAGCAATCAACTGAACCGTGACGTCTTGTTTTTGGATCCCCCAAAGCGCCCCTTGACGAATGTCTTCTAAATTTAAACCCATAAACGCCGCTGGCAATAATCCAACGGGGGTTAAAACAGAAAACCTGCCACCCACATCCACCGGAATTTCAAGAATGGGAACATTATTTTTTCCTGCCCAGTTTGTTAAAATATTTTCTCGGGCCTCAGAAATGACAGTACACTGCTTCGCAAATTCCTTTTTTGTTTTCTTCTTTAACCACTGCGCTGCAAAATTTCCCATTGCCAGTGTTTCCACAGTATTTCCACTTTTTGAAACAAGTACGAAATGGGTTTTTTGTGGTTTTTTTATTTGCTCTAATTGTTTCCAAAAATAATTCCCATCAATATTATCTATAAACTCAACGGTAAACTTCTTAGCCTTAAAACCTAACACTTCCACGATAGCTTTTCCACCCATTGAACTGCCACCAATACCAAATACTACCATGTGATCAAATTTCTTCTGAATCTCTTTAGCCCGCTTTTTACTCGTCTCGAATAAGTATTTTCTTTCAGGGATTTGATGGAACCCAATATCTGTTCTTTTTAAAAATTTTTCCAGAGCAGCTTCAGCCGCCTTGAGATCACCAGCTTTTGGTTGACTGGTAGAATGAGTCAAGAAAATCATTGAAGCTCTCCAAGTTACGCAATAACGACATCTTCTTCAATTCGATGATAACCACGCCACTCTTTCAGGCGCCCGCGAGGTCGCGAGCCGTCGTCAGGATACTCAACCATAACATAAGTAAGCTTAGTGATTTTGCCAAGGGATGGCATGTCGAGTGAAGTTAATTCTGTCCAGGTACCAGTATTGAAATATTCCATGTCATTTCCCCACTGACGATATTGGTAGACATGTGTATGACCAAAAATACAAGTGTGCACTCGTTCATCCATCAGAATTTTTTTTGCTTGCTCACTGAGATCTGGAAAAACTGCGCTTTCTAGAAGCACCTCGACAACTTTGCGAACAGTGACCTGTCGTCGGGGGTCTCTAAAAAATAATATAGATGCAAAATAAAGTATCAACTGGACAACGCCCTTTAAGAAAAACATCGTTTCTGAAAACAAAGCCCAGCGAAGCATCTTGCTAAACGGACGAATTTTATCAACATAAGGATAATTGTTTTTCACTTTCAACACGAAATCGACAAAAAAGTGGGAACCGAGTGGCAAATTTAATATCGGCTCAGGCAAATCTTTCTTCAAAAAGAATCTCTTTGGGTCAAGTCGGTTGGCCGCCTCATACATATGCCCGTGCTCAATATGAACACCATCAAAGAAATAAACGATGTTTCGATATTTAATTTTTTTACCGATGACTTCATCCAAATAATTTCGGCACGCTGGCCAAAACATTCCTTGGTCATGGTTACCAACAACATAGGTAACTTGGTTTCCCTCTCGAGCGGCAAACTCCTTTAACGCATTAAAGAACTGGGGATGCCCCTTCACGATAGCCTTCATTACTGAAAGAGTTACTCCTTCAGTCAATACCGTTAAAAAATGACCGCGGTAATCGCATTGAAGAAAGTTAAAAATGTCGCCATTCAAAATTAATTCAATTTGGTAGTCCCGATACTCACCGGACATGTAGTAATTGATAAACTCGACAAACTTTTCAGCGTAATAGAATTCTTCTAGTGAATTTAAAGCCCCACCCTCCAGTATTCTCCCTTTACCAAGGTGCAAATCGCTAACGACAAGTTTCATCTTTTTCATAAAACTTCCCCCTTAGCTCGCTATATAAATACAGTTGCGTCCCGAGTTTTTACTTTGGTACATGGCCTGATCCGCAAGACTAATCAGTGAGTCTCTAGATTCCGCATGCTCCGGAAAAGCGGCCACTCCGATACTTGTGGTAATCTTATAAGTTCTTCCATCGACGATAAAATCTTTTCTGGAGATTAAAGCACGAATTCTCTCAGCAGCGACGTTAGCGTTAACAGCGTTTGCTCCCACAAGCATTAGTAGATACTCATCTCCACCATAGCGAATACCGACATCATTGCCGCGAATGTTCGTTTTTAACATTTGCCCAAGTTGCGAAAGAATTTTTGACCCAATGATATGGCCGTGTTGATCATTCACTTCTTTAAAATGGTCGATATCCAAAAATAATACTGAAAAACAGTTTTTTTGTCGCCGCGAAAGAGAAATCTGTCGGTCGAGCGCCATAGCTAAATAACGTTGGTTAAACAAACCCGTCAAGTCATCAACATATGCCAACTCTCTCGCTCTTACAAAGCGAAGCGCTTCCGTCAAATTACGGGCAACGACTTGCCGCACGTAAACGATACTTTCAAAAACCCAGGTCGTTTTCCAGTCTTTACGTGGCTTTTCAATTAAAATATCACCTATTTTTTCCTGATTCACATGACCATAGATGGGCCATATCAGAAATTCACTGTCCGTTGTCTTGATGTGAACAAAATCATTTAGATCAAATTGTATAAGGCCCTTCGCTAAACCAGCAATGAGGGAATTCAGCTCACCTTGCGATTTCGATCCAGTGGTTAAATATTGAGGACAGGCTTCACCCAAACGCGCGCGCGGAATTTGAATGCTGCCTTGCTCAAATTGAGTCCGAATCATGACCTCAAGGCGTTCGCCCAAAAACCAATACACCTCTTGGGCCTCAAATTCATTTTGAAAGAGCTTCATAGTTTTCAATACAACTTCTCGGCAGTTGTCGAGCTCAAGATCAGATTCAAAATTTAGTAGCTTTTGCAATACTAGTATGTCGCCCATGCCACTACTACCTTATTTTACTTTCTTTAATGGGGCTGCACTTGCGTTGTCTTCTTCTTCGAGTAGCGATAGCGCCAAACGCATCGCCTTCACCACGCGACGGATTTTCTCACCTTCTTTTTCGATGCGCTCACTTAGGCCACCTTCGCGCGAACGATGTTGTTCAACATCTAAGTTCATCTGATCGATGCGACGCTTGAGATCCATAATAATTTCATCCTTATTGCGAATAACAGCGGCACCTTCCATTTTCATGATCTCGAGCCGATTTTCAAGTTCACGTTCACGGACCCGGATCTTTTTTAGATCTGTGGCTAAGCGCATTTCTAGCTCATCGACCTTGTTCACCAAACGACCCATCTCGCGATCTTTGGCTTGAATAGATTCTTCCAATAATCTTTTCTCATCAGAATAATTTTCTTGCAAATCGCTAAGTTGTCGAGTGGCTTTTTCTGAACGCGTCGTTAACTCTTCCACGCGTTGATTCAGTGTCCGTCCTGCAGCAATCAATTGTTCGTTCTCGCGGCGTAAACGATCAATTTCTTCTTCTAGTTCTAAAATTCTTGTCTGTGCGACCCGTAAATTTTCAGATTGGGCAAGCGCGGCTTCGGTGGTCGGCAACTGGCCAGAGGGAAATGGATTTCGCACCGGATTTAATCCGGTTTTAAAGTCAGGAAGCGCATCGGAAGATTTCTGTTGGTCTTTACCCAACAATGCATCCACGATTCCCATCGCAAATTTACCGCTGTTTTTATTATCAGCCATCTACGTAAAATATCGGAAATTCAGGGAGTATTCTTAATTTTCAGTGACACTTTCAAGGCGTAACTGGGCCTTTGATGAGTCCATATTTAGGAAAAATTAGACCATCGTCTCCTCGACTAGCATTTCTACAGAACCAATATCCGGCGATCTTTTAAATAAAGCGCCATCTCGGTGAACTTTTGCTGAATAACGGCGGCCTTAAGAAACCGTGACAACCTTCATATATTCTTTAAAACGCTTTTCAACCTGCGCTTCGGTAAGATTCAGAAGCGCGCGTACCGAAAAATCCTGTACCGTGAAACTTGCCATCAAACAGCCTTGAACGCATGCGCGTTTCAAGGTTTCTAAATCTAAGCCGCTTCCCGATTTCGCAAGGTAACCAATAAATCCACCCGCAAATGTATCTCCCGCTCCCGTTGGGTCCACAACTTTTGAAATAGGGTAGGCTGGTAAAATAAAATAATGTTTGTCATAGAAAAGTACAAAGCCATACTCACCGCGCTTAATTACGACCGCCTTTGGACCGAGTTCTATCAATTTGTATGACGCTGCGATCGCATTGGCTTCCTTGGTCAAAATTTTGGCTTCGCCTTCATTTATCAAAAGTACATCAACCTTTTTTAAAACACTTTTCAAATCCGAAAGCTTTGAAGAAATCCAAAAATTCATAGTGTCCATTGCCACGAGTTTTGGTTTTTTCACCTGCTCAAGCACTGACATTTGCAAAACCGGATCGATGTTCGCTAAAAATACATATTCGGCATCTCTAAATCCATCAGGAAGCGTCGGCTTAAATGACTCAAAAACATTTAATTCTGTAGTCAACGTCTGTGCTTCGTTCAAATCGCCCTCATAACGACCGGCCCAATGGAAGGTTTTACCTTTTTCTCTTTTAATTCCAGAAACATCAACACCACGCTCTTTTAACATATCGATGTCAGAAGCATGGTAGTCTTCGCCGATTACGCCAACCACTCCCACCTTCGAATACATGCTCGCCGAAAGTGAAAAATAATTTGAACTCCCACCGAGCGCGCGCTCAGCAGCTCCACTGGGAGTATAAATCGAATCATACGCCAAACTTCCGATAACAATAATTTTAGGCATGAACTTCTAACCTTTCCGGTCGGTTCTTGTAAAGAGATGTTAGTTGGCCACAAGCTGCGAAAATATCGCGTCCCATTGTCTTACGAATAAGAACATGCGCGCCGAGCTTCATCAATTCTTTCTGAAACCGATCCACTTGCGATGAACTTGGTCGCAAATAGTCTGACCCAGGATGCTCATTGTAAGCAATCAAATTTATTTTGCACGGCACATTTTTGGTCAGGTGATAAAGTTCGTGCGCCTGCTCTAAGCTGTCAGTCACACCTTTGAGCAAAACATATTCAAGAGTAACTTTATCACCTGTTTCCTCGCAATGCGCACGACAGGCATCTAAGAGGACATCGATAGGATATTTTTTGTTGATTGGCATGACTCTGGATCTCACTTCGTCATTTGATCCGTTTAAACTCACCGCAAGCCTTACACCTGATTTAGTGATCAAAGGAATCTGCGGAACCAAACCACTTGTCGATACCGTGATCTTTTTCCGCGAGAGTTTTATTCCCCACTCGCTATGCAAAATATCAATCGCCCTAAAAACATTGTCAGGGTTGTCGAGCGGCTCACCCATTCCCATAAAAACTATATTCGTAATACGCACATTTTCTGGAAGAGCTTCTTTAGCAATCAAGTACTGACCAACAATCTCGCTTGTTGAAAGCCTTTTGCTAAGTTTGGTTTTTCCCGTATAACAAAAACCACAAGCCATATTGCAGCCGACCTCACTCGACACACAAAGAGTTAGACGATCATTGTCCGCAGGAATCAATACGCACTCAATGGTTTTACCATTTCCCATGTCCAGTAAAAATTTTTGGGTACCATCAACACTTTTTAAATGTTGAACCACCCCCGGAAGAGTGAAATGAAATAGACTTTTTAATTCATCGCGAGTTTTTTTGGCAATATTGGTCATCAAATCGAAATCAGTAATTCTATCAACATAAACCCATTTAAAAAGTTGCTGTGCACGAAACTTTTCCTTACCAAATGAGACCAAAAGGTTCTTGAGATCTTCTAAAGAATAGTCGTAAAAATTGTACTTTGGCATGAAGGCCAATTCATAGCCGAATTAGCCAATTTCCTCAAAGATTTTATGCATTTTCCTGAAAATTTTTTAGATTTTGGAGCGCGGTTTGTGCCTCATCAAAATGGCAAGGAACACAACCGATCTTAGCCACAACCACCCCCGCGGCCGCATTCGCTAATAGCGCTGCCTCGGCCAAATTGAATCCAGAGACCCAACCCAGCGCCAAACTCGCTATAACCGTGTCACCCGCACCCGTCACATCAAAAACTTCACGCGCAAATGTTGGAACTTGGGCAAGCTGACCGTTTTCGTAAATCGTCATCCCGTGTTTTCCTCGAGTTACCACAACTCGACCAAAATTTCCTTGCTCCGTAATAACACGAACAACTTCTGGCAACAGATTTTTGTTCACATGCAAATCGTCTTCAGTCATTTTTGCCAGTGCCAAAGCTTCCTGAAAATTGGGTTTAATTAAGTCGGCACCCCGGTAATATCGGAGTGGGGTTGTGCGATGCGGGTCCACTAAAACTTTTTTTTCTTTTTCGCGCGCCATTTTAATTAATTTTTGCGCAACATTCTCGCTAAAAATTCCCTTAGCATAGTCTTGTAAAATAACCCCATCCACTTTCGGAATAAGATCGGCCGCTCGCTGCAATAAATCTTTTTCGGCCACCGAGTTTAAAAACTTTCGATGCTCAAAATCTACCCTAACTATGTGGTGATGCTGAGCCATCACTCTCAATTTGCGCGTCGTGGGACGGCTATTATCAACAATCAATCCCGAATCATCGACTTTTTCTTTTTTCAGTAAGTTTCTGAGTTGGTCCGCCGCTGGATCATTTCCCACGACTGAAAGCAAAATCGGCTGGCTGAACAAACTCGCAATATTTTGCGCAACGTTTGCCGACAACCCCAAACGCAATGACTCTTCGGTGACATCGAGTACTGGTACAGGAGCCTCAGGGCTAATACGATTCACATCACCAATGACGTATTCATCGACACCCACATCCCCTACAACTAATATTTTTTTGTTTTTTATCAGTTCTAAGCGCCGAAGGACGTCCTCTGCCATTTTGCGAATCATATTTACCTTCTTACTACTTTATTTCTCTCGAAGATCTTCCAATTCCTTCAAAAGTTTTTCTTTTATCGCCTCAAGCTCCCGTCGTCGCGTTTCCTGTCCTACTGACAATTCAGAACTCGCTCGCACCCCGCTTTTACGATAGAGATCGTAAATTTCTGTTCTTAGATTTTTATACTGGTCTTCTCGGCTTTGCAACTCACGAAATTGCAATTCATCTACGGCATTTACAGCAGCGACGCTCCTGAGCTGTAAAATGCGACTAGCGTAAAGTTTTTTCTCCCGATTTAACCTCTCCTTCAGACGAATTTCCGTTTCTAAATGCATACGCACGGCTAAAAACTGCTCCTGATAATCGGGAAAAATTTGAAAATCAGCATCCTTATAAATTTTCTTAAAGTCCAAACCAAAAAGAAATTCGCGCTTATCTTTAGATTTCAACTCGTGCAGCATAGCTTCGGCTTTTTCTTTTGCTGATGCTCTTTGATTGCGAATCTTCTTACGAGCAATATCTTCGCGCTTTACAAACACCGCTCCCACCGATGCCAAGTCTTTCTGCCATTTCGTTTCTGGCATCCCTGTGGAATTCATAATGTAAAGAGATTGGCCCTTTTTCAGGAGCAAATTACAAAGCTTATTAATGACCTCTCGTATGCCCGCCACTTGTGCATCGTCTTCTGGTAACTCAATATATATCTTGCTAACGCGCCGGGCAAGTGACTCTTGAATAGATTCGACAAGTGTCTCAACAATTTTATGTGGACCTTGAAAATGAATCAGGGCCGCTGTGTCGACAAACTCCAAGTAAAACGCCATGTGAAATAGAGTAATTTTACTGGACAAATCTTGCAAAAGAATTTCAATTATTGAAATCACTATTTAAGGAGCTGTCGTGGAAGCTTTATATTCTGGACCTTTTTATGAAAACGTTATTCGCAATATCGAAACTGCAGGCAAAGTTGCTAACATCGACCCTAACATTTTAGAAAGGTTAAAGACCCCGCGCCGATCCATATGCGTCAGTATCCCTGTCAGGATGGACGATTACTCGGTAAAAGTCTTCCAAGGTTACCGCGTCCAACACAACCAAACACTTGGTCCGTTTAAAGGCGGCATTCGATTTCACCCCGACGTAAATCTCAGTGAAGTTGCGGCTTTGTCAGCCCTCATGACCTTTAAAAACTCCCTTCTACAATTGCCCTTGGGCGGAGCCAAAGGCGGCGTGACTGTTGACCCCACAAAACTTTCGCGTACTGAACTACAAAATTTAACACGAAGGATGACATCAGAATTCGCACCATTCATTGGCCCCACAAAAGATATTCCTGCGCCCGATGTTGGTACAAATCCGCGAATTATGGCATGGCTAATGGACACCTATTCTCAACAGCAAGGATATGCAATTCCTGGAGTGGTAACAGGTAAGCCCGTTGAAATTGGTGGCTCAGTTGGTAGAGAAAGTGCAACTGGTAAAGGTGTTGTTTACGTCGCTTTCGAAATTGCCAAGCGGAAAAATATTCCCCTCTCTGGTGCCACGATGGCCATTCAAGGTTTCGGCAACGTAGGCTCCTATGCGGCCCTCACTGCTTCCAACATGGGGGCAAAAATAGTTGCGGTTAGTGACGTAGGGGGTGCGATCTATAACCCTGAGGGATTTAAAATTGTCGACCTCATTGATTACATTAAAAAACAAAATCCCATACAAAACTTTCCGGGATCACAAAAAATATCTAATAACGATTTACTCGAGCTCCCCGTTGACTTTCTTCTGCCTTGTGCTCTTGAAAATCAAATTACTGAAAAAAACGCGGATCGCATTCGTGCAAAAATTATTGTTGAGGGTGCGAATGGTCCGACAACTCCGGCAGCAACACAGATTCTTCATAAGCGTGGAGTCACCGTTGTGCCTGACGTACTCGCTAACGGTGGCGGCGTCATCGTAAGTTATTTCGAATGGGTCCAGGACATTGCTTCTTATTTCTGGGATGAAGATGAAGTCGACCGCAAGCTACGCACGGCGCTTGTAAAAGCCTTTGAACTCGCCTGGGCAATGACGAGCGAAAAAAATGTTGATATGCGCACAGGAGCAATGGCGGTAGCGTTGAAGCGTTTAGAGACAGCAATGCTTCTTCGCGGTTTGTATCCCCGTTAATGAAACCCTGGTTATGGATTCCGCCAAAGTGGGCACATAACTTAAGCGATATATTTTTAAAATCGTACGGCCAATTTATTCATGGGGAAATTCCAAAGTGGAGATCCTTTCGGTGGCGTGGAATTGAGTTTGCTAATCGCCTGGGAATTGCCGGTGGCGTCGATAAAAATGGCGACTACATTGATTCGCTCTGGAGTTTAGGTAGCGGCTTTCTTGAAATCGGCACAGTAACTCCCAGACCTCAAGACCCCAATCCAGGAAAAGTAATGGATCGCGATAACAAAGAATTGGCGATCTGGAACAAAATGGGATTTCCTGGCAAAGGTGCGGACTACGTGCAAAAAATATTAGAAAACTCAAGTAAGACAGAAAATAAAAAAACCCCGATTTTTATTAACATTGGAAAAAATCGTTCCACCAGAAATGAAGACGCTTATCAAGATTATCTCTATTGCATGACCAAACTCTCACCTCTAGCTGATGCTTTTGTTATTAACATCAGTAGTCCTAACACCAAAGATTTGCGTAAAATTCAAGAACAGGACGCTCTCCATCAATTTCTAAAACAACTTGTAGGTAAACAAAGAAAACCACTCCTTTTAAAACTCAGCCCTGACGTGACCGAGGTGGAGCTCTCAAATATACTAAATACTTCAGCGGATCTCGGAATCGATGGCTGGGTTCTTAACAACACCACTGTTTCACGCCCCCCTGGCCTTCCTTTTCCCAGCGAAGGCGGTATGTCGGGCAGACCACTTGCAGAAATTTCTAAGCGCCAGCTAAAACTAGCGATATCTATCTTAGGACCAAAACGCCGCGACAAACTTATAATTAGCGTTGGAGGTGTTTTAACTCCAGAGAATGTCAAGGAGCGCCTAGATTTAGGCGCTGATCTTGTCGAAGTCTATGCTGCTCTCATATTTGATGGACCCTTCTTTTTCAAAAAAACTGCGAGTTATTTCAACACCTGAAGTCGACATGACAAAGCATTGTGCGTCAGTTAGTATGGAAAGTTATGAAAGCGAAACGTCCAAATTGGATTCCCGTTGTTACGGGTTTGATTATGAAAGGCGACCAAGTTCTAGTTGGTCTACGCCCTGAGGGAAAAAACCTCGCGGGGCAATGGGAATTTCCAGGTGGAAAAATCGAAGCTAATGAAACTCCTGAAGGTGCTCTGCAAAGAGAACTCAAAGAAGAATTAGGAATTGAAGCTGAAGTCGGTGCAATTGTTTTTGCAGGAACACACTCCTATGGCGAAACAGGAATCTTACTTCTTTTTTACATCGTGAAATATTGGAAGGGCGAACCAAAACCATTTTATCATCGCGAACTCAAATGGGTGCACCTGAAGGATTTACAAGATCTCGATATCCCAGGAGCTAATAGAAAAGTTCTCCCACATATTGTGCAACTTTTGCCATAAATATTTTTAAAAATGTAGCCATTGTGAAACCAGTGGTATCAAAAAAGCTGTTTGTTTTTTCATCATCAGTGATTTAATGGCTCCATAAAATATCGAAAATGTCCCAACTTTAGCCTTTACGCGTTGGCAGTGTTGTTGCTATAGCTAAAAATGCAATAACGAAAAGGGGATGCGTTTAAAGTTTTCAAAAGGATTTACTTTGGCTGCGTCCAGTTAATTAACCACCTAAATAAGAGAAGGAGAAAATATGAAAAGAACTCTTATTTCATTAATCGCGAGCGCAGCAGTTGCTGTTTCGCTTTCTGCTAACGCCCACGAAGGACACGGTCTTCCCGGCCCATCTGCTGGCGAAATCATTCAAACAGGAGTCAACGTCGTTGTAAACGTTGGTGACCTCGTAGTTAGTTTTGGCCAAACAGCTTTGGTTCGTTTTCCAAAGTCAGCTGCTGAAACTGCAAAAAATTTGGCAAAATGTATTCATGACGGAATCCATGCAAATACAGCTGGCCAAGTAGTAACTACTCCAGTTCTTTGTCCGGTAACAATTGGAACTGAAGCCGCAACCGCAATCGTGCTCACTGGCCTTGCTGGTGCACAAGCAGTTGTTGCCGTTCCATCTAAATTTGCAAAAGAGATCGCTGCGATCTTTTTGAAATCCAGTAAAGAGGCGTGGGATGCTTTGGCAAATTACAACCAAAACCCAATTTTCTGGCTTTTAAATCTTGGTGTTTGCGTTACTAACCACGTGATCGGCCGCGCTGCTCAATTAGGCGCTGCGGTGATCGATCTAGTTTCAACGACAGTTGGCGCAGTTGTAGAACTTGCCGTTGCTGGTGTTAGAACAGGCATTAAGTACGCTTCTGATGCAGTTATCATGGTAGCTGATTGTGTTACTACTAAGGTAAAATTCCTTGGCAAAGAGCTATATGGCCTTGGCAAAGGAGTGTTGGTGTCGGCAGTAAAAGCTGGTCACCTTGATGTTAAGGGCGCTGCTCAATACTTTATGGATAACGTTGTTGCCCGCCTTGTAACTCTTCCTATTCGCATCATCACTGGTGAAGCATTAGGTACAGTGATTGCGGGTTCATATCCAAAATACGAAGATGCTCGAGGCCCTATTTCTACTTACTAAATTAGACATTCGAGTTCTTCACTCTTCGAGGGCCGACCTGATGGTTGGCCCTTGTTATTTTTAGGGGTGTTATGATTCCTTACCAAAAAATTCCCAAAGGCTTTTTAGCTGGACGATTGGTAGCTCAAGATATTTTACTTTTGCCTAATGGAGAAAAGCAAAATATTGGATCTATCGCAAAAAATGTTGGAGATATTGGAGATGTGATCGCGGTAAGTTCCGATTTGAAATTAGCGGTACTTCTTGCCCCTTCACTAGAAGAAACAAAATTAATTGATAGCCATCACTGGGCCCTTCAATGGCCGAAGTTTCTTCAATCTATTCGCGATTATTTTAAATCGGAAGAGTTTAACGAAGTGAATACGCCGACCCTCGTTCAAAGTTCGGGCGCCGAAACACATTTAGATCCATTCACGACAGCTTTTAAAGGCAAGACCTACTACTTGCCAACGAGCCCAGAGTTCCATTTAAAGAGATTGTTGTCTTCAGGAATAAATAAAATTTTTGAAATTAAAACTTGCTTCCGCCAGGACGAAGCTTCAATCACCCATAGCCCGGAATTTACAATGCTGGAGTGGTATCGCGGCTATGCTGGAATTGACGAAATCATCAAAGACGTCAAGGGACTTTTAAAATACGTTGGCGAACAAACAACGACCGATGTCGTTTCTATGAAAGATCTCTTTAAGAGATATCTAGATTTTGAATTAAGTCCACAGATAACAATTGAGGAATTAAAAACAATCTGTCCCGAAAGCGAAAGTACCGATACTTGGAGTGATGTCTTTTTTCGAATTTTCTTAGAAAAAATTGAACCCCAAATTGGAATAGAAAGACCGATCATTGTTCGCGATTTTCCCCCGACCATGTCAGCTCTTGCAAGAATTAATGAACAAGGGTGGGCTGATAGATTTGAAGTTTATTGGCGTGGCTTAGAATTAGGAAATGCTTATGATGAATTGAACGACCCCGTCGAGTGCGAGAAAAGACTAAAGCAATGGAATCAAGAAAAGAAGTTTTTAGGAAAGGCCTCCGTTCCGCTCTCAAAAGAGTTAATAAGCGCGTTGCGTTCGGGAATGCCACCATCAGGCGGAATCGCCGTGGGCCTTGAACGTTTGTTTATGGCAATTAACAACATCAACGATATTAATAAAACTCGGTTCTTTAGTTCCGAAAAATAGAGAGAAGTTGCCCGTTAGCAAAGCTCAGCGTTCTTCTTTCCACTATAATGACTCTAGGGTTTGCTGCTGTAAGTTTGGTCATTAAATTTAACTAAAACGACTTTACATTCATAGAGAGCCATTCTATCAGTCGTTTCGCTCTATGATACTACGACTTTCAACCCTAATGCTATTTTTCGTCATTTCGTGTGCTTCCTGGCAAAAAGGAAATTACATCGAGTCAGGAAACGCGTCTTGGTATGGCAAACAGTTTCATGGACGGCAAACCGCGAATGGGGATAAATACAATATGTTTTCAATGACGGCCGCACATAAAACTTTACCCTTTAACTCGCAAGTCAAAGTCGTCCGCCGTGATAATGGAAATTACGTGATTGTACGTATCAACGATCGCGGGCCCTTCATTCGCGGTCGAGTGATTGATCTCTCTTACGAGGCCGCAAAAGCCCTTGGCATTGTCGATATAGGTGAAGCTGCCGTCGAGCTTTACCTTATCAACAATTAATTTCATTCACGCGGCGTTTCTAGAGTTCAAAAAACTACTGAGTTGAACGCCCAGTTCATTGATATCACCTTCAGCAGTGTTAACAAGTTCACCTATATTTTCCCAAGAAAGATTTTCGGCGTGCTCGATAACGTCAAGCTTTTTACAAATGTCATTTGCAAAGAAGTTGGCGATAGTTCCACGTAACGTATGCGCTGATATTCGCAAGAGTTTGGCATCTTTTTTAGTAACAGCAGTTTGCAAATTTCCAAGAAGATTCGGAACTGTTTTTAAATAGCCGTTTATAAATTTTATCAAAATTTCTTCGTCGCCGGCAAAATGCTGCAACAAAAGATCTTTATTCAAGTGAACTGTTTTTTGAGTCTGAACCTTATTGGTCTTGGCTTCTTCGTTAGCCATCGTTGTATTCGAACGAACCCTTAAAATCGCCTCAGCTAGGGAGATCACTGTAAAGGGTTTCGGAACAAAGTCATCCATACCGGCATCACGACAATACTTTTGATCTTTCATTGTGGCACTCGCGGTCAAAGCTATAATCCAAGGCTGTCTCTCTACCGCTAGTCGCCGTCGCAAGGTTTTAGTCGTAATATAACCATCCATTTCCGGCATCTGCCCGTCCATAAAAATAACGTCGTAAAATTTAGTATCAATGGCATCTAAGACTTCAAGTCCGTTTCCAACAGCATCCACGCGATAGCCTAGCATTTCCAGATACTGCTTTGCTAAAAGCTGGTTCGTAGAGTTATCGTCGGCAACTAAAATACTGTAGGGCTTCTTCCTGGCAAGATCTCTATCAAATTCAAAGCCATCAACCTCACCAGCATTTTTGCGATTTCCTTTTCTGGCTGAAACCTTAAATGAAAAGGTCGTCCCAACCCCGAGCTGACTTTCAAAACCGATTGACCCGCCCATGGATTCGCAAATTCCCTTACAGATTACAAGGCCAAGACCAGTGCCACCATATTTGCGTGTGGTCGATGCATCAACCTGAGTAAAGGATTGAAATAGCTTGTCCTTCACATCATCTGGGATGCCAATTCCAGAGTCTTTTATCGAGACATTGATTTCAATTTTATCGTCCGATACCTCTTTAATAGAAGTAATAATGCAAACTTCTCCTTTTGGAGTAAATTTTATTGCGTTACCCACAAGATTATTTAAAACCTGTCTTAAACGCGTTGAGTCCGTTAGAACCCAAAAGTCGTCAGGAATACTTGATTTCAGTGAGAGTCCTATTCCTTTATCTTTGGCGCGCGAGTTAAAAAGGATGATGACATCTCGTAAAAGCATATTCACGTTAAAATTAACATCTTCCAGTATTAATTTACCAGCTTCCATTTTTGAGAAATCCAAAATGTCATTTATTAAAGTTAAGAGTGTGTCTCCGCAGGTCGTCATTATATTTAAATAGTTTTTACCATCGTCTGAAAGGTTTTCTTTACGTAAGAGATTTGCCATTCCTAAAATTCCGTTAATGGGTGTGCGAATTTCATGACTGACATTGGCAATAAACTGCGATTTGACATTCGCGGCTCGGTCGAGCTGAAGGTTTTTTTCTTTGAGCGTGTCTTCGATCTGTTCTCGCTCTAGATATTCGCGAGCTTGTGTACGGATTTGCAAAATCAAAAATAAGTAGTACGTAATAAGCATAAGTGCTAATGGCTCACCGGCAGAATGGGTTGCACTTAAAAAAAAAGGCGGTAATAACAGAAAGGTCAAAAAAAGCACCGCCCCGACAAAACTAGGAACCAAGGCTGTGAGTGCCGCTGCGGCTACCCCACAAGTCACAAGCAACAAAACTAATGTCGATGAATGTTGAATTCCATATTGATGAATTGCAAAGGAACAGAAACCACCCCATCCGAATGCAATCAAAGCCAATTGGATAAAAAATATCCGACTCTTAAAAATTCCGAAACGCAATAGTCGGGTCACATTTACAATTACAATGAGAGCAATAAATGAGTGCGCAACTAACGGAAAATCTCTTTCAAGATCCGTAAAAAAATAAACCACGGTCGCTAGAACCATATGCCCAAAGGAACTACTGACAGCTCTTTTTGCGAGTTCTTTTTTGGATCTCGGAGAAATTGAAAAAAATGCCGACATTCACTAAATACATCGGGTTTTTTAGAGTACGTCTTTATGAGTTCTGGATCTAAGGCGAGTACGAAAAACCTTTAGGTACCCTTATTAATATCTTCCCTTAGTTCTTTGCCAACTTTAAAAAATGGAAGTTTCTTTTCGCCCACATTGATGACTTCTCCAGTTCGTGGGTTTCTCCCTTGGTAGGAACCATAAGCGCGATTTACAAACGATCCAAAACCACGAATCTCTATGCGGTCATCCTTTAACAAAGCTTCCGTCATTGTATCAAAAATAGTATTCACAACGGTTTCGGCTTTAACTCGAGTTATTCCAGCTTTTTCAGAAATAAGGTTGATTAGATCCGCTTTCGTCATGCATTTCCTCTGGTTGCTCTAGGCGAGATTAAGTTATTGAAACTACTAAAAGTATATCTACTTCAATTTGATCATGGAAAGAAATAATTTTAAGAAATGGTGCGTAAAAAACTTTACCTAAGCCCTGTACCATCCAGTTCGCATTAGAATACTTTTATATGCACTGATCGTTTCATCCACCATTTTCTTAGTATCAAAAAGATCGACGACTTTTTTTCGAGCGCTTTCCCCAATTTCTGACGACAAAAGTGGAAACTCGAAAATATCGATAAGCAAAGTGCTTATACTTTGAGTATCGGCAGGCCGAACCAGAAATCCGTCGCGGCCATCTTCAACAATATTTGCAATTGGATTTACTTCGGATCCAATAATAACTTTTTTCTGTGCCATAGCTTCTAGCATAGTTGGTTCAAAACCACTCGAACGCGCACTCAAATCAATGTAGACATCACACAAGCTAACATAGTCAGTGAGTAAGTCAGTATGCACAGGGCCCGCAAAAACCACGCGACTCCCGAGAGCTAGACTCAACATTTCGTATTCAATTTGGTGTTTAAGTGGACCTTGACCGATGATAATAAGACGCGTGTTTGGCTTTTTAATTGCAACCTTTTGAAAGGCCAGGAGCAAATTTTTTACCTCTTCAAGTTCGGTCATATCCGTCAATGTCACAATGATTTGAGCATTGCTTGGAATTCCCAACTCTTTGAGCAAGCCTTCAGATTTTGGTCTTGGCTCAAAATTTCTAACTTCAATTCCATACGGCACCGTGTACACGCGCGAGTCAGGATAAAGATAATATCTTTCTAAAGAAATTCTCTGCTGCGGACTAGTAACGAAAACGCCATCGGCAGTTTTCAAAAGTGCGCGATCGCCACCTAAAAACGTCGAAATAAACTTGTAAGCAAGAGCAACCCCAGTCGTAACCAAGCTACTGAGAGATTCCTGAGCCATTCCCAGAATAGAAAACACCTGCCCCATTTGTGTTGCCTCGACATCATACGCAATCGCCAAGTGATTTTCTTTCTTAGTTTTACCGAGGAGAATGGCCGAATTATCAAGCGAGTGTAAAATATGAAATGGCTGTTTATGATGGGTTTCTAAAAATCGAGATCTTAATAGCTCGCCAAAAGGGGTGGGCGATGTAACAACGCCTTCATTCAAATAATACGCATGCACCCCGCTATCAACAATTTCGGCTTTCCCTAACGGATTGGTCGATGAAAGAATCGTCACGTGATGACCGCGATTGGCAAGGCCGCGTACGATTGGCCAAAGGTAACCATGATGATCTGGGCGTGACGCTATGGGGAAATTACGAGAAGTAACACAAATATTTAGTTTTTCAGGGAGCGAAGGTCGAGCCATAATAGAATTATTATGGCTGAACTTTTAAACTTGGCAATTAGTTGCTACGAGGGTCACGGTATCCTTGTGTATTGACTCCAGGAAATCGGGGGTCATAACCCATTCTTGCATCTGCATATGGAATCACAACAGTCACCATTCCTGGTTGACCAATGTCGTTAGGCATACATCCAAGAAGAGCACCGTACACAAAGTTAGGAATAGTTTCCATAAGTTTGGAGGCTAGTGGTCCTGGCTGACTATTTCCGTCTTTATCTACGATTTTAATTTCTTTATAAGCCTCTGCTAAATCTGCACCCAGAACTGCGCGACCAAGACCTCGTATCATATGTTGCGGAATATGTGGCAATTGAAAGGTCACATTTATAATAGCAGAAACGCGTTTTAAAATTTCTCCGCCAGCTTGCGCGAAAAGGCCAAGACCAGAAGACCCAAGGCCCAACATTGAGCTAAGTCCACCCATGAAAAAGTTTCTCGACTTCGCGGCTTTTTGCATGCTTTCTCCAGCTACCCCCAAGCCTGCTTGAGCTAAATTAACGGCATCGATATTAAGAGCATCGGCACTGTACTTAACAATGCCTTCGGTGAGATTACCAACTCCATCAGTAACATTGATGGTAGTATCGGTGATGCTTTGTAGAAAACATTCCACACGGCGCTGAAAACGAGTACCAAACTTTTTATAGTCTTCGGTGTTCAGTGGAGTTTTTGTGTCAATATTTCCGTCTTGATCTTTCAAGCCATCAAATGTTTTAAGCAGACAGCTTCCTGTACCGGTGACGTTCCACGCAATGCCTTGGTATTCGGCATTGCCTTTAGCGATTCTAATAAAGTTATCTGGTAATTTATTAAATAGCGCGTCGCCAGTGCGTTCCAATAAGTTTCCGGGATCTTTTACTTTCGTATCATCAGGGCATCTATCTAAAGCTACGGCCAAGTTTGAAGTTAGAGAGAAGACAACTAAAGATAATGTCGCAAGACTTTTCATAAAATCTCCATTACTGGTAGTTAATTAACAGCTCCACCGAAGTGGAGCTGTCGTTAAATACCAGAACTAAGAATTAGTTCTTTTTAAGTTCAATTGAATATTGAGCTCTGTTAACGATTTCAAGAAGCTCTTTATCGTCTTCAGCAAGAAGTACGTTTGGAGCTAAGTTGAAAATGCCAGCGATAGTTGAGATTGCATCTGTAGCGGCATTGAATGGTTCGAAAGTAGCTAGCTCAGTACCAACATAAGTCGCATTTTTAACAACGCCTTTTGAAGTTTGAACTACTAAGTGAAGGCGTTTAGCGGCTTCGATAGTAAGAGTGTATCCAGCTTCGCCGAGAACTTCAATCATAGCACCGCCGATAACACCCGCAGCTGGAGCAGCTACAAGAGGTAACGCAGGAGCCATGAATACTAAATCAGTACCACGGATAATCCAACGCCACATTTTTGTAACTCCACCTTTGCTTTCTTCTTTAATGTGGTGACCAGCGCGTCCTACGTAGTGAAGAGCTTTTCCACCAAGAACAAGAGCTTTAACCGCACCTGCAGTTGAATAATCCAAGAACACGAAAGCAACACCTTCAGCAGTTTGAATTACGCAAGTTGCAGTTTTTTGGAAACGTTTTGCAAACGCAATGTACTCTTGAGCAGTAAGAGGAGAGTTAACATCGATGTTTCCGTTTTGATCTCTTTTACCATCACGAGAAGCAACAGCGCACTGAACTCCTTGAGAAGCAGTGTTCAAAACGTCTTCAACAAGTTTCATACCCAATGAAGCTTCTAATCCAGAAACTAGAACTGACTTAACAGTTACATTTTGCATCGCAGGTATTTTAGATGCATTTAGCTCAGCATTCATAGATGCAGAGTCATGAGCTAAGGCTGATGTAGCCAAAGCAATAGTTGCTACAACAGCAAATATTTGTCTTTTCATAATTACGCTCCTTTAAAAAACGTATATATTGTTAGTAAAAATTACTTGGCGCGGGCCCATCCCACGCCATAAAAACGAGATAACTCGATTCGGATGGTTCTTAAGCAAGTCTGCTGCCAATTGCCTTGGCAGTTGGTTGACGAAAATTGTCTTTTCAGACCTAAACTTTTGTAATATTTGTAGAGTTTAGCCGTCAAAACTCTAATGAGTTTGCGACATTTTTTGGAAATAAGCGATGATCATTTACGAAGTCACACTCGAAATAGATTTTGAAATCATTGAAGAATTTCAAAATTGGTTGATTGAACACGTCAACGAAATGTTGGCCACAAGATGCTTTACCTCTGCTGAAATTTTTACGGAAACGCCGAAGCTTTTACCTGCTGATGGCGCGAACAGCAGAGATTCAAATCACTTAAATCAATCTAAAGCGGTAGTTATACACTACAAAGTGGGGTCAGAAAGTGACCTAAATGAGTATTTTTTACGGCACGCTAGCCGCTTGAGGGCACCGGCAGTGCGCCAATTTGGCGCTAAATTTCGCGCCAAAAGGCGCGTTCTAAAATTGGGTCTTTCCTGATACCCCCGAAGTGTTTATACTCGGAACACGATTTTAATATATGGAGGCTAATGTGACATTAGGTGATTTCAAAATAAATAAGGATAAAATCAATAAACTCAAAAATGAGTTATTGAAGTACAATTCGATCGACGCTGTAAAAACAGAAGTCACGCGTCTTGCCAACGATTTTCGCAAGGTTGATTTACAGTCTAAGCTTAGCGAGCGCAATAAAGAGCGAGTCCGCAAAATCGAAACGCGTTATAATGAAGTGGTTAAAACTATCGCAAAAATTCAAAAACAGCTTGATAAAGAAATTTCTCAAGTGATCAGCTTATTCCAAAAATCACGAACAGAAGCTAAGCAGAAATTTTCTGACGTGAAAAAACGAGCGGAGAGCCACAAAGAGAATATTTCGAAAAAAATAAAGACCACTCTAAAAAAGCAAAAAAAGGGTAAGAAGTAGACAATAATATTGAGGCCATGCTAGACGTATTGGCATGGAAAAAACTCAAGATTTTATAAGTCGGCATCTCGGCCCTTCTCCGTCTGAAATTCAAACCATGTTAAGTTATCTGGGTTATAAAAATCTGGATGAGTTAACAAATGCAACACTGCCTAATGCAATTCGCACCAAAGAGCGCCTTCACATCGGTGAAGGTTTTGGTGAAAAAAAATTGCTCAGAAAAATTCGGGCGATTTCAAAAAAGAATAAAATTTTTAAATCTTACATAGGGCAAGGTTATTACGGCACAATTACTCCCACGGTCATTCAAAGAAATATTTTGGAGAATCCAGGATGGTATACAGCCTATACTCCGTACCAAGCAGAAATTTCGCAAGGACGCATGGAAGCTCTTTTAAATTTCCAGACTTTGATTATGGAGTTGACCGGTTTCCCAATCGCGAACGCAAGTTTGCTAGATGAAGCGACGGCCGCTGCCGAAGCCATGGCGATGGCTTTTCACTTACAATCTCCGAAAGCTCCCAGTTCAAAAATTTTTGTGGATGAAAATATTTTTCCACAGACAATTGACGTCATTAAAACACGCGCCAACCCTTTGAAAATTGAGGTTGAGCTGGGGAAATTCCAAAGCTTTGATAATTCTCAAAAAGTTTTCGCCGCGGTTTTGCAGTATCCAAACGCCCAAGGATCGATCGAAGACTACTCAAACATCGTGAAAGCAGTGAAGGCCAATGGTGGTTTTGTAATTTTCATTTGCGATATCATGGCACTAACCCTATTAAAGGCACCCAAGGAACTTGGAGCTGACATTGCAGTGGGTAGCACACAACGCTTTGGTGTCCCTATGGGGTTTGGAGGTCCACACGCAGCTTACATGGCGACGACCGATGAGTTTAAAAGACTCGTGCCAGGAAGATTTATCGGAGTATCCAAAGACGCCCATGGCAAACCAGCACTTCGGCTCGCGTTACAGACCCGCGAGCAACACATTCGTCGCGAGAGAGCCACGAGCAATATTTGTACGGCCCAAGTACTTCTTGCCGTCATGGCTTCAATGTACGCCGTCTATCACGGTCCTCAGGGCCTAAAAAATATTGCTAACCGCATCGCCAGGATGACAGCGCTACTAAAGGGTGAGCTAGAAAGTCTTGGCTTTAAAGTTAAAAATAGTTCCTACTTCGATACCCTCACTGTTGAGTCGAAAAGTGTCTCTGAAATTTTCAATGAAACCCTAAAAGCCGAAATAAATTTAGGAAAAATAACTGGCGGTAATGGGTTCTCAATCGCAATTGATGAAACAGTTACAATTGAAGACCTAAATCTATTAATAAAAGCACTCTCTAAAAATAAATCCAAAGAACTCACGGAAAATGATTTAGAAAAAGTAATCATTGGAATTCCAAAAAACTTTTTACGCCAGAATGAAATTCTGAAACAGAAAGTTTTCAATCGCTACCACTCAGAAACGGAGATGCTACGCTATTTAAGGAGGCTTGAGGCTAAGGACCTTTCACTCACCACCTCAATGATTCCACTTGGCTCTTGTACCATGAAGTTAAACGCAACTACAGAAATGTATCCCATTACTTGGGGTGAGTTCTGTCATATTCACCCATTTGCGCCGGGTGAGCAATCCCAAGGCTATCAAGAAATTTTCGCGGATCTTGAGAAGTGGTTAGCTGACATTACCGGGTTCTACGCCACAAGCCTACAGCCCAACGCCGGTTCGCAGGGAGAATATGCTGGACTACTTGTCATTCGGGCTTACCATGAAAGTAAAAATGAGGGTCATAGAAATATCTGTCTTATTCCTGCGAGTGCTCACGGCACCAATCCCGCAAGTGCCGTTATGGCGGGTTTAAAGGTTGTTGTGGTTAACTGTGACAACAACGGAAACGTCGACATTCCTGATTTAAAAAAGAAAGCCGCGGAACATTCTAAAAATTTATCATCTTTGATGATCACCTATCCTAGTACTCATGGCGTGTTTGAAGAAGGTATTGTTGAAATTTGCGAAACTATTCATAGCCACGGCGGTCGAGTTTATATGGATGGTGCAAATATGAACGCGCTTGTAGGCCTATCACGTCCTGCCGAGCTGGGCGCAGACGTTCTTCATATAAACCTTCATAAAACTTTTTGTATCCCTCATGGCGGTGGAGGACCCGGAATGGGGCCCATCTGTTGCACGAAACAGCTTTCTGAATTTTTGCCCGGTCATTGCGTGGTTACAAAAATTAATAGACCAAAAAGTATAGGTGCAATTTCCGCAGCTCCGTGGGGATCGGCAGGAATTCTACCGATCTCTTGGACCTATATTCAAATGATGGGTGACGAAGGACTAAGATTCGCCTCTCAAGTCGCAATTCTAAACGCCAACTATATTGCGAAAAAACTAGAGCCTTATTTCCCGGTTCTTTACAAGGGCGCCGGAGGAAGAGTTGCCCACGAATGTATTGTCGACCTTCGCCCCATTAAGGCCGACACGGGAATAAGTGTCGATGATGTTGCCAAACGCTTGATGGACTATGGTTTTCATGCTCCGACAATGTCCTTCCCGGTCGCTGGAACACTGATGATTGAACCGACAGAAAGTGAGTCACTTTATGAACTCGATCGCTTTTGTGAAGCCATGATTAGCATCCACGGTGAAATTCAAGATGTCGCCAAGGGGAAATTTGATAAAGCGAATAACCCGCTCGTAAACGCCCCACACACCTCGGCACTCGTCGTTTCCGACAAATGGGATCGCCCATATTCCCGTGAAAAAGCGGCATTTCCAAAACCATGGTTGCACGAACACAAATATTGGCCAACAGTTTCACGGGTCGACAATGCCTACGGAGACAAGAACTTTGTCTGTTCGTGTGAGCCGATTGAGTCTTATCAGTAGATCACTGACATCCATTTTTTTTGGGTGTCACTGAGAGAGGTGATGGGCGATAACAAACCGCTTTTCAAACCGCCAGAATGACATTTACAATCTCCGATTTGTTCTTCGTCGACATTGACGATTTTCTCTAAAAGCCGAAAACCTTTTGCCGTATTTTCTTTTAAAATTCGCATAACTTCCTGTTGTGTCACATGCTCAATATTCAAATCCCAACAATCATAATCGGTGACAAAACACACTGGCAGATAACAAAGACCTGCTTCACGAGCCAATGCAAACTCTGGATATTGGGTCATCCCAATAATTTGAGCCCCTAGCTTTTGATAGCCAATCGACTCTGCGTGTGTGGAAAAGTAAGGACCTTCGATACATACATAGGTCTTATCAAAATGAATTTTGTGTTCACACTCAGGTTCCATTTCACGCACCACATCGGTCATCGCCTGACAGGCTGGATGCGCCAACGATACATGACCAATTATTCCATCCCCACAAAAAGTATGAGCTCTTATGCCTTTTGTGCGATCTATATATTGACTGATAACTGCGACATCACCTGGTTTACATTCTTGCTCTAAACTCCCGACTGCGGAAAATGCAATTAAACGATCAACGCCCCATCTCTTAAGGGCAAAAATATTAGCGCGATAATTCACTTCAGAAGGAAGTTTCTCGTGATGCTCGCCATGCCGAGACAAATACAGGCATTCCATCCCCCCGATTTTAACGCGTTTAAAATAGGATGATGCCATTCCAAAAGGAGTTTCTCGATCCAAATTTTCGAGGATTTCAAATCCTTCACACTTTTCAAATCCCGTGCCGCCAATAACTCCCCACATACCGATCTCCTTGAATGAATTTCATCTTACCCGAGCCAAGACTGGAGACAACAATTTAACAATTGCGGCATAGCTCCTAATGCAGTAATACGCTCTTATCTATGATTTGGACCTTACCAATTGAGTTTGAAACACGAATTGACCGTTTGCTCGGCGAGCACAATTTGAGCTTGAGTAAAACGACAAAGCTCGCGGATGCAATTTTAGAACTCTCGGATTTTTATATTCACGAACCGGGAAAGCCCACGCCATGGCACCGCCACGGCACCATAGCTGCCCATCTGGCGTATTATTTTCCGCTAAATTATATTCGCTCTCTGGGTTTAGTTCACGAAGCAAAAAAGGTTGGGTTTTTAGATGACAGTGATGAACTCGTCGACTTTGGAGCCGGCCTGAGTCCTCTGATTGCGGCTTCAGGCCTTACTTCTTCATATTGTGTCGAACAAGGTGAGCGCTGCGAAGACATTTTTAAGAGGTTAGTCCCAAAAGCAAATACTAAATGGCACTCTGAAATTGAAACAGTTAAGCGCCATAAACGCCACATTTTGTGCCTGAGCTATTCGCTCAACGAGCTGACTGAAATCCCCGAATGGCTTTATTCTTTTGAGCGCGTTATAATTATGGAGCCTTCTGATCGGATCAGTGGCCGAAAGCTTTTGGAAATGCGACAAAAATTTATCGAAAAGGGATTTTATATTTGGGCTCCGTGCACACATCAACTGGAATGCCCACTGTTAAAGGAATCGAAAACTGACTGGTGTCACACACGAGAATTTTGGAACATGCCACTATGGTTTCAAAAAATTGAAAATCATTTGCCGATGAAAAACCGAACTCTTACCTATTCCTATCTTATGGTGAGTCGCACTCCTCCGGGCAAAAAAATTTCTGACCACGCACGTTTGACTGGAGATCTACTCAAGGAAAAAGGCAAATCACGTCAACTTTTTTGCCGTTCGGATAAGAGAGAGTTTTTGGCTTGGCTTTCGCGCGATGGCGAGGCCCCCGAGTGGAAGCGCGGTGAACTTGTGAAAATAATTGGGACACCAAAAGTTGTGGGGAACGAAATTAGAACGAGTGAAATTTCTTTGATCGAGCAATTATTTTTCCATTAATCGACCGAGAGATAGTCCTTAATATATTGGTAGGTCTTTAAATGGTGGCGTGTCCACTCCGGTGAAACTAACTCATCCCACCGCGAGGCTACTGCTCCTAAACGATGGATGGCGATTTCTGGAGAAAGGTAGGATAAAAAAAGCTTCACCTTCCTCGCATATTCTTCTAACGAAACGGGAGTAAATTCCCCTCGCCTAAAAATTTTTTCTAATTCCGTATTTTTCAAAACATGAAGATTGTGAAGTTTTATGTTACGTACTCCCAGAGAGTTAGAAATTTTTGCAGTCTCAATAATTTCGTCATCAGTTTCGTTAGGCAAACCAAAAATCAAGTGAATCCCAACATCAATTTTTGAAGTGGGTCGGGACGCCAATTCACGGATCACTTTTATAGCGCTGGCGGAATTGTGGCCACGCGCTAAAAACTCGAGATGGTGATCAAAAAAACTCTGTACACCAAATTCTACGCTAAAATAGGAACGCTCAGAAAATTCTTGCCACAATCGAATCAATGCCGGCGACACGCAATCGGTTCTCGTACCCACGACAATGCCCACAACATCGACCTCTGAAAGGGCTGCCTCAAATTGAATACGGAGTTTTTCGAGCGCAAGGAATGTGCTAGTGTAGGCCTGAAAATAAATCAAAAACTTATGACCCTTATTTTTCTCCGCCTTAATTTTCTTAACTCGGGCGATCTGATTTTCTAAAGTGTCCTTTTGCTTTTTTTCATACGCAGCCGAGCCCCATTCATCACAAAAAATGCAAGTTTTCATATTTTTTAGGCCAAGGCGATTCGGGCAGGTATCCACTATGCTAACTGGGATCTTAACCACTTTGGTGCCAAACCGATTTTTATAATACCTACTTATTGGATAGTAAGGTTCTCTTGCACCCATGTCGCGAAAATAGTAAGTTCTCGCCCATAGTCAATGGAAACCTACCAAACTCTTATGACTTCTGACGGCTCTCCCACTTTAATTGATCCAAAATCGGGTCAAGCGATGCATGCCCGCGAGGGTGCGGCTTCTGAAACCTTTTATATTTATGGACAAGGTTATTTAGAGTCGCGAAAAGAGGATGTTTCACATTCTGTCTGTGTTGTAGGCCTTGGGATGGGTTATATTGAACTTTGTATTTTGGGCCATTGGCTTACTAGTTTTGGTTCTGACTCATTACCGGCAATTCATTCTTATGAATCTGATATCAAATTGAGAGATGCATTTACGACCTGGTTAGCGGGAAAGCCAAATGGCGAACTTGATCTTGTACTCAAAAATGTCAGCAAAAATTTTGGTCTAATGGACAGAGACTTAAAAGATGTTGCGTTGAACTTCTACGCTACTTTTCAGTGGCAGATTCATGGTGCCTTAAGCAGTGATACAAAGGCTCCCCTAAAATTCGGCCTTATTTGCTATGACCCGTTTAGTTCCTCTGCCAATCCTGATTTGTGGGAAGAAGATTGGCTTGATATATTTGTTAAAAATTTCGCCGATATAAAATCTGTTTTTACTACCTATGCTTCAAATGGCCGTCTCAAAAAGGTACTAAATAAATGTGGTTTTAGCCTAAAAAATAAGATTGGTTTCGGAATGAAACGGGAGTCGACGCTTGCGATTCGAAATTAACAAAATATTAACAAATGGTAGTAAGTTTAGCCCATAAACTCGATAAAAGACTAAATAAACTTGGATTTTTCGCCGAAAAGTTAGACTGTAGAAAGGGAACGTAGGTAGATAAATGAGTACGTCAGTTCACGATCAGGGACAAGATCGCTCATTTCACGTTGCAATTCTCGCGGCGAGCCCAGGCGATTTGCAGCCAATCGTACGCTATTTAGAAAAACGGACTTGGGTCGTAAAAACCTTCGATGCGTTTAACGAACTCGCAAAATACTTAATAGAAAATAATCCCGACTACGTTCTTTTAAGTTTTAGTATTCAATTGCCTGAAATAACAAAGTATCCACAAATTATTTGGAATAAATTTAAGATACCGGTTATCCCATTTGGAGAGAGCACGGATAATCATACCGTTGGGTTACTTCGCGCATTTGGTCACGACGCACTTCTTCCGCCGATTAGCGGTCCGTTGGTGTATTCAAAGATTGCAGGTCACGCCACCGGAGGATATCAAACTAAACTTCATATGCATTCTGCGACGGAAACCGCACAGCCAATAGGAGTTAAAAGTCATAAAACCCCATCACAACGCGACTTGCTTAACTTAAACCGCATCTATAAAGAAGAAGAGAGGCAGTTTTTTGGTCAACTTGAAAATTCACTTTCAGCGGCATGTGATGCTAGGAATAGTGTTGATACTCCGGTTGCAAAAACAAAAAAATTAACAGTTTTACCAATTGCCGACGGAATGTTTACGGGCATGCTTGTCTTTGTGATGGGAGACGAGGACTCAGTTGATCCAATGCTTATTAATAATATGCGTGAAAAACTTGGTAGCTTAAATACCTTTATCAAATTTGATGGAATTATGACAAAATCATTGAGCATTGAAATTGACGAGGTTGATTTTAATATCTGGACGTCGCATAAAGCACGTTTTGTCTCGCGTGCTGAGCACCGCGGAAAAGAAGTTATGATGGCTTTCTTTGAAATGGACAAAAAACTCGTGGAGATCGCTCCATCGATTGATCCAAAAATGGCGAAAATTAACGTTGAGAGCATCACCCCTAATGTTGCCATTGATTTTGACGCCTATCTTTACCTACAATCAAATCAAAAATTTCTTAAATACTTACACTCTGGAACAAGAGTCAGCCCGACGCAGCTGCAGAATTTAAAAGAAAGAGAGATCGACTCATTCCATATCGACAAAGAAGATCAAAGCACCTATCATGCTTATGTTGCTAAAAACTATTTAAGTTCCACTATCTCTTCGGGACAATCATATTTAACAAAACCCGAAGGAAATGAGGAAGAGTAAAGCGGAATAACAGCCAAATGAAAGTTTCAATCCTCACGCTAGAACAAATCTTAAACCAATTTAAAAAATCGCGTCAAAAAAGCCCTCAAACTTATTTAGCCATGTATTCAAGTTGGTTAGGGGGCATTGTCACTGATCCTGAACTTATGCTAATTCCCATTGACGACCATTTGGTGCACCGAGGTGATGGTGTATTTGAGGCGATGAAGTATTATGAACGGCGACTCTACCTCGCTGACGAACACCTAAATCGTTTGTTGGGTTCAGCTGAGAAAATTTCACTCCCGGTGCCAAATACCAAGGAAGAAATTCGCACTCTAATTGTTGAAACTTTGAAAGCCGCTAAGACCGATAATGCCGTAATTCGCATGTTCGTTTCTCGGGGACCAGGAGGATTCGGTCCAAGCCCATACGACAGCTGCGGGTCACAACTCTACATCATTGTTACCAACCCAAAACCTTTTGATCCCAAAAAGTATGAAACTGGAGTTAGGGTTGGGATTTCAAAAATAGCAATGAAGGATAAATTTTTTGCTACTGTAAAAACCTGTAACTATCTGCCAAATGTTATGATGAAGAAGGAATCTGTCGATAACAACTGGGATTTCTCTGTAAATATCTCTCCTGAAGGGTTCGTGGGAGAAAGCGCTACAGAAAATATAGCCATGATTTCACAAAGTAACGAATTCTTGATTCCTTCGTTTAAATACACTCTTCGCGGCACTACCCTTCTTCGCATGATGACTCTGGCAAAACCTCATTGCCACTCAGTCAAAGAGCGAGATTTAACTATTAAAGACTTTCTAAATGCAAAAGAAGTTTTAATGTGTGGTACAACTATGGGAATTGTTGCCGTCACAGAGTTTGATGGAAAAAAAATTAGCAATGGAAAGCCCGGAGCTTTTGCTGACCAGTTTGCAAAACTTTTTAAAGAGGACCTTTTATCTTATTCCCAATTATAGTTAAAGCTAATGCTGATTCGATCTTGGGTTCCTGAATTTGCCGGAACTTCATGACGAAGCCAACTTTCAAAAAGCACAAACTGACCCTCTTTCGGCATCAATTCAAAATGGAGTTTATTTTTACGCTTGGGCGAAGCCATAAAGCAGACCATTCGCGGATCCTCAAATTTGATCCCAGCAGATTTTTTTGGAACCTTCAAATAATAGGTGCCACTAATAACACTTAAGGGATGAATATGTAAACTATGATGAACCATCGGCTTCATGACATTCACCCAACACGAATCCATTTTTATTTTTCCTCGCTTCAACTCTAAACCTAAAGCCTTCACGTACTTCTTCACATGGACATCGAGGATTCTTTCTAAATCAGCAAAAGTGGGTGACATCTTGTGAAGGTGATCCAGTGACCCATATGAAGTGTAGCCACCCAAATAATTCTTTGCCGACCACTTATTGCCTTCGATATCTATTTCTTGAATTTTGCGAGTTTCCCGCAAAAGACTCTTATTTAAGTTGCTTTTCTCCCTTGAAGTTAAGCTTGAGGTATAAATAGAGGTTGGAAAAAGTTGTTTTACCGGCATAGAGGAAATTTAGCCTAACTACCCCTTGCCACTCAACGGAGAATTTGCAAATATTCATGTATGAAAAAAATTATAAATATTGCCCTTCTTCTTGCCTTTATTCCTCTTCTCTCGCTCGCCGCAGATGAAGATAAGTTTTCCTTGAGCGACACTGACAAGCAACTTCATATGATCGCAAGTTACGGCCTTACTTTCACTTTTACTGACATATATAGACGAATGGGACAAAGTAAGTGGAAAAGCTTATTATGGGGAAGTCTGTCCACGCTCGCTATTGGTACCATTAAGGAAATTACCGATCCCAAATTTTCTGGCCCCGACATGGCGGCCGATGCGGTAGGTATCACCATTGGTGCAGGTGTAATAATTTCTTTAGATGCAATTTGGGAGCCTCAGCCCTCATTGAAAGCTAAGTAACTTCTTTCTCTGTACGATTCTTGCAATTCTCCAAATGAGCAAGGTCATTCCACGGTAATCTCAGAACAAAAGAAAAGTATCTAAGATTTGAGTCAACTTGCCACGCACCGGGGAATATGTTCGCGCTGCAGAACTAAGCGGGAGAAATAATGGCAAAGAAAAAAACCGAAAGCAAAGTTTTGAAAGTCAAATGGACGTGGCTAATTGCCACGATTTTTGTTCTCATCTTTGTCCAAAACATGTTCGTAAATAACCGTCTTTATACTAAAGTTACTTATAGTGAATTTCTAAATCTCATTGAAGAAAATAAGGTTACCGACCTGGTGATCAGCGACAATTCCATTACTGGGAAGTACCGAAAATCGCCAGCTAATTCCCCCGAACATTTTTCAACGGTTCCGGTAAAAGATGATAAGCTCATCGAGCGCCTGACAAAAAAAAATATCTTATTTCAGTCGGAACGGCCAAATCCATTTTGGACAAGTATCTTCTCTTGGTTACTTCCGTTCATAATTTTTTATTTTATTTGGATATATTTAGTTCGCGGGATGGACAAAGGTCCCAGCGGTCTACTCTCAATGACGAAGTCAAGAGCTAAGGTATATATGGAAAAAAATGTTCAAATTTCCTTCGCTGATGTCGCGGGAGTAGAAGAAGCTAAGGAAGAATTAAAAGAAATCATTAACTATCTACAAAAGCCGACGTTGTACACGCGCCTGGGAGGAAGAGCGCCCAAAGGGGTTTTGCTCGTCGGACCACCGGGGACTGGAAAGACTTTAATGGCCAAGGCCGTAGCCGGAGAAGCCAAGGTCCCTTTTTTTTCGATTAATGGATCAGAATTTGTGGAAATGTTTGTGGGTTTAGGTGCGGCACGTGTGCGAGATCTCTTTGAACAGACGCGGGCGGCAGCTCCGTGTATATTATTTATTGACGAAATCGATGCTCTTGGAAAGTCGCGAAGCTTTGGGTTTATGGCGGGTGGTTCACATGAAGAAAAAGAACAAACGCTAAATCAATTACTCGCCGAAATGGACGGTTTCGATTCTTCCGAAGGCGTAATTATCCTCGCTGCAACAAATCGCCCTGAAATATTAGACCCTGCCCTGCTGCGAGCTGGAAGATTTGATAAGCAAGTATTGATCGGCAACCCCGATCAACATGGACGCCTACAAATTCTCAAAGTGCACGCCAAAAAGATTAAGCTAGACCCAAACATAAAAGTGGAAAGGATTGCGGCTCTTACTTCGGGGTTTTCGGGGGCTGATCTTGCCAACCTCGTAAATGAAGCTGCGATAATTGCGACACGACGGAACGCCCCCAACGTTACCGAGAAAGATTTCGTTGCGGCGATTGAAAGACTTGTGGCCGGCCTTGAACAACGTAAGAAAGTTATGAATCAAGAAGAAAAGCGACGTATTGCATTTCATGAAATGGGGCATGCCACTATTGGACTTGCCCTCAATACATCCGAAAAAATTCATAAAGTTAGTATCGTTCCTCGCGGGATTGGAGCGCTTGGATACACTTTACAAATGCCAACAGAAGACCGCTATTTAATCTCTGAGCTTGATCTTTTAAATCGCATCGCCGTTTTACTTGGTGGCCGCGCCAGCGAACTCATAAATTTTAATAACGTTTCAACGGGAGCTACTGACGATCTCGCAAAAGCCACCGATATCGCGCGTGCCATGATCACTCAATATGGAATGAGCGAAAAGCTTGGACTCCCAACGTTCGAAGCTTCAAGGCGATCCTTTTTACATGGACCCCTCGAAATGAATAGCCGATTTCAGTATAGTGAAAAAACAGCAGAGGAAATTGATTTAGAAATTAGGAGAACGCTTGATTCACAATTTGAACGCGTAAGTGGAATTTTGCAACAAAATAAAAAATTTCTGAACGCCGGCGCTGAACTGCTACTTCAGCAAGAAACTATCGACGAAAAGGAAATTACAGAACTATGGCAAAAGCATGGTAGATATCTGCGAGAAGAAAAGAAATCTCATGGTTGATATGCAAACAATAAAAAAACCAGCACGAAGACTGGCTTTTAAAAGAAAATTTAAAAGGCTAAAGCTTTTATTTTTTGCTACAAACAATCGCGTCGTTACCACCGGCGTGATTCATGACACAAGTATAATTTAAAGAAACTTCTTTATTATCTTGATTAACATAAACTTTTACCAAAACATCGGCGCCTGCGGGCCAAGCTTTGATACCGCGGAAGTTTGATTTTACTTGTTCAGTTTCGCCTTTAAAAAGTGTAAGTGCTTCGTGGGAAGCAGCATCCACTGCATCAATGGGCGATCCGTGAGCAAGCGCTAGCATCGGCAAGCAAATTGTGGCTAAAATAATTTTTTTCATCGTTTCTCCTAACTGGTTTCAATAACCTGTTTTGGCTATCTTTAGTCCAGTCACGAAATGCTGGCAACTCTTTCTTTTACACGGTGACGATCTGCCACCTCCTGAAATCTTTACACCTCTAAGGCCGCGCCACGCTTATTAAAATAATCTTCCCAGGGATTATCATATTTGAGCATTTGAAAGTTAAAATAACCGCTAATAAGTTCATCGGGAACTTTTAGCATATCCTGAAAGTGAAGCTTGGGTTTTCTGTCTTTGTCGACTAACAAAGCGCGCACACCTTCAACAAAGTCGCTATCACGGCAAAATTTAGTGGCCATTACCCACTCATGCATAAATGCTTCATGAATGGACCAGTTTTTACTCTGTTTTAACATTTCAAAAGTGACGGCGACAGAAATTGGCGACGCATTGTAAATATATTCCATATGAGGAAGCGGCGCGTGCACTTTTAGATTTTCTGAAAAATCGCGCAACGTTTTTCCCTGCATGATCTGATGGATAGTTTCTTTAAATGGAGTCACCAAACCGGTTGCTTTAGGGGCATCATGATAATTTATCATTAGGCGATGAACCTGCTCTTTGCGCTCTTGTAAAGTTTCTCCCCACCTGATATTTGCTAAGTCACTTAGAACTTCAGCTTTCTTTTTGTAATCAATAGCATGAGTAGCAACTTTCCAATCTAGCGCGTCTGTTGTGTTAAAACGAATTCCTGTTAATCCCAAGTAAGAACCAATGCCGTTCGGGATTTGGTGCAAAAACCATGAGGCGCCGACGTCAGGAAAAAATCCAATCGCCATTTCGGGCATCGCAAAAATACAGTTTGTCGAAGCAATACGAATATGACCACTCCGAAACAATCCCAACCCAGCGCCCATCGATATGCCTTCGGCCCAAATGATGGTTGGCTTCTTATAGGTATAGTTCAAATAGTTAGTAAGATATTCATTAAAAAAGAAATCGCGAATTCTGTTAATGGCACCAGAGTCTGTTTTACTTTTTAAAATTGAATCACGAATTTCTTTAACATCACCACCAGCAGAAAAACATTTTTCATCCGAGGACTGGTACAAAATTGCTGCTATCGATTTGTCACTTTCCCATTTCTGCAACTGCTCTACCATGTCGGTAACCATTTTATAGTTTAAGACATTGCGCTTCTCAGGATTGTTAAAAGTAATCACCCCGATTTGGTATTTACCTGATGGTAGCGTCGAAAACTCTAAACTCATTACTATTTCCCCTTTCCATCTGGAACAGCTGCAAGTAGCTGCGGCATAAGAACTTGGCCTTTGGGAATCAAAATAATATTGGCATTACTTGAAAGTATATTTTGAATTTCTAACACATCAAACAGACAATCAGAAACCTGTTTGTCACGTGCTATATCGCGAAGCGCATTACCGACAATCAGAGGGCGCATCGCCGCCGCCTTTGCAAACTCGGTGGCGGCTGTTTTCTGAGCTGAACTTGTTATTATATTTACTTGGTTGGCGCCATCTTGCTTAATCGCTGACGTCACTTGACGCAGTCGATTTACGACTTTGCTTTCAATTTGACGAATCATCTCAGGGTCGCGAAAGTGAACTTTTCGAATATAAACTGAACCAAGTTTAAAACCCCAGTCACCTGATTCTTTTACGACTTCTTCACGTACAATTCGACTCATGTCGTGACGATCAATCAACATCTGCCCCAGAGGCATATTACTTAGGCTGCGTACTGTTGAATTACTTACGTTAGCAGCCAGCGATCCTATAGGATCTTCGTTTTTAAATAAGAAGGATAGAGGATCCGTGATAAACATTTCGTACCAGACGCCAATCCCCATAGGTGCGCCTTCCTCCGAATTAACCGCAAGGCTGCGTTGGTAGGCTTGGTCTAAACGTAAATCAACTTCCCGTTTCTCTCCCAACCAATTTACTATTAATGCCTTCCATGTTAAGTGCGGCCATAAAAAATAAAATCCTGGTTCGGTTAAGACAAGCTCAACATTTCCAAAAAGAATAAATACCTGTGCAGTCCTTTCTTGGACGACCGTAAAGAAGCCAAAAAATTTTAAAAAATTTATGATTAACGGCGTAGCAACAAACCAAAACACCGTTGAAAACATCAAGCTCACCCAAAAACCTTGAGGGTTATCGAAAATAAAATTAATCATTTTGCACCTCAACAACGACGCGATCTGATTTTTTATAAAGCTCTAAACGAATATTTTTTGTATAGAGATCAAGTGCCGAACCATCCGTCCCTTTTAGCTCCCTTAGTTGGTTTGCCATTTGTATCAGTGGTTCTACTTCCGCTTGTGCCTTTAACGTTTCGATTTCCACCGCCTTGCGCGACTGAACAATGGTCTGATCTGCGTCCGCTTGCGCCAAACTAATATCTGAGGAAACATGGTTGTGGGCAGTATTAATTGCCGCAAGTGCTGACTCCACCTCATTCGGTGGTTCAATTCCCGTAATCAATGATGCATCCAAAACAATTCCATAGCGGGCTTCCGACGAGGCACACTCTTTGGCCATTTGTTCATTAAGCAAGCGTAGGTTTTTGCGCAAATCATTAATCGAAACTCCAATTGTGTCGGTGCTAGCAGTAGGTGATTCAAAATTTGCAATCCGCTCTCGTAACACCGAAACAAAATATCCCATAATGTGAGAAATCGGAGACCTAATACCAAACAAGAATGCATAAAGATTTTTCTCAGAAACACGAAAACGCATTTGTCCAATCAATCCCGTATTCAACTGATCTTTAGTGACAGCTTCAAGCATGCGACCACCTTTGTTAGCACTTGGCATGTCAGGGTCATACGCCATATTCACAGTCTGTGTCGCAACAGAAACCTTATAAACTTCTTCCCATGGCCATTTAATGTATGGACCTCCAGGCGGAATTACTTTTAATTTCGGATAGGCGTAGCGCGGCTTTTCGTCGGGACGAAGAGATCCGCTAATAGGATCGTCAAGCGTCGTAATATTTCCAAAACGTTCGGCACGGCCGAAGCGCGTCTTTACGGCACGCTCATTTTGATCAACAACATAGAAGGCAGTAAAAATATAACGTAAAATAAAAAAAATCAGAAAACCTAGAAAAAATGTGCTCATGTCGATTATCTCCGTAGGAAATAATCCTAATCTGTTAATTTTTTTGAGTCACGAAAGAGTCGTCCCGACCTTGGTCGGGTTTTTTATGGCGCCAAACATTTGCTATTTACGCAGCGGAGATTGGTGGGTTCTAAAAGAAATTCGCAAGTACTGATCACCCCGTTTTTAACATTTTGCTCACGCTCATAATCATTCCATACATTCACGAGTTGCTCGAGCTCTGAAAAGTTTGCCGTCTGCGAGTGTACAAGATAAGAGCGCGGACCTCCGCAAGCCTTCACTCCAAATGCAATGGCTTTACATTCGATATCTGTTTGACAGAAATCGCTTGCGACAATTTCATCGATGCGATCTTGAGTCGATTTTAAATCCCGGTCACGATCCCGATTTATTATTGAGCGCGGACCATCAGCGCAGTTCTGAAAACTGCTAGCAATTCCGAGTATAACGATGCCTAGTAGAATCAGATATCTCATATTAATAGGATAACCTAATTTCAATGTTTATTGGGTATTTTTTGAGCTAGAGTTTAGTTCGTAAATTCAATAGTTTAATGACTCAGAGCAACTAAGCCCAAGATAAATTCTAGGGAGAATCAACTAAAAGCGCCTGAAAAAGCTCACTAACCAGACCTCTTGAACATAGCAAATTTTGGATTGATACTTTGCCACGGAGTCAAATTTTATGAAAATATTTATTTTTCTGTCGGCATTTCTAAGCGCAAATTCTGGATTCGCGGAATTTATTGTTGACGATCAACCCGAAAAGCCAACGATTATTGCTGAAAAAGGCAAACCACCCATGGCTATCTGGAAGAATGGCCGTGAAGCCACGGGAATGTTTCGCATTAACGATGCTGTTTTTGTGGATATACCTGCGACAGTTTATGAAAATTCATGCACGGGGTTTACGGGAGTCAAATGTAACTTTAGAAGCGGCATTCGCGCCCACCACATAGCTATGATTTGGACCAAACATGAGGATGCCAAACGTGTTGGCCAAATTTTGAAGTGGTCTTTTAAGAACAACAACGATCCAAAAGACTTACTGCCCGGAGACTTCTTTTTTGGCCCAGCCGATCACATACGCTACCCCGAGGCAGCAAAGGACTCTCCAAAGTTTGATACCATGACTTGCGATGATTACCGTTTTTTACCATCAGATCCCTTTATGGCGCCCTACAATCGTATTAAGAGATGGGAAACCGAAATCATGGACACAAACCCAGAGACTGGAATGCCGGAAAATCGCTCTACGGGTGGAGCTCTTGATGTTGAGTTGTTCCCTGATAGCACCAAAAACCTTCTTGAAGTCAGAGTTCGCGGCGTTTTTGTCGGTCGCAATTTAATGCTTCAGGGAGACATTGTTAGTTGGACAATGGCCGACAAAAATAAACAAATTTGTCAGATTGGTTTAAAACCCGATTTTGCAACCGCGATTGCTGCCCTCCAGAAATATTCCACGACTCTTCCAAATAAATTTGTGCCTTATGTTTTTAGCGATGATGGTCTCATGCCCGAAATCATTAACAATATGAAATCATTTTTGGAAAATCCTAATCTTTTCCGGGTAGAGTAAGCATGAAAATCATTCTCAGTATTTTAGTTGTCACACTTCTGCAAATAAGTTGCACACGGCCCTACCACGACCAACCAGAAATAACCCGTTACGGAAATAAATCTGCAAATCTTATGAGTCCGCAAGCGCGGCTACGTAAACTTAGTCTTCACTTACGTGGTTTTCCTCCGCGGCTAGAGGAATACGATTTATTGGCTGCCTCGTTGTCGCGCGGTCAGGGACAACAATTTTATAAATCTAAAATTGATGAATACCAAAATTCTCCTCAACATTTCGGTAAAATGATGGACCGCTTGGACGAGCTTTTCGGAGTATCCGCGCATTTTTTACCGGCTGAGAAGTTTATCAACGACCTACCAGACAAAGTAACAACGACTTCTCAGGGCATGAATTCGATGGATCTCTTGTTTCGTCGAATCATCAAAGAAAACCTAGACTGGAATAGTTTGTACTTGGGAAAAGAATACCAATTTGTTTATCCCGCTATATTTTTTCCCCAAATCTCTGACATCGGCTTTTACAACGCCATTCGCCCAGACCTGCCACCTTCTGACGACGGTGTCGTCCGTAAAAAGAGCGGCCAGTATGGAGACGAGAAGTTTGAACGTAATGTAATGTCACTTTCCTTCGCTACCAATGACGACCGCGTTGCGGGTGCCATTACGACCAGTCGATTTTTTTCTCGTTACACAACAACTCTATTAAATAAAAATCGCAAACGTGCCGCGGCCATCTTTCGCATTCTGCTTTGCGACGACATGAAACCGATTATTCCTGCTAACGAAGATATTTCGGATTTGGTCGAAAAATCTTTTCCCAAAACCGATAGCAAAACTACAACTACAATCAAAACTGATGAAATTAAACACGGCACTCAGCAGTCATGTATGGCCTGTCATCAAAAACTAGATCCCATGGGCGAAACATTTCGCTTAAGTGGAACAGTAATGTCGCCAGAAGCCGCTCCTGGAGCGCTTTTCTATCCCACTAACGACGGACGAGCCGTGCATGTACCAGTTACGGGAATTGGCCATTTGACAACCGCCATTACTCAACAGCACGAATACAAACAGTGTCAAGTGCGCCGATTTTGGGAATGGTTTATTGGCAAAGATGTTCCACTTTCTCATCAGCGCTTGGAAACTCTCGTGCGCGAATTTGAAAATGGTGGACGTCGTCCCAAGGAATTTATCTCTTATTTGGTTCAGCAAAGTGAATTTCTAGAAGATCAGTCGGGAACATTTGCTCACGATACAACTTTTATGCAAATAAAACCGATCATGAAACAATGTACGAACTGTCACGCTGGTATTACGACTAAGTCAATCCCTAATCTTGCACAGCTTCCCTTTGGTGGAACAATGGACCGCCATCAAGAGTGGATCAAAAAAATCATACGGGCTCTAGATCTCAATGGCAATGGCTCGGCTGCCACGATGCCACCACGAGATTCTGGGTGGAAACTTAGCGAGGAAGAACGCAATGACCTCCGCTACTGGATTGCCAAGGGTGCTCAGGATGATGGTGGCAACAAAACTATCGAAGTGAGTTTATTCTCAGCAAAAGCAGTTACTCATAATGAGCCAAACCAAAAGAAAACCGGAACTTTTGGCTATGCTGGGGTACGCTATTTATCTTCTAATGATATTTTTCGCTGGCTCTCCCAAAAATTCCCAATGGCTTATTTAGTAGTTGATGAATATAACAAATCCAAAGGATCCAAAAATACTGAACCCGAAGTGGTAAAATGTTCGTACCCCACTGATCAACGTGCTCTTGGTTATATTAGCCCTGCAACCCAAGAACCTGCTTTTAAAGGACCGTCGCTGGCGTTTGCCAAGTGGCTCGCAAAGTGCATTCTCACTTTTACCAAGACTGAATTCGAGGAAATGAGAAAAGTGAATCAGCCTTTTGACAAATTTTTAGGAAAGAAAGTTTTGGAAAAAACAGCGGGAGGCCCGCTCGAAGAAATGCGCAAAGCCCCCGAGACCTTCTCTTGGTCCAAAATTCCGCAAGACTTACAAACGGAAATTGCCACCCATCTTGTTCAAGAGTCCATTGGGCGTAACGTCGCCGCCCGGGAAGATCAAATTGTGAAGATAGCTCTTATCGCTGCTGATAACTTAAAAAGTCCAATGGTGACAGAGGCAATTCAAAGAATATTACTAGCGACAATCTTACAAGATGAGTTTTTAACTTACTAGGAGACTCCGTGAGTTTACGAATGACACGACGAAATTTTTTGAAGACAAGCACACTGGCCATTCCTGGACTTATGCTTTTTGAAAAAAGCATTTTTTCATCTCCTCTCTTAAGTCAAGATCCTCATTTTTTTGTCATGGTCCGCGCTTTCGGTGGAATGGACGCAACTCTGGGGTTGGATCCACAAATCATGCCGGTCGATACAACTTCAGAAGATATTTTCCTAGAATATCGACCTGAGGATATTATCAAGGTCGATGGTTTAAAATTTGGCCCCACCTGCAAGGCCATTGTGCCATTTGCAAAAAAATGTAATGTCGTAAATGGCGTGATGATGAAACGTGATGCGGGACACGAACAGTTACTACAATATATGGCCTCCGGTAAAGGCGATGGCAGCGCACCACTAGTACCCGTTGAATTAGCAGCAACCGCGGCTTCGGGCCCATATGGAGTTATTTCAGATAGCTCCGTTTACTCCGCTTCGCGAAACGTGCCTATGAGTTCGGTTAGTGATATCATGAACGAAGTTAACGGACCGTCGCTCGCGACTATTTTACGTCCCCTTGATCCTGACCCCACGCAGATAAGTCCGCTGGCGATTGCTCTTCGTAGTATTATTTCGAGTGGTAGTATTACGGCAAGCTTGATTACGGCATTAGCGGAAGTAAAAAAGAATCATGCCGACGCCACTCCGAAAGTCCAAGCAACAATTGCCTCATTCCTTGCGGGCGCCTCTCAACAAGCGATTTTAGAATTGACAGATGACAATTTCGACACCCACTCGAACCACGAGAAAATTCATTTCGGTTACCAAACAAAACTTTGGAACCAAGTCGCAGATTTATTTTCGCGTTTTGAGAAAACTCAATACTTAAGCGGCAGCCTGATGGACTACACAACGTTTATGGTGATCACAGAGTTTAGCCGCACACCAAATTTAAACGGGGCTAAAGGGAAGGATCACAACACCGACACCAACTCCGTTCTGTTCGCAGGAAAAAATATTCTAGGTGGAAAAACCGTCGGCTCAAGTAAAATCATTTCAGCAAAAAATAGTCGCGCCGGTGTTCCTTTACATATCGCAGCGGCAATTGATCCTAAGACTGGTCAGCCCGCAAATGATCCCAAAGGCGCAACATTTATTTTACCGGAAAACGTGATTCGAACTGTCGCTGATATTTTTGGAAACCCTAAAGGCTTCTCATCAGTGGACCCAGACACTTCGATAATTCCCGGGGTAAAAGCTTAGGGCGCATAATGTGCACTTTTGTGCATTCTTTTTTGAAAAAAAGTAAATTATAAATAGACAAAAGATTTTTATTTTAGGAGGTCCCCGTGGACGCGCGGCTTTTTACCTGTTTTTTAGTTTTTTTATGCAATATTGGCTCGGCCGAGACAAACAATGAGGCGTGCACCACCGGCGATACTGATGTGCTAAAATTAACATTTAATCTCGTTGGTTCGATTACTACCGAGGCAAACCAACCAATTGAAAGTATAGCTGTTGACGCTAAGAATTTTCTCTATGTCCAGAAACCCTTTAATGTATCAATTTATGACCAGAATCTAAAACTTCGAGCTTCCCATAATTTCAAGAATCAAATTTTCGGCAACTTAACAAAAAACCTCAAGGGAGAAGTTGTTGTCTTCGATGGAAAAAACTTGCTCCACCAATTTCAACCCGGGGGCAAAATATTTACCTCTAAGGAAATTTCCGGATTTGTACCGGTGGATAAAAAAATTACTTCTACTCCAAAGTACTTACCCGATGGGTCGATGGTTTTCGTGGTCAACGAAAAACACGTTACTAAAATTATTGACGATTTAGCAGTGGAGCTAAATCCCCATAAATTTAAGGGGGGAGGAACAGCGCCCTTTTTACTTAATAACGGCCATTTTTTAGTTGCAGATTGCGATGATAACAAAGACCAACGCCTTTTAATCTTTGATGAAAATCACAATTTGTTAAGAAATGATCGAGCCAACTTAATCTTTGGCTGCAAAACGGAGGCACTACACCACTCAGACGACTACTTTATTATTCCTTGGGGAGATGAAGCTTATTACTACTCCTTTCAGGGTTGGTCATCAAGCGGCCGACTCGATGGATTTGGTTTGCAAGGAATTCGTAAAGTCGAATCAAATCCTGTCATTATCGATAAGAAAATCTTCTTCTTAGCCGATAGTCAGTTAAATTTCATAGATCGCGACGCCGTTAAGAAGACCTTTTTTTCATTTGCTTCGCGAGATATTAAGCGAGTCAATTTAAGCATCAATGTGTCAATACCCTTTCAGAACCCACTGGTTATCGACTACGAAAACAGCAGATATATCCTACTATATAGTAAACCTAAAGCGCTGGAAATTGCTGAAAAACTGTTGGCTTTTGATAACAACGGTAAACTGGTAACTCTGGCGCCCCCGAGAGATCTTGTCATAAACCCTAGTTCGTTAATTTTAGCTGGCAACACTGTTTTATTACCTTCCAAAGATAAAATTGTAGGTTTTAAATTTGGACCAAAACTAAAGCCCGAGTGCCAAAAAAATCAAGGTAGTGGCAACGACAGTGACAATGTAGAAGAGACTGCAATCGAGTCGCAAGTAATTACCGTCCCTGCGTCTGCAGTCATCGATAAAGGTAGATTTGACTAATTTTCTTAGACGTTTTCTCGCAACTCAGTGAGCTCTTTTTCTCGCCCGTCAAGCTCTTCCATTTTTTGAAGTAAGTTTTCTTCGAGTTGCGAGATGCTTTGTGAACACAAGCCGAGCTCCTTAGAAATCTTGGCTGCTTGGGGACCTTGCATTGTCAAAAGATCTTTTAAAAACAAATCACGTTTTAGCTCTTGTGCTCCTAGATCGGTTTCACATTGCTTTATTTCTTTTTGCAAACGCTTAATTTCAACCTGCAATCGCTTACTCTCATCGCGGTAATTAAATTTCTGAGCCTCTACCTTTTTATCTTTTTCGTTTCTACTATTTTGAACTTGTTTTACTGGCCACCGTTCTTTAAGAACCCCCTTCTGCAGACTCCAAATGTATTCATCGTAACTTCCAGGATAGACTTCAACACGGCCATAGCTAATCTCTAATATTTTAGTGGCGATACGGCCGATAAAACTTCGATCGTGACTTACAACAATGACTGTACCTTCGTAATCGCGCAAGGCCTCAGTTAATGTCTCGACAGTCTCAAAATCAAGATGGTTTGTTGGCTCGTCCATCAGTAATAGGGGACTACGTTTAAGTAGTACTTGCCCGAGCGCAACCCGTGACTTTTCTCCACCCGAGAGCATCCTAATTTTCTTTTTAATATCATCACCCGCGAACAACAGTGATCCGGCCACATTTAAGATATCTTGAGTTTTGAGATCTTTGTGTGCCGCTTTTTGCAAAGAATCAAAAACGTCATCATTCATATCAAGCTGATCGGCAGAATGTTGAGAAAAATGCGATAGGGTTACTTGGTATCCCAAATTTCTCTCTCCCTTAATCAATGATAGGGTTCCCGCCAAACTTTTTAAGAGCGTGGATTTGCCGGCTCCATTATGACCTACAACACCTAAATGAACACCGCGCTCTAATCTTAAATTTACATTTTTCAAAATAACGTTTTGTCCGTAGCCAAGCTCAGCACCAACTAACGACAGCGATTCTTTGCCTGTGTGAAGTGGCGACGGAATTTTAATTTTTACCCGCACCGGCAAGTCCCTTATTTCTACATGCTCCATTTTATCAAGCATCTTCATGCGACTTTGTGCCTGACGAGCTTTACTGGCTTTCGCTTTGAAGCGATCGACAAATTCCTGCATATGCTTTCTTTTTGTCGCCAAGTTGGCCGCCTGTGCCTCAAGCACCGTGCGAAGCTGTGTCTTTTGTTCAAAATAATCGTCGATATGACCAGGAAATTTAGTGATGTCACCCGCTTCAACTTCCAGGGTGGCCTCAGTAGTTCGCCGCAAAAACTCACGATCGTGGGAGATTAATAAAAAGGCGCCATCGTAACCCTGCAGAAATTTTTCCAGCGCTAAAATACTTTCTAAGTCCAAAAAATTCGTTGGTTCATCTAAAAGCATGAGGTTTGGCTCTTGCCCAATCAAATACAAAAGCTTCATTCGCATGCGAAAACCACCACTCAGCTTAGATAATGGGCTAGCGAAATGATCTTCGTTAAGGCCCAATTCATTACCGAGTTGCTTTAGCTCCCAAATTGGTTTGCGACACTTTTCAGCTAAATACTCTTCTGACGTTTGCTCAAGGTTCCATTCAGCTTCTTGCTCTAAATAACCGACCCGCAGCTGTTGCGACTTAATGAGCGTACCAGCGTCTAAGGCTAACTCACCAACAATGATTTTAAACAGCGTCGTCTTACCGGCTCCATTAGGCCCAATAACGCCAACATGCTCGCCGGCGTTAATAGCGAAGCTGGCCTCGTTAAACAAGTTTCTGGCGCCAAAGTTCTTAGAGCCGTTTTGAAGTTGAAGGAGGTTCATACTATGACTTTCTAGCATTTTTTTGAAAAAAATCCACGCCTTCGTCATTATAGAACATCAAATTTAGTAAATCTATGCTATGTCTGCGTCTTCAAAACTTTAAAAGCGAGAAGATGTGAATTCATTTGCCGAACTAAACTTAAGCGAAAACCTCAAACGTTCAATTGCTGATCTTGGTTACGAAATCCCGAGCGCCATCCAAGCCCGAGCCCTGCCCATTCTTTTGGGACATCCAACCGATTTTATTGGGATCGCGGCAACAGGAACAGGCAAGACCGCGGCATTTGGAATTCCGCTTATAGAAAGTATCGATACAGAAAAGAAATATGTGCAAGCTTTAGTACTCTGCCCGACCCGAGAACTTGCGTTGCAGGTTTCAGAACAACTCAATTTATTGGGAAACCATAAAAGAGCCCGCGTCACTGCAATTTACGGAGGTTCAAGTTACAATGATCAAGTTCGTGCCTTAAAAGGTGGAGCACATATAGTAGTTGGAACTCCAGGGCGTTTAGTAGATCTCGTAAAGCAAGAATTTCTTGACCTCTCAAATCTTAAAACTCTCGTCTTAGATGAAGCCGACGAAATGATTTCGATGGGTTTTAAAGAAGATTTAGAGTTCATCTTAGACCAGACTCCTGAAAGTCAAGCCAACACATGGCTTTTTTCTGCAACAATGAGCCCAGAGGTTAGAAAAGTCGCTGACACTTATTTAGAGAATCCCAAATTTGTGCAAGGGAGTAAGACTCAAGTTCTGTCGAGCACGGTGGAACAAATTTATTACCGTACCCATGAAAGTGATAAGCCAGAAATTCTTTGCAAGTTAATTGATGCGGCTGAAAATTTTTATGGAATCGTATTTTGCCAAACAAAGTCTCTAGTAACGGATCTTACTCACTATCTAGTGGAGCGTGGTTACAAAGTTGATTGTTTACACGGCGATAAGGATCAAACGTCACGTGAGCGCACGATGTTGAGTTTTCGTAATCGCAAAGTGAATATTTTAGTTTGCACCGATGTTGCTTCGCGCGGACTCGATGTCAAAGACATTTCGCACGTCATTAATTATTCAATTCCGCGTGAGCTTGACGTTTACGTTCATCGCATTGGTCGGACGGCCCGTAGCGGAAAGGCTGGGTTCGCTATGAGCTTGGTGACTCCAAGTCATCGCAATCTTATCGGACGTATTGAAAATATGACGAAATCCAAAATGCGCGAAGGGAAGTTACCTTCACGTAAGGAAATTGGTGCAAAAAAAGTTTCGGCTATCTTACCACGATTCCAGGCACAAAATCCTGTGTTTGGACGCGCCATTGAACTCCTTGATGACTCTTGGAAAAATGCATTTGCCGAAATGAGCCGTGAAGAAATCGTTGGTCGATTTTTAGCAATGACATTTCCCGATATCTTTGTAGAACGAGAAAAGCCCAAAAATGCGCAAGGCGAACGTTCCACAGAATATCGTTCGCGACGTGATCGCCGCGGCAAAGGTGGCCGTCGTCGACGGCGCCATTAATGCCTCAGAGCCACACCTAATTTCTTTAACCACTCCGGAATGCTAACGTCTCCGGCTGGCTCTTGAGCAGGGACGTCCTTCTCTTCTTGGAGTTCATATCGATAAAATTTATGAGGTGGAGAGCTATTCGCAGTCCTAAACACCACCAATGGCTTTTTTGGTGAGACAGAGAAAACAGGGATTAAGCTTTTCAACAGCGTCTGAAACCCCCTAAAAGATAATCCTGCATAATCCATATCGAAAATATTTGTCACGGAAAGTACCATACTACTAGACTTTGGATATTGAGCCCGGAGGCTTTGATAAAAATTGAGATTCGTTATTTCTGCCAAGGCGTAACTAATTCGATTCTCATCGAAGAGCCGCTTCAAGCTTTTGAAGTTTTCTGGATTGTGTAAAACGCTAAGTTGTTCGACCGTGGAGCGAGGAATCTGGCGATATCTGTGACCAAAAAAATAAGGTATATTTGCAAACATCGGATGTCTAAGACTCGGCATTGGGTTGTTAAGAGGTTCGCTGAACATACTTCGACTCCAGAAATAATGCTGTAAAAACTCAAGTTCCTCATCTTTGATTTCAGGCCGACTGGAAAAATGTTTCAAGAGTGCCTCTATTCGGCGCGGGTCTAAATAATGGAGTCTTTGGTCTGATACTATTTCGAGAATTTGGTCGAACGGCTTGTCTTGCGAAACATGTTCGGGAAGATATCCACCAAGAAGTAATACTAAGTCCCTTGCCGAAGAAGAAATTCTCACTAGTGGCGCTATCAATAACGCGTGAGTTAGCAAAGGATACGGGCTCCAGTCGGCTATCACTAAGTCCTTCACTTTTTTGTCAACTGCGATTTCCCAGGCTGAATTAGTTCCAAAGGCAATCATGAAATCAGCCGCTTTATGGTCAAAGGGCGTGAGGTGCCAATCACCTTCGTTGGAAGCCAAAAACTCTGTTCCTGGCTGCCAATCAGTTTTACTTTCATAAACAAGCCGACGAGATTTTCTAAGGTTTTGCATCCACTTATCAAGAGGAAAAGCATTTCGAGGCTCGCCAATTGCCCAGGCCCGTTGAACGTCTTTTAGCAGAAATAGCTGATGACACTGAACAGTAGCTTCTGCCGAATTGATGCGGTAGAGCCCGGTAAGGGAGAAAACTAGCGACAATGAAACTACAAAAACTTTCAATCAAACTCCTTGGTAGAATACGACAGTACCATGCAAGATGTACCATCCGGCCAAAGAGAATTCCGATGAGAGTGGCGTAAAAAATTTTAACAGCGAGCCAAATCTCGGCAATTCGCTTAAATAAAAATGAGATTTCTCGGCATAGTTTGTGAATTCTAATCAAATGTCTTCGCAAATAGGAGCAATGATATGTTTAAATCGTATTGGGCCACAAATAATGTCAAAAGCATCAACAGTGGGACCCCTTTTGGAGGCGTTTTTGGAATTGTTCTCTTGGGCCTATTATTTGCTGCTTGTCGCCCCGAGTTTTCAGATAAAGAAATTAAGGGCGTGCTAACGGTCGACAAGACTCAATGGGGTAATGACAAACTTGAGATTTACGACATTGATTCTAAATTGACTCGCTTTATTTACCCAGGCAAAAAGATTATTCAAATCGATCAAGGGATGAAAAGTCTTGATTTGACTTTAATGGAATCTGGCGGAGTAAAGCTTGCCCGCCTTCACATTCCCTTAAAACACGTAAACCTCGAGGAAAATAAATTTGCGGTTGAAGGACAAGTTATTAATCAGACTTGGGATATCGCGGGTCAACGGCAAACACGAGTGCTGCAGGTAGAATATATTCCACGAACAGGATTTAAAGAGTGTAAATTTGGAGACCAAAATGGACTTTCTGGAGATCTTTGGGAGGTTGTTGATGTTCGCTACGATTATATAATCGATTTTCTCAACGAGGTCACAAAAAAACCCATTGGACATTTTGAAGCCCTGGGAGAAATAAAGACCAATTATAAGAAGGTCAGCCTAGGTTCACAATGTATCCTTCCAAAGAAAATTATTGAAAATGTTTCGGAGGCTTTCGAATGAAATACTTCCTATTGGCGATTGCCTCTACCCTAGTGGCTTCTACATTGACAGGCTGTTATGGAATCGCAGACAAAGGCATCTCTGGACATCTTGAATTCAAGAAAAACTCTGGTTGGACAACGCTGGATTTTAAGGATGGAAAAACTGGAAAGATTTTTTCGCTCCAGGAAGGTGATTATACCATGGCCTACCAAGAGGGTATTTATGGCTATCGATATCCCATGATTTCTATCTCTGATAAAAATGGAAATTTAGTTGGCCACCTTGAAATTCCAAGAAAGAGCTTGCGCGAAGATGGCTCTTTTGAAATTTATGTTGGCGATCGTTCGAACACAAATTCTTTTAATATTTTAGGTGGGTTCAGAAAAATTATTAATAGTCGTAAGAGATTCGCTAAGCTAAAGGCCTCCTGCAGCTATACCGAAGTCTACACGTGCATGGAATCAGATGGAAAGGGTGGAACTCGGGTGTCGACTTGCACCCGTTTAGTTTCTGGCAACCAAGATGAAATTTGGGAAAATCATGATTACCAAAACAATTATCGCATTGTCTTTGATGGCGCCGATTTGATGAATATCGCGATCTTTCGCGCAAAGAGCCCTACTCAAAACGAAAATGTTTTAATAGGAAGCGAGAGTTGTCACTGATGGAATGAACTTCAATTGTTCCCAGCGAGTAACGTCTTCGACAAATCTACAGATCTCTGCAACAGCTCAAAAGCCTGTTCATGAAGTTTTTCATTTCGCTGAACAAAATCTGTGTTGCGTTCCATTTCTTCAGCGGTCCAACCCAGCGAATGACCTACAAAAGGAAATGGCGGCGATACAAATCCCAACTCGCCAAAAAATGAAAGCATCTGACCGGAGATCATTTGGATATTATCTTGGCCACCGGTAATAATAAAGGAGGCGACCTTCTGTTGAATAAGAACTTTATTTTTCAGCGTAATTTGATTTTGAATACTATTTAAACGCTCTACCATTTTGTAATAGAGCGAACTTGCAGACCCCCAACGAATAGGCGTTGCAACGACAACGACATCGGCCCAAAAAACTAACGCATCGTAAATTTTTGCCATCTCGTCATTAAAATCTATTTTGGTAATTGAACAGGGCCAACTACACGCTCTTTCAGATTTAGAGTAAAAACCCTCGCACGGCCGAATATTCATCTCATGCAATGCCAAAAATTTTGTTTCTACATCCAATTCGTTTTCCGCACGTAACAACGACGATTTTAGTAAATGAATTGACGTCGAATAGCGCGGATGATTTTTGTCCATTGATGTGGTTGATATACCAACAACGCGAATCCTCCCAGGTTCTCGCTTAGGCTCACGAAATAAATGAGAAATGGGTAACCCTTGATTGTAGGTCGCTGAAATTCTTTTAGTTTCACTCGCTAGGTCGAGGTAAAGATCGCCATTTTCTACTTTTAAATTGTAGCTAGGGATGCTTCCGCCCGACTTAGCAATCGGTTCTCCAACTGTATTCATAGCTTCACCTGACTGGTGATGAAACTTCCAGTAATGCCACGGACACTCGACGTATCCCCCTTCGATTTTTCCTCGAGCTAAGGGACCACCCATATGATTACAGCGACTACCAATCGCACCGAATTTATTCTCAAAAAATGAGAGAGCTACTTTCTTTTCACCGAAAATAATTTCTTTAAGGCCGCCATTTGAAGCCAAATCCCGCTTCAGGTCTTCAGCATTTCCTATTAAAATCCAGTTTTGGGGTTTATCGCTAGCCATTACTTAATGAGGCCTTGCCCCATAGTAAAAGTCAATTGGGATATGGCGAGCGACTTGCGAATGTGGCAAGTCATTGCTCAGAGAGATCCCCTATCCTTTCGCTTTCCAAACAAAATAGATTAAACCTCTCTTAATGATGAGCGACCGAGCTGCCGGGCCTTTGATCTTTCTTTGACTCGTTCTCTATCGCCTGCACGATTAAGTTTTTCAAGCATGTGATCGACGACATCGGCTAAAGCCACATAAAGATTTGAATTAGACTTTGTTACTATCGTGCCATCGAACCTGCCACGAAAGACATGAAGTTTTACACTGAATAAATCTGGACCTGCTTGAATGGGAGAGTTTTCCATCTCAAGTGTCACCACGATTCGACTCGCGCTCAAGTCCTTAAACTTTTCTATAAGAACTTCAACTCTTTCCGTCACGATTTCCCTTGCAAGTTCTGATTGATCTAAATTTTTAAACTTAACTTGGATCATATAGTTTGCTCCTTTTGTGGCGTTCATCTGTCACGAAATCCTTTCACTTAGAACCTGAAACTCATTTTTTTCTAAGCCAGTCCCTTGGTGCTCTAAAATTGCAAGTATGGGGCGACCCTTGGGAATTTCTTCTCTTGGAGCAACCACCACTTCTCCGCCAGATACTAAAACTGTTTGTGCAAGGTCATCCAAAATATCATCATCTTCATGGTCCAAATCGGCTGGGTGAATGGCAAGTCCTCCCGTTTTTTTATCCACTTTGCCAAAAACGTTAATACCATCGGCAATGATGAGTTTTTTGATGCGTCCCTGAATAGCGGCCTTAGCGATTTGAAAGATGTTTTTCTTCGCGAAATTTAACTCCTCAGCAAATCGAAACTCCATTAGCGCATATTCAAGAGTTTTCTTGGCTTCAGCTTTCAATGTCTTACGAATATTTTGGCAAACATCTCTTAAGTTGTGGTTACCAAAGGAATGGGCTACTGGATTCTTTGTAACATTCTTGTATTTAAGATTTTTAAGTAGCCCATCAACAAGCGATTTTTCTCCGGCCAAGAAAAGCCTAGGAGTTGATTTTTGAGTCACCTGCTCTAGCCACTCACTTAGCCAAGAAAAAGTTTCATCTTGCTTTAATCGAAGTTGCCGTGACTTCTTAAGACTTAGATAGTCATTTATGGTCTCTTTCTCTTTGAAAAATTCGGGAAATAGAATAGCGTCTACTTTTTGAAGCGACGTTTGATTACCCAAATATAGTTCGGCTGAATCAGCCTTTAGTCCCAGTAGTAAAAACTCGCGATCTAGTTGCATCCAACGAAGCAAAGGCTTTACGTGAAAGCTGCTTGCCACATGACACTGTCTTTCAAGTTCAACCGGAACATTCAGAACCCGAAAGGAATCTTTTGTTCTAAAAATGCCGACATTGCCTTTCATTCTTTTGAAAATTCTTGCGTCATGCAAAAGAGTCTCTAACGGCTCAAGAAACTTCTTTCTTTCCTCGACAGTTTGGGCCGAATGAAGCGACTCAGATGCCTCGCTGAGCGTTTCTCGAAGCTGAGATTTCAAATCAATCAAATCGCCTCGATTAACGAGATATACTGTTAGATGAATCCCCTCAGAGGACTCTAAGAGAGGTTTAAGAGAGATTTTCTTTTCGGTAATCATAAAGCCTCCTGGCCAATCTTTTCATAAAAGGTCCCATTTTAAGTTGAATCATGAACACCATGCTCACGACTCTATGACTTTACGGAATTTCTATTAATTGTTAAAATAGATAAAAAATCTACATATAATCGTTTTTAGATATGCAATTGAATCATCTCAAGATTTGTAGCAATGGCGTCTTCCATTTTATTTTTATCATTAACTAAGAATATCTCTTGGTGAGTTGTCTAAAAACAGAAAAGATGTCAGTAGCAGCTCCAGAAGAAAATATCGTATAAAACAATATAAAATTAGCTATTTATCTATTTGATAGATATTTAAAATTAGTCGATATTGGGAGGGAGGAGATTGGATCGTCTATTGTAGCTTCGCTGATAATTGATCGAAGAAAACAGAAACTTGAATTTAAGAAAATTAATTTAAAGGAAGAAACGGAGACTGCTCATGAAAATCGCTAAACAGGTTTTTCTTCAATGCTTTGAATTAATTGTCTTAAATCAAAAACTATGGAGGAAATAAAATGAAATGCCCAAACTGCCATGAGACACTGACCATTGCTGAACGCCAAGGTATAGAAATAGACTACTGCCCACAATGCCGAGGAGTATAGATTTTTGATTAAGCAAGAGAACAAACTGAAGAATATGAAGACTGGAAGGCGTTAGGGGGTGCAATGACTCATCAACTCAATATTCATGATAAAGTAACATGCTGGGCGAAATCAATTGTCTCAGCATTGTGGTTTCAACGATTAACCGTTGGTGTTATTTTATTTTCAGCTTTTTTACTTGGATTTGAAACCAACCGCGACTTAATGGCAGTTCACGGGGCAACACTAAAACTCATTGATCGAGGTGTCGTCGTTTTTTTCGTGATTGAAATTATCTTGAAATTTGTCGCCCAAGGGAAAACTCCGCTTAAGTATTTTAGTGATACGTGGAACACTCTTGATTTTATTATTGTTGCCGGTTGCTTGATTCCAAGTGGCTCTAATGCCCTGGCCATTTTTAGAATGATTAGAGTGCTTCGCATATTTCGGTTGGTAACGGCCCTCCCAAAGCTACAAATTATTATTTCTGCACTTTTTAAAAGTATTCCTTCAATGGGCTACGTTGTTGTTCTTTTGGGAATGCATTTTTATATGTTTGGCGTGCTTGGGAGTTTTCTGTTTTCAAACAACGATCCCATTCACTTTGGAAGTTTAGGGAAATCATTTCTTACTCTCTTTCAAGTGCTTACTCTAGAGGGGTGGGTTGATGTGATGCGTATCCAGATTTACGGATGCGCCGATTTTGGCTATGAGAGTTTTCCGGACCTGTGCACAGCAAGTCAACGGCAGCCTTTTGCAGCAGCTTTATTTTTTATATCTTTCATCATTATTGGCACAATGTTTATTCTCAATCTGTTGATTGGCGCAGTCGTAAATGGAATGTCTGAGTCCCAAAGAGAGGTGGAGTCTGGCCAAACCCCATCTGCCGATCAGTCACTAGCTCTTACGGCACTAACAGCCGAAATCCGAAGACTTAGAGAAAAAATTGAATCCTCATAAATTGTCCTGCCATCACAAGGTACAGGCATCAAGACTTCCTCCAGCATCAGTGTTTCAACTTAGGCGCAAACAAAAATTCGACATTCAGGCACTATGGGTCCTTGTTGGTGAGCCTTCATATTCAAGCCTAAGATCAGACTCAGGCATGGCTCCGTCTCTTGCATTGGGCGTCTTAACAGTTTGGTCTGCCTCAATCATAGCGTTTCGCATTTGCTCCGTTAGCGTGGCGAGATTGCCAGGAGAGTGAGGAATGAGAATCGCGTTAGTGCGAGATGAGGCTCCAATATCTTTCAGCATGTCGAAATACTGTGTCATCAGAACAAGATTCATTACGTCTTTCGCCGTCGTACCAGCCACAGCCTTTCTGAACTCATCCACTGAATCGCGAAGACCTGCAACAATGGCCTGCCGTTGATCAGCAATACCACGCCCCTGCAGAGCTTTACTCTGAGCATCTCCTTCGGCAGCCTTTACTTTTATAATTCGATCCGCTTCCCCCTTTTCAGTAGCGGCTACACGCATTCTTTGAGCAGCGTTGATCTCATTCATAGACTCTTTGACTTTCGGATCAGGGTCAATGTCGGTGACAAGAGCCTTCATGATGCCGTAACCAAAACCCTCCATCACTTGAGCAAGCTCACTTTTTACGATGTTAGCGATATCGTCTTTTTTCGCAAAAACATCATCGAGTTTAATTTTTGGCACCTGCGCACGAACGACATCAAAGACATAAGACGTGATTTGCTTATTTGCGTCATCGAGTTTGTAAAATGCATCATAGACCTTTTGAGGCAAAACATAATATTGAACGGAAACAATCAGTTGAACAAACACGTCATCCTCAGTTTTGGTCTCAATGTTAACGTCAAGTTGTTGAACGCGTAGATTTACACGCACAACTACCTTATCAAGAAATGGAATTTTAATGTGAAGCCCTGGGCCAGCCTCTCTTAAGAACCTTCCTAGTCGCTGAACAATGGCAGCACTTTGCTGATTTACAGTGAAAAAAGTGTTAATTAGCAAACCGATCAAAAAAAAGCCAAATGTACCGAGTACTAGAATGGGCATAAAATTGAAATACTGATTTTCCATATTGATCTCTCACTTTCGTACCCTAAGTAGTTTTTAACAAGGAACCCCCTCCACCAAGAACGCATTGGTGGAATGTTTATATTCCTATAATTTAGCCCTGCGAGTTTGATGCCATATTAAGAAAATATGGATTTTTTGGAGTATTCAAAAAACAAGACAATATAAGGCTGTCAAATAAGCTGCAGTTGCCAACGAAGAAACACTGTCGAGAAGCGGCAGTAAATTAAAAAATTTCTGTGAAAGATCCCTAGACTAAAATCTGGGTAATTTTGACTCGTATTAGAAAGCAGATGCCCCAATTGCCCACTGTAGTTCGTGCAACAATTTCAGTTGCTATGCCTCGCAAACAATTTAATTTTGATAAATACGTTGGATCACAGTTCAAGAAGCGTGCAAAGCTTCTTGAGCAGTACCGCGAGTGGGCATCCCGACGAAGACTCGAAGGGCGAAATGGCGGCCTGCCACGGCGATGAAAATCTTAAATAGATCTATGGAACAGAAATAATTTTATAATTATTGGGACGCTCTGAGAATTCAACGCAGGGTAAATCGTAAGACCGATCTTTGCCACCAACAGAAACCGTTTTATTATGGTCGGAGCAGGTTTTTCTGACTAAATCGTATGCTGCGGCACCTTGTTTAAAAATATCAATTCCGGCGATTTGAGTGACCTTTAAATTTTCTTTGATATTTTTACAATTAGCCATCGCCTCAACAAAGAAGTGATCTGATTTTCGCCAAATGCCAACCCCTCCACAGTCCCGTGCTCGATGCTGGAGTCGCAGAATGGGTACATGATCTTCGGGAATACATTCTTTCTATAGATTCTTCAATCGAGGAAGTTCCAAAGAAATTTTACGTCGCATACAAAGTGGCTCAGAACTTTGTGTGTCTTCAAACCGAAAAAAACAAGGTAACGTTATTCTTGAAATTGAATCCAAAGAACTTTTCACCGCTTCCTGAGAATGCAAGAGACGTGTCTGAAATTGGACACTACGGCACTGGAAATTCTGAGTACAGCGTGCGATCTGAGAGCGATCTTCTTGAAGCGAAGAATTTAATTCGTCAGGCTTTTGATGAAGTCGGCGGATAAACACCTCGCCCAAAAATCACTCTTCTTCATCTTTAGGTTTCGCTTTTGAAACTATCTGAGCTCTTCTACTCGAATCAAGAATTTCACCGTAATGATCGAGCGCGCGTAACCTCGAATCCACATCTTCTTCGTCTAGAGCCCCTCGATCAATTAGATCAAGCACAAGGTCCTCGAATCGATGAACTCGCCCAGGAGGCAATGACTTCTGACCCACTGTCATAGTATTTTCATGGGTTGCGAGATAAGCTTTATTAAGCTGGGCCAGTGACAATAAAAGTTGATCAACGTCGTCAGTCGCTGCGCCAATCTCGTCGGGATTCAATTTGTCTTCGATATTGGTTAAAATTCTTTTGCTCGTTGCTAGTTGCTGCGGCGTAAGTATTAAGGTACGATATGTTTTAGTTGATGCCGATGGCGAATTTGCTCGGCTTCTTGTCGATCATCATGAACCGTTTGGCTTTCACATGCATACGCAGCTCTCGGAAGACCATTCGATTCGAGAGGTGCTTCCAACAACTGATTATAATGAAGCGCTACAGCTCTTTTTGAAGGAAGTGGAAAGGATAGTGAGCCTATGAAAAACAAAGCGTTAACCGTTAAATTTCAAAATTGGAATGAGTTTAAAGAGAAGGTTACCAAAGCGTTTAAAGAACAAAAGCGCAGCATCACTCCGAAAGATGTGATGGTGTTCAGCTCGGTGACTGAATACCAAAAATTTATGACGGAACAAAAACTAGCTATCCTTGCCGTTGTCGCAAATAAGAGGCCGCAGTCGATTTACCAGCTCGCGCAACTAGTGGATCGTGACTTTGCAGATGTTCAACGTGACTGTGTGGGGCTGGCTACCCATGGTTTTATGAAATTGGAAGACGCTGACGATGCCAAGAGGTCCAAAATTCCGCAACTCGCGTTTGATTATATGCGAATTGTAATCCATATGCCGACAATTTCGTATAGTCATGATTTGCATGAGGCTGCATGAGTCGTGAGACCAGGATGAAAAAGACTGCGAAAAAGAAAGTAACTAAGCCAAAGAACACACACCCCTGGCGACTATGTCCTCCTGGTGAACACTGGAGGCGAACACATCCTCTAAAGATACCACCGAGCAAAAAGAATCCTGCGGGTAGTGTGACTACACGTCACGGCCATTGTGTCCTTAATCCTACCGGAAAGGATCAACTTTACCCGGACGAAATCCAAGAAATAGGGGAGCAAAACTTTTCGAAAATCAAAGAAAAACCTTGTTCTATCGATCTAGGTTTTACAAAAAAATATAAAGGAAGCCAATACGACGACCTCATTGCGGGTTGGACGAAATATTGGAATGATGTCTTTAAACCTGAAACCCCACTCGATCCCAATGTTGTCAAAGCATTGATCGCTAGTGAGTCTGGATTTGATCCAAAAAGATTAGCCAACAAGAAGAATAAAGACAGCGCACGTGGTTTGTTGCAGGTCACAAACAACACGAGAAAAATTCTGGCCGATGAAAAAGGCGAATTGAAAGACCACTACCTGACGTTGACGAGGGAGGACCTCAATGATCCTTCCAACAATATCTGTGCAGGCATTCGGTGGTTATTCCGTAAGCGCGCCATTGCATCGGCTCTTCTTAAGAGAACGGCGACCTGGGAAGAAGCTATTGCAGAGTTTAAGGGTATCAGGACGACGACCAAAGCCAGAGCCAAAGAATTGATAGAGAGATTCAATGAATATTTGGAGAAACTGAAAAAATGCGAAAGCTTATAATATTGCTTTTAATAGCCTGTAGCGTTTCGACAGCGGACACGCATCAAGCACATTTGCAAAAACTAAAAAAAGAATTTCCATATGGTTTGCTGACGGATGATTTTGGAATCTTGAATATGCAGGATCTGAAAATTAATACCTGCATCGCTGGGCCTATTGCTTTTTCTGAACAAGATAGAATTTCTCCCTATCCTTATTGGCAATGTTTTGAAATTAGGAATACCAAAATGACCTGCGAGCGCGGGAAATATGATCCCCACGAAAAAGCTATAATGTCCATGTTGGCCGTGTCCGGCGTACGCGACAAAGAACTTCATGAATTTATCAGTCGACGACCCATCCCTCTTTGGTCATGCCGACTTTATAAAAAAGATTGGCAGAGACTGACGAAGAACGAAACACACATCTGTGTCTCTGGTGCCGATCACTCCAAAGAAGTGATAGGAACAAATATAAAATGGACTTGGATCTTTGGCCGATACAAAACCCGAAAGGGATGTGATTCTTATTTTCAGGGAGAATGTGCTGACGCTCGTATGTGTGAGGATTAGGAGAACTAAGTCCCCTCGATGGTTACGTCTGTTTGACGAAGTCCAATTGGCCTTCACTAAAAATCATATAGTACCGATTTTCTCCTTAAGCAGGCAAGTGTCACTTCAACCATCACCAAGGTCGGGTTACCTCAGGCAATAAGAACCGATAACGGTGTGCCTTTCTCGAGCGGAAATTCTCTATATGGACTCTCACCAGGAGGACGCGCGCGTTGGAAAATAGAAAATGAAACCTTTAACAGTTTGAAGAATCAGGGCTATGAGTTCGAACACAATTTTGGTCACGGATACAAGAATTTATCTGTGAACATGAGTTATTTAATGATGATGGCTTTTCTTTTTGACCAATTTTCAGAGCTGTCGTGTAAACACTTTCAAAAAGCTTTACAGGAGAGATTTGGCAAGCGGATTAGACTCTGGGAAAAGATGAAGGCCGCGTATGAAATGCTTTCTGAAATACCTGGCTGGACGTTTTTAATGCGGTTAATTTACGAGCCGGATGAGGTTCTAAAAGTATCGTTCAACAGCTCGTAAACTAAATTTACTTTGAACCGTGAATTGCCCTGATCCCATAACAAACTCTTATTAACACCGATAACATTTTTCTAACTCCAAGCCTTGAAATGGTGGGAGCCGTTCTCGCTTTGCCATCGATGGTGCGGCTTAAGCAAATCGTCCAAAAATAGTGCCGGCAATAAATAAAAAACCGCGTGGCCGGGAATTCCTGGATTCAATTCAGTAATTCCCGGTCAATCTAAGAATGTTGAATTGGAGCGGGTTTGCGGTCGCGAGAAAAATATCTTTTCGTAAAGATTTTCGTCGTTTATGCTGATTTTTTTATGGAGATATAGCATGAGGGCAAGGAAGTCCCTAAACGGCGAGTGCGGTAACTTCCATCAGCGGCCCGGATGCCTCGATAAGATGTTAATTTAGGCGTGAGTACTATGAACTCAAAAATTCTTTTACTTTTTTGGTTTCGGTAGTTGCAGATTTGGAGTTCGAATCGATTGAATCAATATTCATAAAAAGCCTTCCTTTGTTTAAAAGTTAGCTCTTTGATTCAAGTTGGAGTGGATTTACGCTCTAGAAGTCTGGCCTTCTTAGTAAGACTTCAGTAAGATTCAACTAAGATCACAACCGTGATAGGCCGTGATTTTCTGTGATGCTTCGACCCTTTGGGATCTCGTAACTCATTGAAAACCTTTGTTCGTAATTTCGTTTATTTAGCTCTTGAACTGAAAAACCATGACAAATAAATTGGCTCGCCGAGCACCCCAGCGTACGAACCCTAACAGTCCAACCAAAACTTCAAACATTTCAGCCATTTGTAACTTACAGGCAGTACAAGGACAAGGAGTTTTTGCTCCGAGAATACGTTCAAAAGCAGCAACCCGTTCGTACAATCGCCAAGGATCTTGGCTGTTCGCACTCCACAATCCTAGATGCGCTCAAAAAATTTAACATTCCTATTCGAAACCTAAGACCTGACCATCAGTCGCGAGGTCAAGTTGCTTACGGAAGACGAACACTAAGATCCAAAGAGATTGAACACAAACGTGAATTCGAAGTCTTAGATAAGATTCAAAATCTTAGGTCGCAAGGCTTTAGTTATTGGAAGATCGCCGATGTTTTAAACACGATGGGTGTTCCAACTAAGACCCGACGAGCGAGGTGGCAGCCTGCGACTGTGATGAAGATTCTGAAGAGAAATTCCCAGTCCGGTACAGAAAATAGCTCATAAACTCATATGGTTCCTCCCATATCTCAATTTTAGACAGTACGCTAAAAGATACTTGCAAATATGTACTCTATAAAGTACATTAGAAGTGTGACCGATATAGACATCAAGAAGAAAATCAACGCGGTCTTTTTCAAAACTCCGGCAGGCCATGAGCCTGTGAAGGAGACTTTGAAAGACTTAGGTCGGCCCACCAAAACGGTTGTGGGTGAAGACATTCGTTTTGTGGAATTAAATTGGCGAGTGGATCGACCCTACGTTGACCGTTTACGATCTGGTTCAGGTGAATACGAAAAGTCGGTCTACGAGGTCCGACATACAGTAGAGACTTTGGAGTATAGGACTTTATTTTTTGTTTATGACAACCTCATGGTCCTTGTTCACTTTTTTCATAAGACCACGAGGAAAACTCCAAAGTCAGAACTCGATTTGTCATGGAAGCGAATGAAGGAATGGGTTCATGAACAGAAATCTGCTGAAAACGTCGCGAAGTCGACACGGAGAAAAAAATGAAAAATAAATTAACGGGCTCCTCTTTTGACGACTTTTTGGCTGAAGAGAATCTCGAAACTGAAGTTGCGGCGAAGGCTGCCAAGCGTACCTTTGTTCATCAACTCGAAAAGCAGATCAAGCGTAAGAAGGTGAAAAAAAATGCCTTTCGCAAAGCTTTCCACAGTCCGACGACGACCAATCGTGTATTCGATGACCATGTGGGTGTGTCACTTCAAACGCTCTCAAAAGCTGCAAGTATTGTTGATTGCGATATTGCAATTAGTTTGATTCCAAGGGTCGCGAAGAAGGTGTGAAAGTTACGGATAGAGTCTTCAAGAACCGCTGCCGTTTCATTGATTGTGCGCTGGCTAATGGCTGGTTCTGTTCCTCCATATCCAAAACTGCGCAGTAATTTTGTATTGCCGGCGTCCTTGCTTAAGGTTTGTTAAATTGAACTTGGATTTAAACTTAAATTGCTCCCCTCGCGGGTCTAACATTAACCATGGATACTGACGAACTGCCCATATCCTTGCCGATTGAGCTGTATGGCAACTCACACAATCCATTGTATGTGGATTGTGATTATTTGGATTTTCGACACGAAAAGCGGACAACGTACTTTCGATAACTTCGGCTTCATCAGAAGGTGCAATTTTTCTTGAGTCTCTTATCAGCAAATCCACTAACATGGATGTTTAAAATTTTAATTTA
>FRDC01002394.1_pt1 | contig 102666 bp, 99 predicted proteins | sample 1106171 | NCBI WGS metagenome assembly FRDC01 (sample SAMEA3930566, study PRJEB13176) | freshwater metagenome | biome: Drinking water system; feature: drinking water; material: water | place: Singapore | collected 2014-12-20
TTAATAAACATTCGTATCTTAGTTGCGCAACAGGCACACAAAGCATTCGCAATTGTGGTCGATTCCTATTCCCATGAGAATGTTTGCTAAACTATACATGACCGTTTATAAACCTTTAGCACCTACAAAAGTTTTTTCAACGGCTCATAAAGCCGAAGAATGGCTCCACTCTTTTTACAATTAACCGCAAAATTTAGTCTTATTTCAGCTTGTAACCTTCTTCGCTTTTATCGTTCAAGAATCATGTGTTCAAAATATTTTTCCTTATATGGTTGCAGGTCGGGCATTTCTTCCAATTTTTACTCAATGCGATATTCTCAATTAATTCTTATAATTATTTTTCCTTTCTTCTCCTTCTCGCAAGGAGATGATTCAAAAAAAAATAATGTTCAAAAATCTGAATATGTAAAAACGTATTGGGATGCTAAAGGCGATTGCCCAAAAACCGAAGGTCACACTTTTTCCGACGGTTTTACAGGAATTGGAACTCAACACGGTACTTGGAAATATTGGTACAAATGTGGTTCGCTCGAAGAAGTTTCTAATTATTACAAAGGAAAACTTCATGGTAAAACGATTCTCTATTATCCCAATAAACGAATTAAACATCAAGGTTGGTTTAAATTAGGCGTTCAAGATAGTTTGAATGAAAGTTATTTTGACAATGGTAAATTAATGGAACGCGGTTATTATGCAAATGGAGAAAAAATCGGCGTGTGGAAATACTATGATAAAAACGAAAAATTAATTGAAGAGGAAGAATATAAAAACGGTGTGTTGTACATGAACCATCATGTCGATGAGTTCACCGGGCAAATTACACTCGAAAACGGTAAAGGAAAAATAATTTATTATTTTGATAAAGACCGTATTCGGCAAATCATTGACTATAACGGAGGATTAATGAATGGAAAATTTTTAGAATACAATCCCTTAGGCAATGTAATTATTGATGGTAATTTTAAAGAGCATTTAAAAGAAGGAAAATGGTGTTACAATTATCATAGCGGAAAACCAAAAGAAATCATGTCTTATAAAGCAAATTTATTGGAAGGTGAGTACAAAATGATTTTTGAAAATGATTCTACCGGTATCTTAGGAAATTATTCAAATGGTAAAAAATCCGGACAATGGTATTGGAATTTTGAAAACGCAAAACCCGATATGTCCGGCGAATTCGAAAATGATTTACAAAACGGCAATTGGATATACTATCATGAAAATGGAAAAATAAGTTACAACGCTCAGTTTCTACAAGGAAAAAAACACGGTAAATGGGAATACTTTTACAAAGGTGGCGAGCCTTGGACTAACGGTAACTACACTAACGATGAAAAAGATGGTGAATGGATTACTCGGTACGAAAACGGAAAAACACTTTCGCAAGGCTCCTATTCATTGGGAAAAGAAGAAGGCCTTTGGAAAAATTGGTACGAAACAGGAACTCTAAAAGATGAAGGGGTTTTTAAAAAAGGCGCACAAGACGGCGTATGGAATAGTTACTTCCCCAATGGAAAATTGAATTATACAGGAACTTTTCGCGACGGATTTAAAACCGGTCGTTGGAAATACTATTTTGATAATGGAAAAATAAAAGATGAAGGCGATTATAAAGTGGTTGATAAAATAGAAAAAACCGAAAAAGACATTTCTAAAAAAGAAATTAAATACAAATCAAGCGAAAAGCACGGTAAATGGATTTCCTATAACGAACGCGGTGAAAAAACAGCCGAAGGTTCTTACAGCGAAGGGGAACCCGACGGCACTTGGAATTATTTTTGGCCGGGTGGCGTGGTAAAAGCCGAAGAAATAAATTATAAAAACGGAAAACTCGATGGTAAATCGATTACCTATACACGCAACGGAAAAATTTCTACAAGTATTGATTATAAAAATGGCCTTCGTCACGGCCATACATTGGTTTATGATAAAAAAGGAAAACTGGTTGATGATAAAGAATACGAAAACGGCCGATTAAAAATAGATGATAACGTTCGCTTTACCCCCGGTGGAAGATAAACAATTTTCATCCTCCGAAATTTCATGTCAGGAGACATCTTCATACTTTCAATTCATTAGCGCATACAATAACCCAACTAATAAAAAAAAAACAAAAATGTAATGTTCTATTTTTGACAAGAATTGAAAAGAAATATTCGCTTTTTAATCTTATCATTTAAATTCGGTTTTAACCTTTATTCCCAAATGGTACCATATCCTCCAACACTCTCTGCATACCCCATCATATCTATATAAAATTTATCACTCCCCAATGTTGCCGAATCTCCAATAACCACAAGTTTTTTTCTTGCCCTGGTCAATGCTACATTCATTCGTTTATAATCACGCAAAAAACCAATTTCACCAATTGAATTACTGCGAACACAAGAAATCAATATCAAATCTTTTTCTTGTCCTTGAAACCCGTCAACAGTACTCACCTGAACATTTTCAATTGAATTTTCTTTTACTAATTGTTTCAATTCATTCATTTGGGCCAAATAAGGACTAATGATTCCAATGCTAAAGTTTTCTTTTGTTGATTCAACTAATTTTTTCAAATAGTTAATGAGATATATCGCCTCTTCTTTATTCTTAATACTTGTTGATTTATCGTCATTCTCTTCATTGTATCCGGCTCCTGCCGTATCAATAAAGCAAAAAGGACTTTGATCATTCGCATTCAACGTATGTTCTTTAACCGTTATATGCGACTTTAATTTTCCTTTATAAAATTTATTATTGGAAAAGTTCATAATCTTTTCGTTCATTCGGTATTGCACATCTAGTAATGTTGAACTCGCCCCTTTTATCATTAATGATTCAAATAAACTTGTTTCTGCCCTCGCTTTTCTCGCTTCTTCGCTCTTAATAGTAGGCCCCAGTTGTTTATGATCGCCCGCCATTATTATTTTTTTTGATTTTAATAAGGGTATCCAAATCAACGAATCGGTTGCTTGTCCTGCCTCATCAAAAAACAAAACTTCAAAATTCATGTTTTGCAATAATCCGCTGTTGGATAGGGCGGGTGTTGAGCAAATAACCTGCGCATCCTGCAATAAAAATCGCTCAGCCTTTTCTTCCATTTCATCAGCTTCCACAGTCATTTTTTTGGCCTCAGTATACAAAAGGTTTCTATGTTCGCGCTCCTCCTTACCAAAAACACGTTTGTATTTTCCCGCCATTTTATGCAACTCTTGCGCTTTTTTTCGAAGTGTTTTTGATAATTTATATTCCTCAGTGTCTTGCGCCTGATAATCCAATGACGCTTTAATTGTCTTATCTGAAATTTTTTCGGCATTACCGATGCGAATCACTTTTAATCCGCGTTCCATAAGTTTTTCGGTCATTACATCAACAGCTGTATTGCTGGGCGCACAAAATAGAATTTGAACATTTTTTTTTACCGCTTCTTGAATCGCTACCGCAACAGTAGTCGATTTTCCGGTTCCCGGAGGTCCATGAACCAAAAATAAATGACGTGCATTCAAAATTCCGTTAACAGCTTTTGCTTGCGATTCGTTCAACCCTTCAGCCAACGTTAGTTCCTTATCCGTTATTATTTCTTCCTCACATTTTTCTTCTCCATAAAGGCGTTCAATCATTTTTAGCGTTTCCTTTTGTTCCGCTTTCGCTAAAACTTTCATCGCTTTTATCGATTCTCTAAAGGTAAAGTCATCATGCAATAAATACACACCAATTTTTCCCTCACTTAACCAATCCGGTTCATCATCTAATCGTGTGCTTAACATAATAAAATCGTTGCCCGCTTTATTAATACTTCCCTCAATAAATAAACTATTGTCATTGGTCGTGAAAATTCTCGCCTTTCTCCCCTGATGAAAACGATTTGACGTTTGAGTGTTTGTAAAAATAATTTCAACAACTAAATATTCTGCCCTGTCATACGATGTATGTTTAATCATTACGGGATATTGGCATTTCCCGGTTTCTTTTAAAACGGAAAGTGGTATATTTTGTATTTGCAATAAGGCTGATTCTTTTTCAAATTCGTATTCTGCTTCCAGTGAGCGCGAAATTTCTTCAATACGAACAATGGCTTTAGTGGAAAGATTCATGCCCAAAATTAAAAATTAGAATCGAAATCAGAGAGAGAATAGCACTAAATCAATACGTATAACTACGTATTCCCTAAAAATTCATCCCCAAAAAATCACGTTTAGTCTAAATCATTATTTTTTTTCAAGAGTAAAGGCATACAACTAACCAAAAAAAAGCTTAATTTCCCCTTTACAAAATCAAACCATGAGAAAACTTTTTATCGTTTTAACAGCACTTCTCCTTATTCAGGGGAGGGGGGGTACGAGCTCAAACTTTGGGTGGACCTAAATGGTCAGAAGCAGGAAATACAGTTAGTGCTACAAGTTTTTTTGGCACAATCAACAACCATCCGCTGTTGGTTAAAGTTAACAATATCGAATACATGAGTATATCACCAACGGGAATATATAAGTTTAATGCATTGTCAGGAACAGTTGATGCCATTGTATTTTCAAAAACTACCGGCGAACTTTATCGAAAAGATATATCAGGCAATGCGAATGATGTATTAACCGGCAACGGAAGTTTTGCAAACATTTCAACCTTAACAGGATGGTTTACCTATAGCGGAATAACCACAACAACCAATAAAGTAGGCATTGGAGTAAGTTCACCACTGCAAGCCTTAGAAGTGAACGGTAATGCTATTTTTAACGGTAGTGTAAACGCAACGCAGTTTAATGTGGGCGATGTGACAAGCCAGGGAAAAAACCTAAGAATAGCGAGCGATATTTCATTAGATGCCTATGATATCGCAACCGGCATGCGAAACGAGATAAAAGTATTTTCACAACATCTTTATTTAAACAGCCAACACGGTTATAATTTTAATACAATTATTAATGGAGATAATTTAGGAAATGTTGGGATAGGGAATAATTCACCAACTGAAAAACTGGATGTATTAGGAAATTTAAAAATTTCAGGCTCATTTAAATTAGGAGATGTGATAACCGATTATTCTCCTGCAACAAGTACATCGCCTGCAATTTTACGATCAGGTATAGCAACCGGTACCGGTGGTCCAAGACCATTGCCACCCTGTGTAAATCCAACAATTCCATTGGTCAATCAAATTAACGGCATGTATCATTCATGGGGGTACAGTGCCTTTGGCGGAACGCCTAATGACATGATGATGGGATTTGACGGCGCAAACGGAATCATAGATGTATACGGTTCAAGTACATTGTTAGGAACACCAAAATTATTACTGAATTATTATTGTGGTAAAGATGTACACATTTGTACCGGAGCTTCTGGTGGAAATGTAGTCATGGCAAATAGCGGTGCTTCATCAGTTGTTGGAATTGGAACAAATTGCATTCCTTCTGGATTTAAATTTGCGGTTAATGGTAAAATGATATGCGAAGGAGTTAGGGTAAATCTTACGGATGGAACAGGATGCTGGCCAGATTTTGTTTTTAAAAAAGATTATAGATTAAGATCATTGAGAGAAGTAGAATTATTCATTTTAACATATAATCACCTTCCAGATATCCCTTCTGAAAATGATGTAAAGGAAAAAGGGATTGATCTTGAACAAAATGACAAAATGTTTCTTCAAAAAATTGAAGAATTTACTCTTTATTTAATTGAGCAGAATAAAAAAATCGAATTATTAGAAAAAGAGCTTGAAAAGTTAAAATCTAAATAATTTTTATTATGAGGAAGCTACTTTTTATTCTCGGCATTAATAGTTTTTTGCAAATTAATGTTAGATCACAAAATCTTCTAATAAATGGTGATTTTGAAAAAGGAAAATCTCCAGCATGTATGGGAGACGCAAAGAATGATTATCTAGATGGCTGGTGGTCTAATTCAAAGGTAGTTAATGAACCGGGGGCGGGGGCAGTATATGATGAAAATGCTGTGCATTCTCCTGATTTGTTTGAAGAAGGTGCAAGTTTCTTAGGATGTGAACATGCACCATTAAGGGGTGGGCGTCCTTTGCCGAATGGAGGTCCACAAAGCGGCAGTAGATGTATTGGGATGACAACTTACGAATTAGTTCAAACCGAACTCACTTCAGTGACTGCAGGAAAAATTTATAACGTTTCAATGTATATCCAACTTGGTAATGATCCTTTTGGATTACATGATAATACAAAGTTAGTTATTAGTCTTGCAAGACAAAAAGTAGACTATGTGGATAATGGAGCATTTTCTTATAGACACATGTGTGAACCTGACTATGTAAATTATAATAATCCTACTCTTGGTATGCAAGAAATTATTACATTAAAGGAATTTAATCTTGATCCAAGCTTGTATTATTCTACTACAACCCTATGGAAACGAATTAATTTTTCCTTTCGTTGGGAGGAGGATTACGATTCTCCTTTAACTAATATAATGAAATGGCTAGTGTTTGAAGTTAGGCAGAAAAGTTACAGTGACCCAGGTGGAGCATCCACTTCTTGTTACGAAGATTATCTTTATATTGACAACGTTGTTGTGCAAGAAGCAACATTTTGTAAAAGTCCATGTTCCCCAAGTTTAGGTGACATAGAATATTCTTATAAAGCTGATTATTCTATTCCCAATACATTTGCGAACGCTTTGGTTGCAAATGGTTTTCCATGGGTGTTTTATGTAAAAAATGCGATAGGAATTGACTTTAATGTAATTGATAGAGACGGACATATTATTTATAACCAAAAAGCATTTGACCCGAACGGATTAGCAGATAGAGCCGATGGTTTTACTGACTATCAGTTTTTTTGGAATGGTGATGTTCCGTTTCCGTCAAATCCGGCATATCCAAATTTTGGAGGTAATTTTTCTTCATCCTTTTTACTTCCAATGGACGTGTATGCCTATCGAATAAAAATTTGGAATTGCGATTTAGGAGATTTTGTGGATCACGAAGCAACGTTTACACATATATGTTGTTTTGACGATAATACAATGGTAGCAGATATCAATAATTATGATCTTAATGATTGTTGTGAGCCAAATGCATATTTTCAAAATATAACCTGGAATACTGATTTCCGGAAAGACGTTAGTGATTTCATAACCGCCGGTTCCAGTGTTACCGGTGGACCGACAGGACCCGTGGTTGTTGACGCAGGAGCACATGTTCAGTTTTTCGCTGATAACGCCATTAATTTAATGCCTGGGTTTTCAGTAAACCCTGGAGGCGATTTTGAAGCCACTCTACAGAACTGCCTTTACTCTCCAAGATTAATGACGACTATTCGTCGTGACAATCTTAACGGGATTAATATTTCTAGTGAATCAAATTATAGGACGACATTTTATCCTGTAACAAATCTTCAAAACAATTTTATTTTCGGCACGTTAATGAATTCCTCTGAATTTATTTTTAACATCACTTTTTTTAGTATAGATGGAAAAGTCGTATTGAATAAATCGCAAGTGATTGACGGCGATATTTTCGATCTTAATAATTTAATTTCTGGAGTTTATTTAGTTCGTATAAATGATGGTAAAACCTATGAAACCCATAAAATTATTATTACTCATTAACGCAAGTCTTTGTTATACAAACGATTTTGCTCAAGAAAGTCATAATTTTTATTTTGGTTGTAGCTATCCCATTTTGATAAATATAAGTAAGGACACCTCACACCAAAATTGCAATAATCCCGCTACTGGATTATGTAACGATTTAAATTATGACGTTAAAAATATACCATTCATAAATATTGGCTATTATTATCAAAGGCAGTTCAATACTTATTCAAATTATGGGTTTTTTATAGACCTTAATTATTTTTCGAACTTTACTAAATCTAGACTTTTAAAAGATCAAGGATATTACGATTTTTATATGAAATATGGTATTTATCCTGATGTAAATGAGAAAATGATTATGAATAATTTATTTTTTTTTAATTTAGGATTTAGTTATGCAAATAATAAACTTAATCTAAGTGGTGGGTTAGGTAGTTTAATTTATTTAGGACAAAGGTCCAGATATAAATTTGATGACGGCCATTACAATATTGACAGATCGCATGATTTTTTTGTTGAAATAGAAACATATTTTAAATGTTCCTATGTTTTATTTCAACAATTTTCTCTATATATTAACTTGCAGACGCCTATAGAAAAACAAAGCTTTTATCGTTACTTGTATTCTGGGTTGGGTATTGAATGGAGATTTTCAAAGTAAATGAAACAATTGTTGATGGCACAGGGAGTATTGGAGGAATATCAGAATTAGTTGCTCGAAATGAAATTCATTTGACGAGCGGTTTTCATGCTTTGAAAGGTAGCGACACGCATATTTATTTAGCTGAAACATTTACTGAATGTGAAAATTATAGCGGCTTTATAATGCGTCAATCTTCTCTACCTCAAATTACTTCTTTGGAAAATGAAAATCCAAATAATAATAGTACTAAAATCGAATTAAAATTTCAGTTATCCAATGAGGATTTTACTATTACGCCAAATCCTGCAAAAGATTTTTTTAAAATCGATATTTATAATATTCAACAAACTGAGCCATCTCTAATTTCAATTTATAATTCGCTCGGAGAAAATATTGCCAATTATGGCTTAACAAATTCAAGCATTACTATTAATTCACAGTCTTTATTACCCGGATCATATATTATTCAGTTAAAATATGACAACAAGTCGTTAAATAAAAAATTAATTATTTATTAAAGCCATGAAAAAAATCATTTTAATCACGAGTTTATTAGTTTATTTCTTTGATTCACATGGTCAAAATTGGCAATGGTCAAAACATTTTGGCAGTGCAGGCCCTGTTAACGAATATCCTAATAGTATCATTACAGATGGTAGTAATGTTTATGTAATTGGAAGATATAGTGCGCAACTTTTCACTCAAACCGACACATTGTATTCAAACGGCTATAATGATATTTTTATAATTAAGTATGATCAGCTTGGAAATGAGTTGTGGGCAAAAACGCTAGGAGGTAATTACATTAACCCTGACCATATTGAGGACGCTCGCGCAGTTTATGATTCAGTAAATAATTGTATTTATATAGCAGGAGAATTCATCAATTCAATTTTTTTAACAGGTGTTGGCGTTTTGGCGTCAGGTACAGGTGACCAAGACATATTTTTAGCAAGAATGGACCTAAACGGCAATTTTAGCTGGGGGAAAAAGATATCATCATTGGGTGACGATAATGTCGACGTATTTACGAATTCCATTTGGTGAGGTGTATTTATCAGCCCAAACGAGTGATTCGGCCTTTTTTGATAGTTATCATCTCGGCCCGGGCGGCACAATTGCTAAATACGATAAAAATGGAAATTGTATTTGGGCGCAACATAAATTTATTGCGCCAATATATATTAATACTAACGAAGTAAAATTAAACTTTATTTATAAAGATATAATATTTTATGGTGGCTTTCGATCAACCCCTTTTCAAATTGACACGTCTTCGCTAACGAATAAAGGAAGTTATGATGGGTTTATTGCAAGAGCTGATTCAATGGGCACTATAAAATGGATTTATTCTTTTGGAAATTTGGGATTCGATATTATTCAGAGTGTTTCACTTGATGATTTAAATAACATTTATTTTACCGGAGGATTTAAAGACTCAATTAATTTAGCTGGAGCGAATGTGTTCAACCCGACTAATGATATATTACTTGGTAAAATGGATAGTAATGGTAATTTAATTTGGATTAGACAAAGTTTCGCAACAGGATCAATGAGCACTGGAAGTAACATTACCTGTAACAACTTCGGGCAAGCATATATTATTGGAACTTTTTCTGGTAGCGCTTCTTTTGGAACAATAAATATTTCTACTATAAATCCTTATGCAATGTTTTTATCTCGTTTTGATAGTTCAGGGAATTGTTTGGGAGTGATGAATTTCGGATATGCAGATGGAGGATCCCTTTGTGTTGACAATTCCGGTGCGCCGTATTGCACCGGTGCTTTCTATAACACAATTACTATTGGTGCCGATACGCATACATCCTATGCGGCTTCGGACATTTATGTAGCCAAGAGTGATCCATTAACCGGACTTAATACTCTTAAGAAAAATGATGATTATAAATTATTAATTTACGCAAATCCTAATAATGGAATATGTACTATTGAATTACCTGCCGGCACAGAAGGTGAAAATAATTTAATGCTAAAAATATATAATGCAAATGGAAAATTGATACAAAAACTACCGGTTAACCTTGGTCAAGCTAAAATTGATTTAAATATCCAGGCCCAGGCAAGGGGCACTTATAATGTAGTACTTGAAAACAAAAACGTGCATTTTTTTGGTAAAATCATATTCGAGTAATAAAAAAATAAATTCTTGGTTAATAACATTCAAAATTTATAAAGAAGGTACTCGACAATTCACAATAGTTAACGATACATCAGCCAATATTAGAAAAAAAATAAATGATTACGGTTTTTTGATTTATCCTAATCCAAGTAACAGGTCGATTACTATTGAAATCGCAAAAAACACTAATGGTTCAATTCTTGAAATTTTCAACACCCTTGGTGAACTTGTACTTCAAAGAAAATTTAATGTTGTGAAAGAGATTATTGATATTTCTGGTTTTGATCCTGGTGTTTACAAGTGCAAAATGGGACATAATAATATTCCGTTTCAAAAAAATTAATAATCACCAAATAATTGTTTTATGAAGCGATTTGCTATAATTTATATTCTTCCAATTATACTCTTTTTTTCTTGCTCGAAGGTAAATCCTAATTTCACGTCTCATTCTGGAGAAGGAGCTCTTATTGCTGTTATTGTACTTCAGATTCGCTAATCACTTCTCATGGAAATTCGGATTACTGCGATACAATTTGTGAAAACGCTCAAAACTTGGTCTATTCTTTAGGTTTAAATAATTGGCGAAAAAATAAATTTTTGAGTGTTTATCCCAATCCAGCCTCAACAAACATTACCATAAATTCATCTGAAAAAATTCAATTACTTCGTATTTTTGATATAACTGACCGAATACTTACGCAGTTATCAATTAATAGTACAACTTCAACTACCATTGATGTTAGTCAATTCAATTCAGGAACATATTTTGTAGAGTTCACTTCTGAAAATGGAAAAACAATTGAAAAATTAATTAAACAATGAAATAGTTAATCTTGAGATTAATGATTAATATCCGAGAGCTAACAATGTTACACTAAAAACAATCAAACCTGCGATTCACTGCTTCAACTTCGGTAATTCAATCCAATCTTCTACAATAATGGCATCGGGAAAATCAACAGCTATTTCATTTTGCCAATACTGTGCTTGCAATCTTGTTCTGAAATTTCCTGTTCTTAGTCTGAAATTAGGCGCCAAATAATCAACGTATGCTGCGTTTTCTCCATGTCGTGCTAAATAATCCGAACGCTTTTGGTTTACATTTTCTTTGTCTGTATCAAAAAATATTTGAACACGAAAACCTTTTATTCTTACGCCCGCATCACCTTTTTGCGCACTTCCTAAAAATTCAATTAAACTTTGAATGCGATTATCTTTCATTACTTTAACTTCTCCGGGCTTTACTTCAAAATCTAATTCAATGACTTTAATTTTTTCGTTTTCTAAAACTGCGTTAGTGCTATCACTGTTACCGGGGTATAATTTTTGGGGTTGGTTTGATTGTGTAAAAACACTTTTCCAACTCAAAAAAATCAAACAAAAAAAAGTTCGCCCGCTCATTACAAGCACAAAGTAAACACCAATTATTGAGGTTTTTCACATTGTTTTTTAATTTATTAACGCTCAATTCATTTAAGATAAAGTAATGATTTGTATCGATGAATTCCTGTTTTATTCCTGTCTAAAATCAGCTTCTATTTTTAACTTAAATGGTTGACAATTAATACATAAAGTGCTGATAATGAAAATGAGACACATAAAATTATTTAGAACGATTTTAAATTAACACATGGTGTGACAATTTTGTGACAAATACGAATCTCGAATAGCTTTGACACATAAATTTGCCGCTTGAGTACACTTACGTTTTAACGCATTTTAAGAAATTTTATGACGCATTGTTCTTCCTGGAAAATCAAGGGTATCGTGGTTCTTACTACGTTGTTTTTCTCCCTTGTCGGATTCAATAAATCTGCTTTTGCACAACCTGACGGTAAAGCACTATTTAAGGCCAATTGTGCCGCTTGCCACAAATCAACAAAAAATTCAGTTGGCCCCGCTTTAATGGGTGCTCGCAAACGTTGGAAAGACGCCGGTTTAAATGAGAAAATTTATGAGTGGGTAAACAACCCTACTAAGGTAAAAAACGAAAACATCGGTTATGTAAACGATCTTATTTCAAAATTTCCCGGCGCTTTAATGAGCGCACAAACTTTGAAAAAAGATGAAATAAACGCGGTTCTTGATTATATGGATAAAGGTGATGATGCCGGAGGACCAAAAACAGGTGTTGCCTCTGCGCATCCTAAAGAATTTTTTGAGCAAGAAGAAGCAAATGGCGGTTGGTGGTTATGGTTAGTAGTACTTGGCGTTATTTTCTTAGTCATTGCCTTGTCAATGGGAGGTGTGCGTAAACAATTAGTGCGCGCTCAACTTTCACAGCTAAATAAACCTGAACCTGAAGACATGAGTTACTCGGCCGAAATCCGCAATTGGATGTGGCATAATAAAAAATTGGTTTCTGTTATTGGTTTAGTACTTGTTTTAATGGTACTCGCCGCCGGTTGGTATTCCTTAAAAGATATTGGTGTGTATGAAGGTTATAAACCAAAACAACCAATTTGGTTTTCACACGAAGTTCATGCAGGTATAAATAAAATTGATTGTCAATATTGTCACGCCGGTGCTGAAAAATCGCGTCACGCTACGCTTCCAACTGCAATGGTTTGTATGAATTGTCATAAAGCTATTCAAGAAGGAACACTAACCGGTACAGAAGAAATTTCTAAAATTTATGATGCTGTTGGCTTCGATCCAAAAACACTTCAATTCACAGGGAAACAAAAACAAATTACTTGGGTAAAAGTTCACGCCTTACCGGATCACGTTTATTTTAACCACTCACAGCACGTTGTTGCAGGAAAATTAGACTGTAAGCAATGTCATGGTGAAATGGATAAAATTGATGTTGCGCGTATTCAACCGGCTTCAGTCCTAAATAGTATCGAAGGAAATATTAAAATCGAAGGTCGTCCAACTTTAACAATGGGTTGGTGTATCGATTGTCATAAACAAGCAAAAGTTCAAATGGACGGAAACGGCTACTATGATGAAATGAAAAATCGTTTGCTCATGGATAAAGAACTTTATCAAAAACACCTCGATGATGAAAACATCACCGTGCGTGATATGGGCGGATGGGAATGTGGAAAATGTCACTATTAATTTTTTCAAATTGGAATTGTATATATGAGTAACGATAAAATATATTGGAAAGGTCCTGAAGAATTATCTAAGGATCCGGGGTACATGAAAACGGTCGAAGCCGAATTTCCCGCTGAAATACCAATGGAAGAATTCCTTGGCGATTCAAATGCAATGAATAGTGGATCAACCAGCCGTCGCGATTTTTTAAGATTCGCAGGATTTAGTATTGCCGCCGCCACTCTTGCAGCATGTGAATCACCGGTAGTGAAAACTATTCCTTATGTAACTAAACCTGATAATGTAACACCTGGCGTTGCCTCTTATTATGCTTCTACGTATTACGATGGTCAACTTTATGGAAGTCTATTGGTAAAAAGTCGCGAAGGCCGCCCAATTTATATTAAAGGAAATAAGCAATATGGTATTGGTGGCGGCGCCCTTCATCCGCGTATAACGGCCTCGGTACTTCCGTTGTATGACGGACAACGTTTACAAAAACCAACAATGGGCGGTAAAGAATCATCTTGGAAATCTGTAGATGATGCCATCATGAATGATTTAAATGCGGTTATCGCTTCAGGAAAATCGGTTCGTATTCTTTCTTCAACAGTTATTTCGCCTTCTACAAAAGAAGTTATTGATGCTTTCCTTCAAAAATTAAGCGGCGGAAAAATTACTGCTGCCGAAGGAAACAATGGTGCAGATACTGCCTCAGTAGAAATGTCGGTAACAGAATCAACAGGTGATGTTAATCGCCAATTCGAATGGATTCAATACGATGCGATTTCATATAACGGATTGCGCGAATCAAATCGTCGCAGTTTTGGTAAAAATATTATTCCTGATTATGATTTTTCTAAAGCAAAAACGGTTGTCGGTATTAATGCCGATTTTTTAGGAAATTGGTTGCTTGCGAATGAGTACGCCGCTGCTTACACAAAATCACGTAATCCAAAAAATGAATGGATTTCCAAACATTTTCAATTCGAAACTAATTTATCAATAACAGGTTCTAATGCTGATGTTCGTGTGCCCATTAAACCATCGCAAGAAGGTTGGATTGCTGCTGCATTATATCAGCAAGTAACCGGAAAATCAGTTCCGGGATTATCAGTTCCGTCTGATTTATTATCAAAAACAAAAGATGCCGCCGAATATTTGAAAGCGAATATCGGTTCTTCTTTGGTTGTTGCAGGTTCAAATGATCCAAACGTTCAATGTATAGTAAATGCACTAAATGTTGATTTAGGAAATTACTCTTCAACCATTAATTTGAATAATCCGGTAATGTTGTTCAACGGAAACGATAAAGAAGTTGAAGATCTTATTGACGAAATGAGTAAGGGTACAGTTGGAGCATTGTTGATTTACGGATGTAATCCAATTTACTCGCTACCGAAAGACAAAAAATTTGCCGATGCGTTAAAAAATGTTGGCCTTACTGTTTCATTTGCCGGTTATGCCGACGAAACAGCGTCAAAATGTAAATATGTTACCCCCGATCATCATTACCTCGAAGCGTGGAACGATTACAATCCTAAAATGGATCACTACGCAATAGCACAACCGCTTATTCGCCCATTGTACAAAACTGCTGCATGGCAGGAGAGTTTATTGGTGTGGGCAGGTCTTGCACAACGTGGAGGTAATAACAGTACAGTTTACTACGATCGTATTCGGGCTAACTGGCTTAAATACGGTTTCCCTATGCAAACAAAATATTCGACGTTTGAAGAATATTGGAATTTTAATGTGCATAACGGCGTTAATACTATCCCCGTTATAGCTGCCTCAAAACCTGAAATGATTAACGATGTTTTGACCGATGCCGGTAAAGGAATTTCTGAGGTTAAGGGCGGATCATGGGAAGCAATATTTTATCAAAAAATCGGAATGGGTGACGGGGCTCAAGCCAATAACCCATGGTTACAAGAATTACCCGATCCTATTTCACGTGTTACTTGGGACAATTATGTTACCATGGCACCTTCTGACATGGAAGACATGAAGTTGAACATGCTAATTGCTCAAGAATATCCTGCAAGTGTTGTTAAAGTGAAATTTGATAACGGCGAAATTGAATTGCCTGTTTATCCATCTCCGGGACAAGCGCCAAAAACAATTGGTATTGCGTTGGGTTATGGTCGCGGCGAAAATCAAGAAGCCATAGGTAAATCGGCATACTTAACAGGACAATACGGTGACTATGAAATGGAAAATGGAAAGAAAATGACCATTGGTAAAAACGTATTCGCACAAGCAAAATTCAACAAAGGATTTATTAATTATTCGTCATTAAACGTAAGCGTTAATGGTACAGGTAAAACTTATCCTTTAGCTTCTACACAAACAAGTCACACCTTAATGGAACGCGACTCGGTATTGCGTGAAACAACATGGGGTATTTATAAGGCCGGAGTAAAGGCAAATTCAAAAGAAGAATTTAATCCTGAACATACCGTTTCCTATTACGGAAAAGAAAAGCCGGTGAAAGATGTTGACCTATGGGAAAAACATCCAATTGAAAATATTGGCCACCGGTGGGTAATGTCAATTGATTTGAATTCTTGTACCGGTTGTGGTAACTGCGTGATTGCTTGTCATAGCGAAAATAATGTTCCGGTAGTTGGTAAAGATGAGGTTCGTCGCAGTCGTGATATGCACTGGCTACGAATTGACCGATATTATTCTTCAGATATGACAAAAGAAATTGCTGCAGAAAAAGGTATTGGTGCAATTTCAATGTATGGTCAAATGGAAAAACCACAGGCAAATCCGCAGGTAGTTTTTCAACCCATGTTATGTCACCATTGTAACCACGCTCCTTGCGAAACGGTTTGCCCGGTTTTAGCTACTACGCATAGTAAAGAAGGATTAAATCAAATGACCTATAACCGTTGTATCGGTACTCGTTATTGTGCAAATAACTGTCCGTACAAAGTGCGTCGCTTCAACTGGTTTAATTATACCGATTATAAAAAATTCAAAAATGTAAATCCTACAATGGACGAAACACAACGTTGGGTATTAAACCCCGATGTTACTGTTCGTACGCGAGGGGTAATGGAAAAATGTTCTTTCTGCGTTCAACGTATTCAGGAAGGAAAATTAAAAGCCAAAAAAGAAAGCAGAAAATTAGTTGATGGTGATGTTCACACAGCTTGCTCCGAATCTTGTTCTACCAATGCTATTTCTTTCGGCGATTGGAATGACACCGATTCATCAATTAGAAAACAATCAACCGATCTTCGCGCTTATATGGCTCTCGAAGAAGTAGGTGTTAAGCCAAATGTTTACTATATGGTTAAAGTGCGTAATAATCCCGATAAACCCTCGAAGAAAAAAGCACATCACGCCGAAGAAACTAAAGAAGAAAAACACGAATCATAATTAATAAGAACAGATGTCAGTAAGAGAATCACAAATTCGTATACCGCTTATTTCGGGACACAAAACGTATCACGAAATAACCGAAGATATTTGTAAACCGATCGAATCAAAAGCATCACGCTCTTGGTATATTGCGGTTACCATTGCCGGTTTGGTCGCACTCTGGGGAATAGGTTGTATGGCCTATTTGATAGGAACGGGAATTGGAACCTGGGGATTAAATAAAACAGTAAACTGGGCTTGGGATATCACCAACTTCGTATGGTGGGTAGGGATTGGTCATGCAGGCACATTAATTTCTGCAGTGTTATTATTGTTCCGTCAGCGTTGGCGTATGGCCATTAACCGTAGTGCTGAAGCGATGACGATTTTTGCCGTAATCATGGCGGCACTTTTCCCGGTAATGCACATGGGTCGTATTTGGTGCGCTTATTGGGTTTTCCCATTCGCCAATCAATTCGGCTCATTATGGGTGAATTTTAATTCTCCATTATTGTGGGATGTGTTTGCAATATCAACTTACTTTACTGTTTCACTTGTATTTTGGTACATTGGTCTTATTCCCGATTTTGCCACCATTCGCGATAGAATGACAAAACCAAAAGCGAAAAAAGTATATTCCATTTTAAGTTTCGGCTGGACAGGCAACGCAAAAGCATGGAATCGTTTTGAAATTGTTTCGTTAGTACTCGCCGGGTTAGCTACCCCACTTGTATTCTCGGTTCACTCCATCGTATCAACCGACTTTGCTACTTCTGTAGTTCCGGGTTGGCATACAACAATTTTTCCTCCTTACTTTGTATCCGGTGCGGTGTTTTCAGGATTCGCAATGGTGTTAACACTATTGCTCATTATGCGAAAAGTAATGAAGCTCGAAGCTTATGTTACCGTAAAACATGTGGAGTACATGAACATCGTAATCATTGTTACGGGATCAATTGTGGGCGTTGCTTACCTAACTGAGTTATTCGTTTCGTGGTATTCGGGAGTTGAATACGAGTCTTATGCATTTATCAATCGCTTTAGTGGTGATTATGCTTGGTCATATTGGTGTATGATGACATGTAATGTAATTTCTCCTCAGTTGTTTTGGGTAAAATCTTGGAGAAGAAACTTAACGTTTACATTCATAATGTCAATCGTAGTAAACATTGGTATGTGGTTTGAGCGTTTCGTGATTATTGTTACTTCTCTTCACCGTGATTATGTTCCATCAAGCTGGACATGGTTTCATCCAACATTTGTTGACATTGGGATTTTCATTGGAACAATTGGAATTTTCTTCTTCCTTTTCTTGTTATTCGCTCGCTATTTCCCAGTATTGGCATTAAATGAATTAAAATCAATATTAAAAGTTTCAGGTGAAAGCTATAAGAAAAAAGCCTGGGAAAACGGAGGACATCATTAATCTAACGCATTAAGAACTTACGAAAATGGCAAACAATAAAATATATTACGCAATGTACGACGATGATCACGCTTGCCTCGAAGGAGCCAAGAAGATTGTTAATGAAGGTATTCACGTGAGTGATGCTTATTCACCTTTTCCAATTCACGGTATTGATCCTGTAATAGGAGTTGCACATACTCGCTTAGGAATTTGTGCTTTTTTGTACGGAATTACAGGCACCATGCTTGCCTTAGTTGGAATAAAATATTTCATGATTACCGACTGGCCAATGATTGTTGGTGGTAAACCAAATGGAACATTATTACAAAACTTACCGGCTTTTATTCCTGTAGTTTTTGAGTTTACGGTATTTTGTGCAGCACACGGTATGGCATTAACTTATTTATTGCGCAATAAAACTTTACCGGGAATGCCCCCACGTAATCCTGATCCGCGTACAACCGACGACAAATTTGTATTGGAAATTCGCACTGAAGAAAATCACGGAATTGGCGAAGATAAAATTCAAAGCCTTTTAAAAGAAACCGGAATTATTGAGTTAAATGTTAGAGAAATTGAAGACTAAGCGTATGATTCGTTCAAAATACATTATTACAGCGTTAGTGGGTGTTGCGTTAGTTTCCTGCAGTAAGGATCCAAACAGCCCCGGCTATGAATACATGCCTGACATGTACCGATCAGGTGCAGTTGAAGCGTATATCGATTACCACCATTCCGATTCAATGTCGGCAAAAGTACCGCCAATGGGAACAATTCCATTTAGCTGTGATTCTGAAAAAGCATTATTTAACATGCCGTATCATTTAAAAAATACGCCTGATGATTATGAACTTTCAGCGACTTTAATCAACCCCGTTAAATACAGCGAAGCGAATTTGAAGGAAGGTGAACACATCTACAAACGCTTTTGTATGCATTGTCACGGCGAAAAAGGCGACGGGCAAGGACAAATTGCATTGAATGGAAAAATTGAAGGAATTCCTTCGTATTCAGGAGGATTAAAAACTTTGCCGGTTGGTAAAATGTTTCACACTATTACTTACGGTAAAGGAATGATGGGATCACACTCGGGCCAATTAAATGCCGAAGAAAGATGGAAGGTGATTTTATGGATTGAAGCATTACGCAATGGAGGATCCTATCCAATGCTTATGGATTCATCAATGGCAATGCCAACCGATACAGCAAAGATTAAATAAGAGTTATAACAGCGAAATTTAGATTATGAGCGCAAATACATATACGTTTTCTAGCAGAGCAAAAAACATTACTTACGCTTTAGTTGGTGTTGGTCTTGTTTCCACAGCAATCGGATTTTTTACCGGTTGCGAAGAAGTGGATCAAAACACTCGCTTTTGGGCAAACCTATTGGTGAATGGATTTTTCTTTTTTGCTATCGGTTTAGGTGCACTTTTTTTCTTGGCTTTACAATATGCCACAGAAGCAGCATGGGCAACTGTACTTAAAAAATTGTTCATGGCAGTTATGTCGTTTTTGCCAATTGGAGCGGGAATTCTTGTTGTTATTTTTGCAGCAGGAGCTTTTCATGTACACGGTTTGTATCATTGGATGCACGAAGGAGTAACCGATCCAAGCTCACATCACTACGATGAAATTATTGCCGGTAAAAGCGCATATTTAAATCAACCTTTCTTTTGGGTTCGTACGCTTGTTTATTTAGGAACATACATGATTTTCTTAATGGCGTTTAAAAAACGGGCTAAAATGGAAGACGAAGTAGGCGGTACAGAAATTCACTTTAAAAATTATAGAAGAGGGGCCTTGTTTTTAGTGTTCTTCGCTGTGTTTTCATCAACTTCAGCTTGGGATTGGTTAATGAGTTTAGATACACACTGGTATTCTACATTATTCGGTTGGTACACTTTTGCCGGTATGTGGGTTAGCTTTATCATCGTGTCAATTATGATAACGCTTTATCTAAAGTCGAAAAACTTATTGGAAAATGTGAACGAGAGTCACCTGCATGATTTAGGAAAATGGATGTTTGCGATTAGTTTCTTATGGAGTTATTTGTTTTTTTTCCAATTTATGTTGATTTGGTATGCAAATATTCCAGAAGAGGTTACCTACTATCAATTCAGAATTGAAAATTACAAGGCAATTTATTTCATCATGTTTGTAATTAATTTTGCATTACCAATGTTAATTTTAATGAGTCGCGATGCAAAACGTAATCCGAAAATATTGATTGGTATCGGTTCAATTATTTTTATTGGACATTGGTTAGATGTTTTTGTAATGGTTATGCCTGCAACATTAATGGATAAATGGCAATTTGGCGCAATGGAAATAGGGTTGTTCCTCATCTTCTTGGGCGCGTTTGTACATGTGGTATTACGTTCGCTGAGTAAAGAATCACTCACTGTTAAAAATCACCCTTACCTCGAAGAAAGTATCCACCACAATTTTTAAAACGAAAAGAAAAAAAATATTCAACCGAATAAAGAAACAGATCAGTTATGGGAAATTTGCTTATAGTACTTGTTTTGATGATTGGCGTAATTGCCATTGCACAAATGATGCGCGTGTACGAAATATCGTCGAAATTGCGCGGTAAAAAAGAAGAAGAAATTTCATTGAGCGATAATAAATTCAATGCAACAATGATGCTTGTATTTATGATTGCGTTTTATATTTTCTTCTTTTGGTTATTGGTAAAATATGGCAATGGAGGTATAGGTCCTGCAGCTTCAACTATAGGTGAAAGCACCGATTGGTTATTGAATTTTAACTTCATAATAATAATTATTGTATTCTTCATTACCAATTCTCTGTTATTTGTATTCGCTTACAAATATTACCACCGTCCCGATCGTAAAGGATATTGGTTTCCGCACGATAATAAGCTTGAATTATTATGGACTTCGGTTCCAGCAGTAGTATTAGCTTTAATAATTGTATTGGGATTAAAGGTTTGGAATGAAATTACAAGTGAATCAGGAAAGGATTCGGTAGTGATTGAATTGTATTCAAAACAATTTGATTGGACAGGACGTTACGCCGGCGAAGACAATAAGCTTGGTCATGCAAATTTTAGAATGATTAATGGAGAAAATCCATTAGGCGTGTTAACTCACATTGGAATTACAAAACGCAAGGATGAAATTCGTGCTGAGATTGTAGATAACGTGCTACGTTATTATAAACATGACCGAACAAAAGATTTTTTGAAAGTGATAAATAAGGAGATTTTAAAAACTTCAACAGAAGGTGTTGATGCAGATATGTACAATAAAATGTTAGCCGACGGAATGGAAATGGTTGACAAAAATGCAGAAACAAGTTTATTGAGTGCTTATGAAGTTATGTCTGCTAAAAAAGCCGGTGAAACATATGAAAAAATTCAGCGCCTACAACGACATTTATTAAAACTCGCCGCTTTAGAAAAAACAGTAACTAAAGACGATGATAAAAATGCAATGGATGACCGTGTAGTAAAAGAATTGGTTTTAATAAAGGGGCAGGAATATGAATTTAAATTGCGTTCAATGGACGTTATTCACAGCGCATATATGCCGCATTTTCGTCAGCAAATGAATACTGTACCGGGTATGATTACCCGTATGAAATTTGTACCAATTTACACAACTAAAGAAATGCGTAAGTTGATGAATAATGAAAAATTTGAATACATTTTACTGTGTAATAAAATTTGTGGCGCGGCTCACTCAAACATGCAAATGAAAATTACAGTTGTAGAAAAAAAGGATGAATATTTAAACTGGTTGGCTCAGCAAAAAACATTAAAATCCATTTATTTTCCTGATGCAGCTGCAGTAAAAATACTGCCTTCGGGCAAGGATTCAATAAGCTTAAAGGATACAATTAACGTAGCAGCTTTGAATAAATAAAAAAATTAAGAAACGAATTATATAGCGATTATGGCAACAGTTACCGACGTACATGCTCACGAAGAAGTAGGACACGATGATCATGCTCATCACCATCATCACAAAGAGCATTTTGTGACCAAATATATTTTTAGTCAGGATCACAAAATGATTTCAAAACAATTTCTCATGACTGCAATTATCATGGGAGTGGTTGCAATGATGATGTCAATCTTTTTTCGTTTGCAATTAGCTTTTCCCGGAAAAGGTTTTGATATTCTTGAATGGGGATTAGGTTCAAAATGGGCCCCCGGCGGAGTAATGACGCGTGATATGTATTTAGCATTGGTTACCATTCACGGTACCATTATGGTATTTTTCTTACTAACCGGAGGATTGAGTGGAACATTTTCAAATCTTTTAATTCCACTTCAATGCGGTGCGCGTGATATGGCATCAGGTTTTTTAAATATGTTATCGTATTGGTTCTTTTTTATTTCAAGTGTATTAATGTTGTATTCATGTTTTCTTGAAAATGGCCCGGCATCTGCAGGTTGGACTATATATCCTCCGCTATCAATAAGACCAGAATTTATTCCCGGCTCGGGTGAAGGAATGACATTTTGGTTATTATCAATGGCTTTATTTGTAGTATCGGCATTGCTTGGTGGATTAAATTATATTGTTACAGTTATTAATATGCGGACAAAAGGAATGAAAATGACCCGTATGCCGCTTACAATTTGGGCATTTTTTGTTACAGCCATTCTTGGTGTATTATCTTTTCCCGTTCTCTTCTCGGCGGTATTATTATTACTGATGGATAGAACATTTGGAACAAGTTTTTACATGGCAGATATTTGGGCCGGTGGTGAAATGTTAGAAGCACAAGGTGGTTCACCCTTGTTATATCAACATTTATTTTGGTTTCTTGGTCACCCTGAAGTTTACATCGTATTATTGCCCGCATTGGGAATTTCGTCGGAAGTAATTGCGACCAACGCTCGTAAACCGATTTTCGGTTACCGCGCAATGATTGGTTCAATTTTGGCAATCGGATTTTTATCTTTCATAGTTTGGGGTCATCATATGTTTGTAACAGGAATGAATCCTTTTCTTGGCGGCGTATTCGTATTTACAACTTTATTAATTGCAATTCCATCAGCTGTAAAAGTGTTTAACTACATTACAACACTTTGGCGAGGAAATATCGTTTACACTCCGGCAATGCTATTCTCAATTGGATTAGTTTCAACGTTTATTACCGGTGGTGTAACAGGAATTATTCTTGCCGACTCGGCCCTTGATATTAATATTCACGACACGTATTTTGTTGTTGCACACTTTCACATTGTAATGGGTATGAGTGCGGTGTTTGGAATGTTTGCCGGGGTTTACCATTGGTTCCCTAAAATGTTTGGCAAAATGATGAATACACGAATGGGTTATGCTCACTTTTGGATAACCGCTGTTTGTGCTTACGGAATTTTCTTCCCAATGCACTTCTTCGGATTAGCAGGTGCACCGCGTCGTTATTATGAATACACTAATTTTCCAATGTTTGATCACGTAATGGATTTGAATATTATTATTACAACTTTTGCTATAATTGCTGCTATTGGGCAGGTTATTTTCTTGTTCAACTTCTTCTATAGTGTATTCCGCGGTCCAAAAGCGCCGCGCAATCCTTGGAGGAGTAATACATTAGAATGGACGTCTGAAGAAAAACACATACACGGAAATTGGTATGGAGAAATACCAACCGTGCATCGTTGGCCATACGATTATAGTAAGCCCGGTTATGAAGATGATTACGTTCCGCAAACAGTTCCTCTTAAACCCGACGAACACGAGGGACATTAAACCAATTTTAAAGATGCTAGAACCGGCATTAAAGTATATGAATAAAAAACGCTCGTTATTTAACGGGCGTTTTTTTTGTTTGTTCGTGTGTTTTAGTTTTTTATACCCAAGCTTATATTCCCAAATGGTTGATGCGGTGAATAAAGAATTAAGCCGTGAAAAAAGCGTTTATGCAACGTGGGATTCAAAAACAACTTTTATTTCAAATAAAGTTGCGGTTGTAAAAAGTGTGAAATTAGGATTTGATTTTGGAGGAAAAACAAAATTAGGAGTCGGTTACAATTGGTACAAAGGAAAATTGTCATTCATTCCTGATGGCGAAAACAAAGATTTTTTTTTAAAAATCAGATATGTTTCAGTATTTGCCGAACACTTGTACTTTGAAAGCAGAAGATGGGAAGCTAGTATTCCGGTTCAACTTGGAGCAGGAATTTTAAACTATTATGATGATATAAAAAACAAATACAATAAAGCAGGAGGCCTTGTATTTTTATACGAACCCTCGAGCGCAATTTTATTTAAGTTTTTACGCTACTTTGGTGTAGGAGGAGGAATTGGATATCGTTTAGTAGTTTATACGGGGCCAAACCCCAATAAAGAACAAATGCAATCGCCGATATTTTATATTCGCACAAAAATATACTTTAATAAAATTTGGCGCGATTTAAAAAGAATTACTAAGCGAGAATAATTTTAGTTGAAAACTTTAGGAAATTCGGTTTTTTAAAATTTATCGATATAGCCACATCGAAGGATTTTGTTTTTCCATATCCTCACTTGTCACTTTCCAAACTTCAAAATGCGCTTCTGATAGAGCTCCGTTTTCACCGGGAAGCAAAGTTCCTATTTGTTGTTTTGTTTTTACTTCTTGACCCTTGATAACTTGAACTTCGGCTAAATTAGCATATACCGTTCGATATGCACCATGACTAATAATAACACATTTTCCGGCATTCGGAATTAAAAATACGCTGGTTACTTTTCCGTTAAAAACCGAACGAACCTGCGAGCCTTTGGTTGTACCAATGTCAACACCATTATTATTGGTAACAACTCCGGCTAAGGTTGGGTGCGGATTTCTTCCAAAGTAACTTACAATTTCACCTTTTTCTACCGGCCAAGGTAAGCGTCCTCGATTTTTTTCAAATTCAGCAGATTCAGGTTCAATTTCAGGGGTGTTTATATCATAATGAATATCTTTTTTTGCGTTAGTGCTATTATCGTTAGTTTTTTTAGCATTCGTTTTTTTAGCATTTCCTGAAGCGTTCTTTTTTCTTCTCGCTTCGGCTTCTCTTTCACGCTCTCTTTCTTTTCGAATTTCTTCTTCAATCACTTTTTTAATTTCGGCATTCAGTTTTTCTTTCATTTTTACCTGATCGGTCAATTCTGATTTCAATCTGCTCTCCTCATTTTTCAATTGCCCAAGTGTTTCCTGTTGTTTTACTTTATCTTCTTGATAATTTTGTTTTTCAACTTCTTGTTTTCCCAATAAACTTTGCTTTTGTGACTTATCCGACTTCAATTTTTCATTTAATGCAGTTAATTCACGTTGTTTTTTGCGAATCAATTGTCCTTGTTTTTTTCGGTGTTCGCCAAATTGTTGCAAATATTTTACCCGCATATAGGCCTGGTTAAAACTTTCAGAGGCAAACACAAACAATAAGCGATGATAAGAATTGCGATGACGATAAGCGTAACGAACCAAATCAATGTATCTTTTTTTTTGTTTTTGAAGATCTTTTTGCAGGACAATTTGAGATTCTTTGTTGTTTTCAATTTCAGCTTCAATTCGTGAAACCTGCTGCGCATAATTTCCAATTAGCTCGTCTCGATAAGCGATTTGTTGATTGATGATGGCTAATTCGGCAATAGAAATGGTTTGTGCATCTCTTGTTTTACCAATTAATCCTTTTGTGTTTTCAATTTTTTTTTGAAGTTCCTTTTGTTTCTTCTTAAGCTTTTCACTTTCCTTTTGAGCAAATAGAAATTGGACTGAGAATAAAAAAATAAATAAAAAACCGATTTTACTTATGTTGGTAGTCATCGGGAACATTAAAAGGGAATTCCGATTTTTCATTGAGCTTGGTACGTTTATAATCAAGGTTTAGTTTCATTTTACGATTGGCTTTACTCGCTTCAATTTCTAAACGCTTTGGAAGCGGAATCGAATCCAACCCTTCGTATTCAGGGTATTTTGCATTAAAAACAGTTGTGTCGTTAATGTCGTTAATGTAAACCTGATAAGGCTTAAAGGTCTTAGGATAAAACTTATATTGATAAATGACCTCATGATTTTTATGCACACGTTCACGTTCAAGAGCGCGGCGCAGTTGACGTTTGCGCAAATTTGTTAAGTAATAATAGGCGCTATCTTTAGGCGATTTAAATTTTTCTTGAGCATCAAAACTCATGGCATTTCCGGTAAGCAGGTCTTGTAGCATTGAAAAATCCAATTCGGTATCCAACTGTTCATTAATGTAGTTGAATGAGCGTGGGTAATATCCTTCGCTTTCTCCAAAACGGACAATCATTCGAATGGAATCTTTTGTAATGACTAATCGTGCCACCGAAACAGTTGCCTTTTTAACATCAACCCAAATTAAAGAATCTCTTCTAATTTTAACGCTTGCTGTAAAAGACTCATTTAATTTTTCAGATTCGATTTCAACCGATATTTTAGTTGCAAAATAGTTGAATTGTATTTTTTGGAGAACTACACTATCAATTATTTTTGAAGTGTTTAATTTTCGATTGGGTTTTCCTGCTATTAGGTGCCTACGAACCGTACAGGCATAAAGTGTAAGCACAAAGGTTAGCCCGATAAATAAATAAGAAGTGGTTTTATTCCACATACTTCCCTTCTTTTATTTTTTTATCTAAACTTTCGCTATGGTCTTCTAAGCTTTTCGCTTTTATCCAAAATTCAATTGCTTCTGTTTTACGATTTAGTTTACTTAAAACATCTCCATAATGCTCCAATAATGTTCCATTTTTTCCTCCATCAACATCAATTGCTTTTCTTATCCATTTTTCAGCTTCTTCAAATTTATTTTGTTGAAACAATATCCACCCGTAAGTATCCATAAATGAAGCGTTGCTTGTTTCAAGCTGATTGCTTTTTAATGACATTTCCGCAGCGTGTTTTAAATTTTCTTTTCGTACCGATAAATAATAACTGTAATTGTTTAAAGCAAAAGCATTATCGGGATTTATTTTTAGCGCTTTTTCATAAAATTCATCCGACTCGGTGTATTTTTTAGAATAATTAAATGCTTCGGCGAGACCCTGATAAAATTCGGCTAAAAGTTGTTCATTATCTATTACCAATTCTTTCCCTTCGTTAAGCACTTCAATGGCTTCAGTATATTTTTTTAATTGATTACATGACAGCCCATGGTAAAAGAAAAATCCGGCTTGGGATGGAAATAATTCTTTTGCTTGTTTACTATCTTCGTACAAATTTGTTCTGTCATTTAATTGCGCATCTAATAAAATAAGTTGGTTCCAAATAACAAATTTATCTTTCTCAAGTTGAACTGCGTTTTTATATTTATCGCGCGCTTCTTGAATCTTATTGTCACGCAATAAAAAATCGGCATACATGCTATAGGATTTCGCATCATCGCTATGTACTTTTTCTACGATATTTAATAGTTGATATGCTTCGGGTTTAAGTTCACTGTATTTTCCGGTTCGTTCATAATAGTCTAATAATATTTGCATTTTAGTATCAATATCCACTTGTTTACTTTCAAAGGCTTTAATTAGTTCGATTTTTGCTTTTTCATCTTCATTGTTTTTAGAATAGACTTGAAATAAGGATAAATGCACCGGTCCATTATCGGGTTCATATTTTAAAATTTTGTCAAACATTTGCATGGCCTTTTCTTTTTGTCCGGTTTGCACATATAACTCACCCAATATTCCATAAATTTTAATTTCACCGGGATAAAGCTTACTGATTTTTTCCATTTCAGAAATTGCTTTATCCAGTTTGCCGCTTAACGTATAAATTCGGTATTTTTCATAAGTAATTTCAAAATCGCTGCCCAAAATTTTCTCAGCTTTATTTAACGATTCAATTGCAGCTTCAGGTTGATTGTTGTGCATTTGAGCATCGGCTAAGGCAAAATAAAAATCTAAATTTCGAGGATCGTGTTTTACCAGTTCTTGATAAGTAATTACAGTTTCTTTGTAATTGTAATTGCGCTGAAACAAATATGCTTTTTGCAATAAATACCATTTGTTGTTTTTTTCAAGTTCACAGGCTTTTTTAGAAAACTCTAATGCTTTTGTTGAGCGACCTTGAATATCGTATATGCCTGCCAGGTTATAATAGGCGTCGGCACATTTCGGGTATTTTTCGATATAAGCTTCAAACAAGCGAGCAGCCGATTCGTAATTCCCATTTATTTTTTCATTAACTGCGGTAATGTAATTAGGAAATTCTTGATTCACTGTTTTTTCATTCTTATCTTTCTTTTTCTTTTTAGGAGAGTCGTCATCGGCACCGGTTTCCATTTGAGCAATAATGCTACCCATCAGAAATAACTGAATGAATACTGTTAACACATATTTTAGTTTTCTTTTTGTCATTTTAGTGCTGTACGCTTAAAAAGATATTTGGTTGTAATCACCTAGGCTAAAATCGTGCTTTTTTCCCTCACAAAAGACATGGTTTCCAATCATTGAATTTGTAAGTACTGCATTGGTAATTTTTGTGTTTGTTTGTATAATTGAGTCGTTTATGTTGCTGTTCATGATAACGGTGTTTTCGCCAATCGAGACATAGGGTCCTACCACAGAATTAACGATTTTTACATTTTTACCAATAAAGCTGGGTTGAATGACAATTGAATTTTCAAGGCTAACCGAGTCATGGATTAATTTCTCATTTTTAATGTACCCTAACGTTTTTCTATTGGCTTCAATGGTTGCTTGTTTATTTCCGCAATCTAACCAATCGCTCACTTGTCCCGGAACAAATTGAATTCCATTTTTTCGCATGTTTTGCAACGCATCTGTTAATTGAAATTCATTATTGCCTTTAATGTTATTGTTTATGAGAAACTGCAATTCATTTCGTAAATTTTCACCATTAGAAAAATAATAAATTCCAATAATGGCTAAATCGCTTACAAAAGTTTTTGGTTTTTCAATAAAATCGGTAATGGTGTTATTATTATCAATTTTAATTACGCCAAAGTTTGATGGATCTGCTACTTTTTGTACCCAAATTATACCATCTTGAGTTTTATCCAATTTAAAATCGGCGCGAAACAAAGTATCTGCAAATGCTACGATAACATTACCGTTAATTGATGGGGCAGCGCATAAAACCGCATGTGCAGTACCTAGAGGTTGGTCTTGGTAATAAATGGTTCCTTTTGCACCTAAATTAGTTGCGATTTGAATTAAATTTTTCTCAACAGTTTCTCCAAAACGCCCAACTACAAAAGCGATTTCCTCAACCTTTTCGGCACAAACGGCGGTAATGTCTTCGACTAAACGTTGAACAATGGGTTTACCGGCAATAGGAATAAGAGGTTTAGGAACCGACAAAGTATGCGGTCGCATGCGCTTCCCCATTCCAGCCATTGGTACAATTATTTTCATGCGTTTATTCTTATTAAATTCAAATTAAATATAATTACAACTTCAGTAATTGAGGCTATTCCATTTTCTATTTATGAACTTTTTGAGAATTCAAATGATCCGCTTCGATTAATTTTTTATAAAATATTTTTCCAAATTTTCGTTCTATAGGCTCTTTCAAAAAGGAATATACTTTTACGTTCAATTGTTTACCTAATTCGCAAGCGGGTTTACAAATTTCCCATTCATCATAATTTAAAATGTAACCGGTTTTAGTTTTTTTAATTCGAATGGGATACAAATGACAAGAAATTGGTTTTTTGAACGATATTTCTCCTTTTTCATAAGCTTTTTCAATTGCGCATTTAGCAGTTCCGTTTTTTTCGAAAATGACATAGGCACATTCGGCACCATTAATCAAAGGTGTTTCTAATTCACCATCCTTGGCGGTTATCCATTTACCTTGCGAAATAACCGCATCAATTCCTTCCTTACGCATGTGCTTTTTGATTTTAGGAAAAAGTTTATCAAGCAGTTTTGTTTCGTCGTCTTCGAGCGGAGCACCGGCATCACCTTCAATACAACATGCGCCTTTGCATGCCGTGAGATTGCATACAAATTGTTTTTCAAGAATACGATCGCTAATCAATTTATCATCAATACCGATCATAGAACATTGTAAAAAATAAATTAGTTGAAAATAGCCGATCCGCCTGTAGTCAAATCTTTCGGATTAATTAGCATCACCGGAATTTGAGCATCATTGGTAATTAATGCTTGTTCGCTGCTCGATGCAAATAAATTTCCACCGATTTTTTCCACCGAATTATTTACTACCGCAATTAAATCGCATTCGTGTGCAACCGAATATTTAATAATCTCTTTAGGAAAATCACCTTCTAATACTGCCGTTGTAAATTTAACTTGATTTTCGATTAATTGTTTTTTTGCGAAAGCAAGAGTTAAGTTAATATCAATTTTATCATCACTGTCGCTAATTTTTGGTACTACTATGTGAACGCGTGAGGTAAAATATTTCGAAATTTCAGTTACTACCCGTAATTTTTGTTGTGTATTTTTTGATAAATCTAAGGGTACAACAATATCATCATAACCGGTTTCTTTGATGTTTTTTTGTTGAACAATTACAAATGGGGTAAATGTGCTTTCAATAACTTTCATGGCATAACTTCCCGAAATTTTTTGCCAACCTTTTGTACCATGTGTTCCCATGAATACCATTTGCGCTTTTATTTCATCGCTATACTCGGCAATGTCGTCAAAAATATTTCCTATACGAACTATTGCCTCAACTCTTACATGATCTTCTTTCATTGCTTTTGCTGCAATTTCAATCAGCTTATTTCTTGCTTCCTCAACTTGAATTGGTTTGTTAACTACGTGCAACAAGTGTACAATACCACCAGTTGTTCGCGCAACTTTTAATGCATGATTTAAAGCGGTATCGGCTGTGGATGAAAAATCGTGCGGAACGATATAGCGTTTTTCTTTTTCTGCCATTGGATTTACAATTTTTGCCCAAATATACAGGTATTTAGGCTTCTGTTTCAATAAAAAAAACCAATGTTTATGCCCTGTTTTATAGACACTTCGATCTAAACGAAAAAAACTAATTATTTTTCGATTTAGAACGATTCTAAATAGATGAGGTGAATTGATAATTTCCTCTGTACAGTTACATTTGCATCGGTAATAAATTTAAATCGCTTATGAGCAATACGTCTGCCTTTTCTTATTCTATCGGAAGAAAAATTTTAATGGGTCTTACCGGTATATTTTTAATCACATTTTTATTGGTGCATTGTTTTGTGAATTCATTGATTTTTTTCAATGATGGAGGTGAAACCTTTAACATAGGTGCGCATTTTATGACCTCCAATTGGATAATTCGCGCAATGGAAGTTGTATTATTTGCCGGTATTTTAGCACATATTTTCCTCGCACTTCAATTAACAATTCAAAATCGCAGGGCTCGTCCGGTTAAGTATGCTGTAAACGGCGGCAACTCCAACTCGAAATGGTACTCACGTTGGATGGGATTATTGGGAACCTTAATTTTAATGTTTTTAATTGTTCACATTAAACATTTTTGGGTAGTTACTCGAATAACCGGATTAGAAATTCAAGATATAAACGGCAACGATAATTTATTTTTTTTAATGAAAGAAACCTTTACCGAACCTTGGGTAATTGCGTTGTATTTTATTGCAATGATTTCTTTAGCTTATCATTTACTGCACGGATTTCAAAGTGCATTTCAATCGTTAGGACTTAATCATAAAAAATATACTCCGCTAATTAAAAAATTAGGCTTGTGTTTTTCTTTAGTAATTCCTGCACTTTTTGCATCAATGCCTCTTGCCATTCATTTTGGATGGATAAAATAATTTACGAATAAAGAATCAGTATCATTTTAAAATATGAGTTCAATAAAATTAGAATCAAAAATTCCTGATGGCCAATTAGAGACCAAGTGGTCGAAGTATAAGTCGTCTGTAGCTCTAGTAAATCCGGCGAACAAGCGACACATTGAAGTGATAATAGTTGGTTCAGGTTTAGCGGGCGCGTCGGCTGCCGCTTCACTTGCAGAATTGGGATATAAAGTAAAAGTTTTTTGCTTTCAAGACTCTGCGCGTCGTGCGCATTCAATCGCAGCCCAAGGAGGAATTAACGCTGCAAAGAATTATCAGAATGATGGCGATAGTGTTTATCGACTTTTTTATGATACAATTAAAGGTGGAGATTATCGTGCACGCGAAGCAAATGTTTATCGATTAGCTGAGGTAAGTGCAAATATTATTGATCAATGTGTAGCGCAAGGAGTACCTTTTGCTCGCGAATATGGTGGTTTATTAAGCAATCGTTCATTTGGCGGCACTCAAGTACAACGTACATTTTATGCGGCAGGACAAACCGGTCAACAACTTTTATTAGGAGCTTATAGCGCTTTAATGCGTCAAGTTGGTTTAGGAAATGTAAAAATGTATGCACGTCACGAAATGCTTGATGTCGTAAATATTGAAGGTAAAGCACGAGGAATTATTGCGCGTGATTTGGTGAGCGGAAAACTTGAACGTCATTTTGGACACTCGGTATTGTTGTGCACAGGGGGATATGGAAATGTATTTTTTCTTTCAACTAACGCAATGGGGTCTAACGCAACAGCGGCATGGAAGGCACACAAAAAAGGCGCACTCTTTGGTAACCCTTGTTTTACACAAATTCATCCAACATGTATTCCTGTTTCAGGCGATCATCAATCAAAACTTACTTTAATGAGTGAATCCTTACGTAATGATGGTCGTATTTGGGTACCAAAGAAAAAAGAAGATGCTGAGGCCTTAAGAAGCGGAAAAAAGAAAGCTAGTGAAATTGCTGAGGACGATCGCGATTATTATTTAGAAAGAAGATATCCGGCGTTCGGAAATTTAGTTCCTCGCGATGTAGCTTCGCGTGCTGCAAAAGAACGTTGTGATGCAGGTTTTGGAGTGAATGCGACCGGCCAAGCAGTGTTCTTGGATTTCGGATACAATATGCGTGAAAAATACGGTCGAGCCGAAGCAACTAAACATGGTATAGCCAACCCAACTGAAGCGCAACTTACAGCAATGGGTAAGGAAGTGGTAAAAGAAAAATACGGAAACCTTTTTGACATGTATATGCAAATTACCGGTGTTGATCCCTATCAAGAACCAATGCAAATTTATCCTGCAGTTCACTACACAATGGGTGGACTTTGGGTTGATTATAATTTAATGACTACCGTGCCAGGCCTATACGCACTTGGTGAAGCTAATTTTAGCGATCATGGCGCTAACCGATTGGGCGCTTCTGCACTTATGCAAGGATTGGCCGATGGATATTTTGTAATCCCATACACCATTGGCGCATACTTAAGTGGCGAAATTCGCACAAAAGCAATTCCAATCACTCACCAAGCTTTTGAAGAAGCCGAAAAAAATGTGCAAGAAACTTTGAATAAATTTTTATCCATTAAAGGAACAAAATCTGTAGATTATTTTCATAAAAAATTAGGCAAAGTGATGTGGGATAAATGTGGAATGGCGCGTAATAGTGACGGATTAAAACAAGCAATTGTTGAAATTCAAAAAATTCGTGAAGAGTTTTGGAAAGATGTTCGTGTGCCCGGAAGCGCTAATGAGTTTAACCCTGAATTGGAAAAAGCCGGTCGTGTTGCAGATTTTCTTGAATTGGGAGAATTAATGTGTAAAGATGCGCTGGAAAGAAATGAATCATGTGGTGGACATTTTAGAGAAGAATATCAAGAAGACGGGGGCGAAACAAAACGTGATGATGCCAATTATTCATATGTTGCTGCATGGGAATATGCAATAGGAAACAGTTGGACACTGCATAAAGAAGACCTAAAATATGAAAACATTAAAATAGCAGCTAGGAATTACAAATAAATCTTTCTGTTGGATTTAGAGGTATGTATGCGATGTGCGTTGTGAAATATTTTTTTAAATAGTAGTAAAAAAAAAAAACTAAATAATTGAATGAAAAACTTTGAAGAATTAGATTTTTGGAAAGTAGCATGCGAAGTAAGAATATTCGTTGTTAAAATAGCAGGCTCTCTTTCTTCTGAAGAAAAATGTAAATTTGCCCATCAAATTATTAAGTGTTCACAATCAACTTTAAATAATATTGCGGAAGGTTTAGAAAGATTTTCCACCAATAATAATGCTCAATTTTATAGAATAGGAAAAGGGCTATTCCAAGAGTTAATTAATTATTTTACTGTAGCATTGGATGAAGAATATATTACTCGGGAACAATGTGAAGAGATTCAAGAAAAAATTGCACGTTGTATTCAAATTTTGAACCAAGACATTAATTATTTACTACGCTCTATACCAATGAAATTTCAAAAAATCAGCATAAATCAGCATCCCTATTTTCGAACAACGAACAACGATATACAATGAGCAACCCCAACATGAATCTCACACTGAAAGTATGGCGCCAAAAAAACGCGAAAGACCGCGGCGCATTTGAAACTTATCCGGTAAAGGATGTTTCGCCCGATATGAGTTTTCTAGAAATGTTTGATGTATTAAACGAACAACTCATTAATGAAGGAAAAGACCCAATTGCATTTGATCATGATTGTCGTGAGGGAATTTGTGGCATGTGTAGCATGTACATTAATGGTCGTCCGCATGGTCCAAAGGGTGGGGTAACTACTTGTCAGTTGCACATGCGCTCATTTAGTAATGGAGATACTATTGTTGTGGAACCATGGCGCTCGGCAGCATTTCCGGTTATTAAAGATTTGGCTGTTGATCGTAGTGCCTTTGATCGTATAATGGCTAAAGGCGGATTTGTGTCGGTCAATACAGGTAACGCGCAAGATGCTAACGCAATTCCCATCTCAAAACACAATGCCGATTTAGCCTTTGCTGCTGCTGCCTGTATTGGTTGTGGAGCATGTGTGGCAGCTTGTAAAAATTCTTCGGCCATGTTATTTGTATCAGCAAAAGTTTCGCAGCTTTCATTATTACCTCAAGGAGAACCTGAACGGGTACAGCGTGTAAAAGAAATGGTTGCACAAATGGATTTGGAAGGATTTGGAAATTGCACCAACACAGGTGCCTGTGAAGCTGAATGTCCAAAAAGCATTTCGCTCGAAAACATTGCTCGCTTAAATCGAGAATTTACTAGAGCTAATTTTTGTACTGAGGAATAGTTCAATTTTATTGGTTCGATATAGTGTGTAAAAAAATGTCGGGCAAACGAAAATAATTGAACATTGTTATTTGGTAATCGGTTAAATATTTTTCATTGTACGTGTATTTAAAATCTCGTTTTTTACAGATTAAAGTATTTTACCACACTGTATTAATTGTTTTCAACTAAATTGAAGGAGTCATCTTTGTTAACATTAATCATTTTGATTTTTTTTTTTTGATATAAGTTTGCAGTTATTCTGCGCAGAGTGAATTATTGTTTTTATACATCACAGATGAAGGATAAAAAAAATTGGTAATTCTAAATTTGAAGACAAAGTAAAGTTCAAATACATTTTTGCATATTTGATGGAGTCGTCTAATATTAATTCAAACATCGTTTATCATTATTCGTTTTATATGATAAATTGTCAAACAAACAAAAAATATAATCCAAGATTTCAAACGGGTATAAGGGAAAATGATGAAAGGCAATTTAAAAAACCTTGAAAGCACAAGAAGCGGTGCAAAATAATTTAGAGCCTAAAACCATTTGCCTTTATACAACTTCGTATTGGTGTGATTTCTAAAGCTAACGTTAAGCGAATTAACGCATAAGATTCATGCAAGTATTTTAACATTAAAAATACAATACTGACGAAACATTAGATTATTCTAAATGAAACTGTTTTTTGTTAGTCAGTATTGTATCTTCGATTCTTCAAATAAAAATAAATAAAAACCACTTTAACATTACTTAATTACCAATTTTTTCATTATCGAATATGCTCCATCGGTGACAGTTAAAGTGTATAATCCAGATTCAACATTGCTCAATTGCATACTTATAGCTTGCTGATGACCCGTATTGCTCAAGTCTTGTGTATATACTATTTGCCCAATATCGTTATGGATGTAGAGTTTAAGATTTTTTTCGCTCCTAATATCCAAGTTAAGTACAAATAATCCGCTATTCGGATTAGGGACAACAACAATCGACCCTAATGAGTTATCAGTAATTACAGTTAATCCGGTTACTGTATAAGTATTTATTGCTGAAGTACTGTTACAACTCAATCCGTTAGTAATTACAACAGTATAATCACCATTAACCGGAACAACATAAAAGTTATTGGTGGCTCCTGAAATTGGCGAGCCATTTAAATACCATTGATAGCTAAATCCGGTTGATGGAGAAGCATACAAAGTGTCGTTTGATTGTGTAATTGTTGGTACAGGAGGCGTTGGATTTACATTTACTACAACAGTATCGCTATCGGCACAAGTTCCATTGCTTACGCTTACAACATAGGTTGTGGATGAAGTTGGATTTGCACTTGGGTTTGAAATTATTGATGAACTTAAGTTTGTAGATGGTGACCAAGAATAACTTATTCCACCGGTTGCATTTAGTGTTGTAGAATCTCCTGCACAAAGGGTAACATCTAATCCTGCATCAGCAATCGGAGAAGAGTTTATAACAACATTTGTAGAAGAAGTGTCGCTACAAATTCCCAAATTAACAATTACCGTATATACACCTCCGTTAGTTACCGTTGTACCACTAAGTGATGGCGACTGAAATCCTGAAACAAATCCAAGTGGGCCACTCCAAGAGTAAGTTGCTCCTCCAACTGCCGGTGTATTTAAATTTAACGTTGCACCTTCGCATAATGGACCGTTATCTGTAGCATTTGCAGTTGGCATAGTGCTAACATTAAGGGTTACTTGATCGCTACTTGCAGTACAAGGCGCATTGGCAATTGTCCATTGGAAAACGTAGGTGCCGTTTACACTTAAACCGGTTACTCCACTGTTGGAAGCGGAAGGTGTGGTAATAGCAGGTGTTATAGGGCCGCTGATAAATGTCCACGTTCCTGTTCCTATTGAAGGAGTATTTGCATTTAACGTAGCAATTACATCACAAACGGTTTGATCGGCTCCTGCATTTGCAGAAGTGGGTACTCCGTTAACTGTTACGGTCATTTGATCAGTTGAAGGTGTACATGGAGAATTTGTTATAGTCCATTCGAAAGTATAAACTCCTGCAGTCAATGATGAAATAGTAGTTGTAGGTGATGAAGGTGTAGTGATTGTTGCAGCTGAAGGACCGCTCACTTGAATCCATGTTCCTGTACCTGATGTAGCAGTATTACCTGCCATTGTTACCATAGTTGTTGTTTCGCAAATAGTTTGATCAGCTCCTGCAAGAGCAGTTGTTGGGGCACCATTTACAATTATGGTCATTTGATCACTGCTTGCTGTACAAGGTGCGTTAGTAATTGTCCATTGGTAAACATAAGTTCCAACACCTAAGGCAGTAATAGTACTAGTAGGCGAAGAAGCAGTGGTAATAGTTCCACCTGCAGGTCCACTTACCTTTGTCCATGTTCCTGTTCCTGTTGAAGCGGTATTGCCGGCCATTGTAACAGTTGATCCGATACAAACGGTTTGATCGGGTCCCGCATTTGCAGAAGTAGGTGCACCGTTAACAATTACGTTTACATTATCGCTGCTTGCAGTACACGGTGCGTTTGAAATTGTCCACGTGAAAACATACGTACCGGGCGTTGTCATTCCTGTAATGGTCGTTGTTGGTGAAGCAGGCGTAGTAATCGTTGCAGTTAATGGTCCGCTAACTTGCGTCCATAATCCTGTTCCCGATGTTGCTGTATTTCCTGTCATTGTAGAGCTTCCTGAAGTTGCGCAAATTGTTTTATCAGCACCGGCATTAGCGGTAGTAGGTGTGCCATTAACAATAATTGTCATTTGATCTGTTGATGCCGGACAACCTCCACTGGTAATCGTCCACTGATACACATACGTACCAACTGTTAATCCGGTAATGGTAGTTGTAGGATTAGTTGCTGACGAAATTGTTCCGCCTGCCGGACCACTAATTTTTGTCCATAATCCTGAACCCACTGTTGGTGTGTTACCAGTCATGAAAACTGTAGTCCCAACACAAACGGTTTGATCGGGTCCTGCATTGGCTATAGTTGGTCCACCAGAAACAGTAACAATCATTACATCGCTTGATGCTGTACACGGTGCGTTTGAAATTGTCCATTGAAATGTATATGTTCCTACTGTACTAAATCCGGTTGCTGTTGATATGGGTGAAGTAGGTGTTGTAATGGTTGCAGAAATCGGTCCTGCAGTCTGTGTCCATAATCCTGTGCCTGAAGTCGGCGTATTACCTGCAAAAGTTAGAGTAGAAGATGTACAAATTGTTTGATCAATTCCTGCGTTTGATGTTGTTGGTGTGCCGCTAACGGTTATTGTCATTTGATCGGTTGAGTTTGGGCAACCACCGCTTACAATTGTCCATTGATAAGTGTAAGTTCCAACTCCTAAAGCTGTAATTGTAGTTGTAGGTGATGAAGGTGTAGTTATAGTGCCGCCTGCAGGCCCGCTTACTTTCGACCATGTGCCGGTACCGACTATTGGTGTATTTCCTGCCATTGTTACTGTTGAACCAACGCAAATTGTTTGATCTGGTCCTGCATTGGACGTAGTAGGGCCGGGATTAACTGTTACTACCATAATATCGCTTGAAGCAGTGCAAGGGGCGTTTGAAATTGTCCACTGGAAAGTATAAGTTCCTGCGGTTGTTAAGCCTGTAGCTGTTGAAGTTGGTGAAGTTGGCGTTGTAATGGTTGCAGTTATTGGTCCTGCAGTTTGGGTCCATAATCCGGTTCCACTTGCAGCGGTATTACCTGCAAAAGTTAATGTTGAAGATGTACAAATTGTTTGATCAATTCCTGCGTTAGCGGTAGTAGGAGCTGCACTTACAGTAATAATCATTTGATCATTACTGGCTGCACAAGGAGCGTTAGTAATTGTCCATTGGTAAGTGTATGTGCCTGCCACTAATGCAGTTATAGTTGTTGTAGGTGACGAAGCAGTAGTAATTGTTCCACCTGCAGGTCCGCTTACCTTTGTCCATGTTCCTGTTCCTGATGTTGCGGTATTACCGGCCATGGTTACTGTAGATCCGGCGCAAACTGTTTGATCAGCACCGGCATTGGCAGTAGTAGGAGCAGCGTTTACAACAACATTCATTACATCGGTTGAGGCAGTGCAAGGGGCGTTTGAAATTGTCCACTGGAAAGTATAAGTTCCTGCGGTTGTCATACCTGTAATTGTAGTAGTTGGAGAAGATGCAGTAGTAATGGTTGCAGTTATTGGTCCTGCTGTTTGTGTCCATGCACCTGTGCCTGAAGTTGCAGCATTACCTGCCATAGTTGCACTTCCTAAAGTTGCGCAAATTGTTTGATCAATTCCTGCGTTAGCGGTAGTAGGAGCGGCATTAACTGTTACTGTTATTTGATCACTTGATGCAGTACATGGAGAATTTGAAATTGTCCATTGAAAAACGTAAGTGCCTACAGTAGTTAATCCCGTAACAGTAGTTGTTGCTGATGATGCTGTTGTAATAGTTCCTGTAATAGGACCACTAACCTGAGTCCATAAACCGGTTCCTGAAGTTGGAGTATTTCCGGCCATTGTAGCGGTACCTGACGTGGTACAAATTGAAAAATCCGGTCCTGCATTTGATGTGGTTGGCGTTCCAACTACTGTAATATACCCAGCTCGTAATTTCGTGTTCGATCCCGAAGCATTTGTAGCGACTAAGGTAACGTCGTAAGTGCCCGGGGTGTTATATGTAACGGTTGGGTTAGTTGCTGTTGAAGTAGCAGGAGTTCCTCCTGTAAACGACCAATTATAAGAAGTCGCACCCGTAGATAAATTTGTAAAGGTAACCGTAGAACCGGCACAAATTGTTGTTGGCGCGCCTGTAAAATCAGCAACAGGAGGAGAAGCAGCAGGCACACCGGTAATATTAATATTATCCAGGTATAGTGCTTGACCATACCTTGCATGATTTCTAAATTGAATTAATACACTTGGGTTACCAACGTACGGTGTCATGTTTACTGATTCGTTTCTCCACTGAGCAGTTGTAGGAGTAAATATTGCAGCTGTAACATCAGTGCCACCATTTGTAGAAAGAGTTGTTCCTCCTTTAATATAAAGTTGAGTATAGGTAGCACCGCAGTTAGTAGAAACCCAAACCGAAAGCGTATCTGAATAGGTTGCATTGTATCGTGCATAGGCCACGTCAAAAGTTAAAGTTGCGCTCGAATAACCGGTAAAATTATAAGTAGAAGACCAAAGTTGATCTCTTGCCCCTGCATCATTGTTATTATAATTATCCCAAAGTGCGCAAGCAGTACTTGTTCCGTATGCACCAAAAGTTCCATTACGCTGCCAGGTTAACCCATTTCCATTAACGTCGCTAACAGCCCAATTAGTCGGAGCAAATGTGGCACTTTCAAAACCTTCGGTTAGAGGGAGCGTTAATGAATTTAATACGGTAATATAGGCAGTTGTGGTTTTAGAGTTACTACCGTAGGCGTTAGTTGCGGTTAGCGTAACTGCGTAAGTGCCCGGAGTGTTATATGTAATAACCGGATTTTGCAAGGTTGATGTAGCAGGAGTACCTCCTATGAATGACCAACTCCAACTTGTAGGAGAGTAGGCAGACAAATCAGTAAAATTTACTGTTGAACCCGGGCATACAACAGTTCTATTCGCTGTAAAATTTGCAATTGGTGGATTTGTTCCCGGTGAATATAAATCAGATTCCCATGTGCCTCGACCATAGGTTCCGGCACGTAGTTTACCGGTTCCGTAAAAAATTTCTAAATCTCTTACTATTACGTTAGGTAATCCGGTTAAATAGGGTTGCCAAGTTGTTAAGGTAGCGTCGCGATAATAAACACCCACATCAGTTCCAACATATACACCGTCTGAAGATGCATTTTGATAAACTATGCAATTAGCGGGAAGATTTGGTAATCCTGTTGAATAATTGGTCCATGTTGTTCCGCCATCTGTTGTCATGAAAACTTTATTGCCTGATGAATAACCTGAAAAAGTGACCCAAACTTTTAGTGGATCTGTTGGTGAAATTTCAACATTCGTTAAAGCTGCACTACCAACGGGCAATGTTCCGGTCATATTTGTCCAAGAAGTACCACCATTCGTTGTTTTATAAATTACGTTTGATCGAACTGCGTATATGTATAAAGGGTTAGATGGTGCGACATCAAATTCAGTTATAGTACCTGTTCCTGCAATGGTTCCAATTTGGGACCAACTTGTTCCGGAATTTGTTGTTTTAAACATTTGCGAGTATCCGGCGTATAGCGTTGTTGAAGTTACGGGATCTTGATGCCATGGCGCAACCCAAGCGGCTGTTCCTGTAAGTCCTGTTACAATTGTTGTCCAAGTTGCACCAGCGTTAGTCGATCGTCTATAATCTCCGTAGTATAAAGAGGCATACATGATATTGTTATTTGTTCGATCAATAAATGTTTCCATCCCATCACCTCCATAAATTTGAGACCATGAGCCGGCGTTTAATTTATTGGTGCCATTATCTTGGTGTCCTGAGGTAATTAATCCGGCAGTAGTAGCCGATAATCCAATTTTGTATTGTTGGGCAATTGCGCAATTAGAGCTCAAATCTGTCCAAGCAGTTCCACTAGTTGTTGTTCTAAATGCACCACCATCATTTCCGCTCCAATATGTTGTGCCGCTGCCCGGAAGAAAAATGACGTCATGATGATCGGCGTGTACATAAGGTGCGCCTGTTCCTGTCCAATGGGCGTTAATAGTCCAACTTGTTCCACCATTCGTAGATCGCCAAATATTTACACCACCAACCAAAACAACATCAGCATTTGTTTCGGAAGCGGCAATTGAAAGATCATACCAGCCTTGCCCGCCTGCATCTGATCCGGTACTATTCCATCCTAATAAATTAGGTGTTGTTGAACGAGTGGTAAATGAAGTTCCGCTATTTGTTGAGCGATAAACGCCTAAAAATCCATTATCAGTATTGTTTGCAGCTAAAATATAAACATAAGTTGCATTAGCCGGACTAACGGCCAAGGCTAAACGTCCGGCGGTAGTTGGTACACCTGCTGTAATATTTGTCCATGTAGCACCACCGTCGGCCGAGCGATAAAAAGTAGTTGCCCCACAAGCATATACGGTTAACGGATCACCCGGTTTGTATTCTAGATCTTTAAAATTTCCGGTTTGAACTTGGGTCCATGATGTACCGCCGTTAGTTGTTCTATAAATTCCATTACTTGTTGCAGCAATTAGAATTAAGGGATTTGATGGGTTAATTAGCATTTTGCTAATGGTTCGGCCATTGGTAACGCTCCAAGCTAATCCGGTAGCTGCCCAAGTGGCTCCTGCATCGGTTGATTTTAATACACCTATAGAATAGGTATCACCGGCATCACCGTCGCTTGTAGCTAAATACATGATGTTTGTGTTGGTTGGGTCAATGCATACATCTGTACAGCCAATTACCGACAAGGCATCAGTATTTGTAGTCCAAGAAGTTCCGCTATTGGTAGATTTCCATAAACCGCCCGCAGGTGTACAGGCATAAACTGTATTTGAATTTGTGGGGTCAAAGCGAATTGCATTAATTCGTCCGGCGCCTCCACCGGTAGGTGTACCATAAGGGCCAAGCGGAGTCCAATTTGCAGCGCGATCAGAATCAAATAAGCCGGGATTATCAGCCTTATATTTTAAAAATTCTTCATAAGCTCGCGCAGCTTGTTTTACATCACCTTTCGGATAAACACGAGGCCCCATAAATTCTTCCCAACGTCTAAAAGCTTTATATCCTTTACCTTTTTCGACTGTGCGACCTGCCCAATAATTGTTGAATTCGGTTACGGTTTCGTAATAATTCGCGTTGGGATCTTGCATCATGTCAACCCAAGTTTGGGCGTTCATTTCATTGGTAAAAATTCCAATGAAGAGAAATAATAAAATTCGTTTCATGCTTTACTGTTTTGGCAATGGCAAGGTAATGATTTTTCAAAACAAGACCAATCGTTTCATCAGTAGAAAAGAGGTATTTATAAAAAAATGAAGAAAAAAACAGAAAGTCAAATTGATTGGATAAAACTAACTTTTTGGTTAAAAATTAATCGAACAAATGCGCAATTTTATCGATAGAAACAAATGCTTTATAATTTAAAATTTAAATGAAAAATCAGTATTAAGCACATTAATGTAATACGATGCGTAAGAGCGAACAAAGTTTCGCAAACTATAACCTAAGGCCAAGCTAAAACTTTTACTTATTTTATAATTCGCACTAAATGAAAATCTGTTTTCATTTATATATGGATGACCAGGTTCGAAATATAAAAAGGGTTCATAACTTGCGTCAATAGAAAATTCATCATTAGCATTGTATGAGAATTGAAATTTATTTCGCCAATAAAATTGGTACTTAACACCCAAGTCACTTTCATCGCTTTGTAGTGAATATTGCAAACGCGGACGGTAAGTAAAACTAATGTTAGTTCCATGCTTTGCCGTTACTTCAGCATCGAGGTAAAAGCGATTAGAGATTTCTTGAAAGCGCACATAACTATTTTTAAAAATAAGTCGGTAACCACCTCCGAATTTGAAGTTATTGTTTTTTTTCATTACGCTGAAATCGGTATAATTTTGACGGGATAAATAAAATTCACGAATTCGCCATGCTTCTTCAATTGAAAAAGTTAAGGTGTTAAATTTTTTTTTAGCCTCAATAGATGTCCATGTTTCAAAAAAACGATCTCTTTGCGCAAATGATACGTTGGCAATTAAGAGAAAAAATAAAACGTATAATTTTTTATTAATCATCATCACCTGAATAAGAATCTTTGCCTGAATAATCTGAGATTTGACGTTGTTCGGAGTCGTAATAATAAATTATTACTTGAGCAGTATCTCGTAAAAAGTTTATTTTTCCGATTGCAATTCGATTGATTTTAATTCCGGTTCTTGCTTCGAGATCAAGCATTAGTTCTTGTCTTTTATCCGGTTTTATTAAATCAATTTTTTCATAAAGAATAATTTTTGATGATTCATGTTTTAATAACCAAACTCTTTCGAGTAGAAAAACCGTTAATACGACACAAAAATTGATGAAAATGATTTCGGTTACACTGGTTTTAGAGTTAGCCAACGCATTAATTACGGAAATTCCGATTACAATGAACAAATAAGTCATTTCTTTAATTGGAACAGCATCAGTTCGGTATTTAATTATTCCAAAAACTGCAAAAAGGCCGAGCGCAAGCCCTAGTCCTAAATCATTTTTTTTAAGAGCGAAACAGATGAAAAAAGTAATAACACTAATTAAAAAATAGGTAAAAAGAAAGTCTTTTCGTTTTGTAATGGGATAATAAATAAGACGAATAATAAAAATTAGAGCCAAAATATTTAAACCGAATTTAAATAATAATTTATAAATATCATCGTCCATAATTGGCATATCGAACAATGTGAAGTCGGCACCTGAAGCCGCATCGTTTAATTTTGTTGTATCGCTTAACATTGACAATTCTTCATCCATTTTTTTCTATTTTTTCAATTGCTAAAATTCTTTCTTTAAAGGCATTTCGTTTTACATTTTGTCCAAGCAACGCTATACCTAAACAATATTTGCTTATGCCTGATGGTCGAATGCCGTTTTTTTTTAATAAATTTAAAATTGGAGAATTGTAATTTACTCTTTCCTGTTTAATTTCTCCAATAACAAGATTTTCAAAGCCGACTTTTTTTCCGTTCATATCAAAACTCAGACCTAAATCAATAGTAACACGTTCAGGCATTGTTTTATTCACCAATGTAATTCTATAGAAATTATTCCATAAAACAGGTTTTAAAACAAATCGTTCATGAGTTACATCACTAATAAATTGTTTTTCTGTATTATGAAAGTTGGTTTCAAAGGGACTGGTTTTAATTCTTTTTTTATCAGTTCTACCGTATTTTTTATATTTTATTTCAAGAAAATTTAAATTCGATTCGACATAATTTCTGTTTCGAATTTTAAATCTTTTTTCTTTACCGTTTTGATGATCGGTATAAAATTTCAAATCAGGTGTATCAAAATAAAGAGTTTTGTAAAATGCAGTTCGTGTTCCGGAGTGGAACAATATTCGATAATTTTTCGAAAAATCAGTAAGCATTGAATGAAGTAAATTAACTGAAAAAATACATTTTGTATCAGTTCGATTCATTAGTTTAACGCTATCCATTTCGGTAAGCGAAACAGGCTCTAGTCGTTCTAAAATATTTTGAGTAGTTACAATCAAGATTATTTATAAATATTGAAAGTCTCGACCTCAACAGTTCCTTTTTTATCAGTAAGGATTACTTCTTTTAAGAGCGACTTTTCTTTAGGGGCAGTAGCCGGTACAGGATAAATTGAGCTATAAACGAATACTTTATAGGTTCCTTTTTTTAAACCTGTAAAAATATAGCTGCCGTCATAACTTGTACTGTAAGAATCACTATATGTACTAGCATTACCATAAATCAAATAAACTTTTACATTAAAGCCGTTGTATGGACTACCATTTAAAGCACCACCCGAAGTAAGATCTTGAATCATTACTTTTCCTGTTATGGTTGCGGCACCACCTTTGCCTTCACTTTTTGAACAAGAACTTGCAAATAGTATTGCTACAGTTGCAAAAAAAGGAAGAACCGAATTTAGAATTTTTTTCATAATAAAATCAATTAAATTAAAAGCACCGAGAAGGAATATTTTCAAAGATAACAATTATTTAATATTAGGGAATGCTGTGGGAGTACAAAATTTTTCATTTGAGGTATTGAAATAATTTAAAACTTATGAGAACGAAATCATTTTGTTATAATAATTGTCAATCCCGAATTATTGTTCAATTTCACGTAATAAATTCCGGCTTCAAATCGACTTAAATCAATTGTGCTTTTTTGTGACGTGGGTTTTGTTGTATAAATGAGTTCTCCAAATGAATTATACAATTGAAAATTTGATTCGAATAAATTTGTTTCAACAGTTAACATTTGTGAAACAGGATTGGGATAAACAACTATGTTGTTTTGGGGAGCAGTTTCGCTAAGACCAACTGCGCATCCGTTTGAGGTTAATACAGTAAAGAACTCATCATGTCTGTTAGTGATAAATGATTTGACAGATACGAAATTTACTTTAGACAATAATTAATAAAACTATTCTTTGTCATTCAGGATTCTATAATCAATTTATAGTTGTAAAATAAGCTTTATTTTGTTGGTAGTGTATTGTTTTTACGATTTATCTGACTTTTACAAAAAACACATCACCTTCGGTTTGGGCTTTAGCAGCAATTATAAAAAGGAAACAAATAAATAAGAATGCTACTTTTTTCATACTTTTAATTTTAATTTAGAAACAGGTTTGATATTTTTAAACTTAAAAAGGTTAAAACAAAGTAACTACAATTTAACGATAACTTCATTTTGATGGTTAAAAAGCTTGAAATCCATTACGAAGAATTGCAAAACCGTGACGAATTAAGTGATTCTGAAAAGGAGTTGTTTAATCGTGCAGTATCAGCCTCGGAGGATGCATATGCGCCTTATTCAAAATTCAAAGTTGGATGCGCATTGTTATTGGAAAATGGAGCAATAATATTGGGAAATAATCAAGAAAATGCTGCTTATCCGCTTGGGCTATGTGCCGAAAGAGTAGCTTTTTTTAATGCAGGAGCAAACCAAAAAGGACAAAAAATTAAAATGGCAGCTATTTATGCTGAAAGCGAGTTGTTTGAAGTTAAAGAAGCGATTACCCCATGTGGCGCATGTAGGCAGGCAATGAGCGAGTATGAAAACATTCAAAACTCATCAATTAGGTTATTAATGGGTGGACAAAGCGGTAACATTTTGCGTTTTAATTCAGTTGAAGGACTTTTGCCTCTCCAATTTGGTAGAACTTCTTTGCACATTTAAGTACGCATAAATTTTTATATTTGTTAGTTACAAATTTTAGATAAAGCATGAGTTCAACGATTGAGAAAAAAACAAAATCCATGAAGGGAAAAGAATCGCATATTAAGGTTCAGCATCATGAAAGTCGATATTCGAAATTTTCGAAAGAGACCTATATGAAATGGTATGAAGACATGCTTATTATGCGTAAGCTTGAAGAAATGGCCGGACAACTTTATTTGCAACAAAAATTCGGAGGGTTTTGCCATTTGTATATTGGACAGGAAGCTGTAGTTGCCGGAACATGTTCGGCATTAAAACCCGATGATAAGCAAATTACCGCTTATCGCGATCATGCACATCCAATAGGATTAGGAATGAATCCGAAAATAATTATGGCCGAGTTGTATGGTAAATCTACCGGTTGTTCAAAAGGAAAGGGCGGATCGATGCACATGTTTTGGAAAGAGAAAAATTTAATGGGTGGACATGGTATAGTTGGCGCTCAAATTCCGATGGGAGCAGGAATTGCATTTGCCGACAAATATTTAGGCAATAAAAATGTAACTGTTTGCTCAATGGGTGATGGAGCCGTACGACAAGGCGCACTGCACGAAACATTTAACATGGCCATGATGTGGAAACTCCCTGTCATATTTGTGATTGAAAACAACCATTACGCTATGGGAACTTCGGTTGAACGTACAACAAATGTAACCGACCTTTCAAAAATCGGATTGTCGTACGATATGCCTTCATTTAATGTTGACGGTATGAATTGCGAAGAGGTTCATTTAGCAATGGAAGAAGCTGCCGAGCGTGGACGCAACGGCGAAGGGCCAACGCTACTAAATATTTTAACCTATCGATACAAAGGACATTCAATGAGCGATCCTCAAAAATATCGATCAAAAGATGAAGTAGAAGAATATAAAAATATTGATCCGATTACAAATGTGTTGAATACCATTTACGCTAAAAAATACGCAACTGAAACACAAATTGAAAAAATTGGAGAAAAGGTTGACAAACTTATAGCTGAAGCTGTAAAATTTGCCGAGGAATCACCGCTTCCGGAAGGAAAAGATTTGTACGAGGACGTGTATTTTACGCCGGGATACCCATTCATAAAGGAAGACATTTAATAAAAAAAAAATCGAAACAAACAGTCAATGGCCGTAGTTGTAAAAATGCCTAAGTTAAGTGATACGATGACCGAAGGAGTTGTATCAAATTGGAATAAAAAAGTTGGAGATAAAGTTAAAAGCGGCGAAGTTTTAGCCGAAATTGAAACCGATAAAGCAACAATGGAGTTTGAGTCGTTTAACGACGGCATTTTATTGCATATTGGTGTAGAAAAAGGAAAAGCGGCGCCGGTTGATTCGTTGCTTTGTATTATTGGAAAAGAAGGGGAAGACATTAAGGTTTTAATTGCAACGGCTTTAGCCGAAGCCCCTAAGAAGGAAGAAATTAAAATTGCAGATGTTCATAAGCCGTTAGTAGAAGAAAAAAAGCAAACGGTAGTTGAATCCGTAAAAACCGTTTCGCAATCGGTTGTTGCCAAAGCACCCGTTCAAAGTTCAAATTCGAATGGCAGATTAAAAGTTTCGCCGCTTGCAAAAAAGTTAGCCTCTGATAAGGGATTAAATATTTCCCTACTTAAGGGAACAGGAGAAGGAGGACGAATTGTAAAACGCGATATTGATAACTATTCAGGAGCAGGAATTACCGCATCTCAGATTGAAAGCTATCATGAAGTTTCGGTTTCGCAAATGCGAAAAACAATTGCTCGACGATTAGCAGAAAGTAAATTTAGTGCACCACATTTTTATTTAACCATAGATATTGATATGGAGCGTGCTATTGATGCCCGTAAATCTATTTCTGATACACTTGGTGTAAAAGTTTCATTTAACGACATGGTAATAAAAGCGGCAGCAGTTGCTTTAAAAGATCATCCTGCAGTTAATTCGGCATGGCTTGGTGATCGCATTCGCTATAACGATCATGTACACATGGGGGTAGCAGTTGCAGTGGAAGATGGATTATTAGTGCCTGTTGTTCGTTTTGCCGATACCAAACCATTGCATCAAATTAACATAGAGGTAAAGGAATTTGCTGCTCGTGCAAAGGATAAAAAATTACAACCCCAAGATTGGGAAGGCAACACTTTTACCATTTCAAATTTAGGAATGTTCGGTATTGAAGAGTTTACTGCTATAATAAATCCACCAGATGCTTGTATAATGGCCATTGGCGCAATTCGTGAAGTGCCGGTAGTTAAAAACGGGCAAGTTGTACCGGGAAGTATGATGAAAGTAACCTTAAGCTGCGATCATAGAGTTGTTGATGGTGCAACCGGTGCCGGTTTTTTACAATCCTTTAAAAATTATCTTGAAAATCCGATTGTTTTATTGGGACGCCCCTCCATTTAGTGTTATTAATTTAACACCCCTATCCATTTCTATTTAAATTTTGTCATTCTGAGAACATGTGCTTTAAAAAAGCTAAATTGAGGGTATAAAAATTTTCGGTTTATGAAAAAATCAATACTACTTTTTTCTGCGTTAGCTATAAGCACGTTAGTAAACGCACAAACGACCACGTACTTTAGCCAAAATATTGGATTGAACATTATACCTTCGGGAATGTTTGAAGCAAGTGGTGTAGGAACGGTTAAACTTCCTTCGGGTGGCTTTATTGCCGTGACGGTTGACGTAACGGGCGGTTTTGAATACAAACAATTTAGTTCGTCAGGATTATTGTTGTTTACTTCGCGAGTTGCAGCAGGCTCATACCGTGCAATGCGTGTAAGTACAGTAGAAATGTTAACCCCAACAAAATTATTAGTTACCGGTTTAGCAGATGATGGAATAACAACGGGAGTGTATTATTATGTTGCAACTATAAATCTGATGACTAATGAAGTTGTAATTACCACGAAAGCTTCAACCAATTTTAGTTACACTTACGGCCCTAAGGTATCAATTGGAACAAATGATTTATATGTTATTTATCCTGAATATTCAAAATTTGATTTAGCGAAATACGATTTTAATTTGAATAATAAATGGACACGCGACATGGAAGGTTCGACATCAGGTAAAAATCCGGGTAACGATGTTGATCGACGCGACGACTCTACAATTATTGTTATTGGTAAATGTAATGACGAGGTTGGTTGGGCAGAATGTGATTCATCCGGCCAAGCAGATACGATTCGATTATTTCACGCCGGAGCATATACCCGAATGTATGGAATGTGCCGATTAATTGATAACAATGTTGTTATTGCAGGTTTGTATATGGACGCTACAACAAATCCTGTAATTGCAAAACTGGATAACCGTGGAAATACAATTTGGGCTAAAACATTAGATTATTTATCTGCCGGAACTTTTGCTCGTTTTGTTGATGCTATTGAATTAAGCGATGGAAGAATTGTTGCGCTTGCAACTACTGCTGAAGCATATAGCGATACTTATTTTGATGGATTGGTTGTATTTGCCGCTGACGGTACGCTACAAAAAACAATTACTTTAGGAGATGCACAACACGCTTACAAATTTTATGAGGCAAAAGCCTATACCGATGGAATTTTATTAAGCGGTATTGTAACTGAAAGTGGTATAACTAATAATTATATGATTTTTACCGATTTTGAATTTAATCAAATTTGCGATCAGGCACCTGCAAATACAGTACCCGCCAACAAAGGAATGGGAACTGTTGAATCTTTAGGTTCAGGATTATTTGTAAGCTATACCGGTGTACCAACTATAACATCTAATGTTGGCACTTTAGCTGTTATTGCAAACGGGCCAACATCATTTTGCACAACAACAACAGGAATTGATGAAGAGCAACCAACCGGTTTGGTAAATGTTTATCCAAATCCTGTTGAAAGCGGTTACAGCGTAACCTTAAGTATGGAAAATAGTGCTAACTATACCGTAAACGTAATAGACATTACAGGAAACATCGTTAGTACGCAGGCAGTTAGCGGAAACCGTGCTACACTTTCAACTACCGGTTACAGTTCGGGGGCATACATGATGATGATTTTTTCACAAGGAAAAATTGTTTACTCACAGAAACTAATGATTAGATAAGAACCAAATTTCCTATGAAAAAAAACCGTCGGTGATTGCCAACGGTTTTTTTTTGATAAATGGAGTGTTGAATTAAGATGTGCTGCGAATTTTTTAGGTTCAATTTTTCGACGCTGCAAAAGAAATACAGATTTTTATTTGTAAGGTTTTAAGGCAAGGTAATTTATTTTTATAGTGTGCGATTTGAAGAATGGGTTAAGCGTTAATTTAAATGAGTGATGAATTGGGTGAATTAAGATTTGAAAATGCATTAGTCAATTACTGTTAACTTGGCAAATCTGAGCAACAATTGTTTTTGACCTTCGCTTGGAAAAAATACAGTTGCCTTTACATTCGGATCTTTACCTTCAATAGAAATTACTTTTCCTTTACCAAATTTTTCGTGCAATACGTTTTGTCCAACGCTTAATAAAAGCGGTGCAGTATTTTGCTGTGTTGAAGACTGACTAACTTTTTTTAAATTGGCGGGCAAAGGTTTACTAACCTGTTTAGGACTAACGTTATTTAAGGGTTTACCTTTTGACGAGGAATATCCAAAATCCTTTTTAAAAGGTATTTTTTCAAAACCGCCCCAATTATCATCATCACTAAATGTTTTTGAAGGAGCCGGGGCAGCAGGAAGTTCGAGATATTGTTGATCCAATTCTTGAATAAATCGGCTGGGCTCGCAATGCGTTAAATTTCCCCATCTATATCTTGTTAACGCGTATGAAAGTTGTATTCTTTTTTCGGCTCGGGTTAAAGCGACATAAAACAACCGACGTTCCTCCTCTAAATCTTCTTTTGCAGAGAGCGACAATTGCGAAGGGAATAAATTTTCTTCCAATCCAACAATATAAACATAAGGAAATTCCAATCCTTTTGCAGCGTGTATTGTCATTAGCACTATTTTATTATTGTCATCTTTGTTGTCTTGATCGGCATCGGTTAAAAGCGCAACATCAATTAAAAAATCGCTAAGTGTTCGTGTTTCTTCACTGTTAGGAGTAGTTTCTGTAAATTCTTTAATACCGTTTAATAATTCTTGAATATTTTCATATCGGCTTACGCCTTCGGGGCTTTTATCGTCATACAATTCTTTTAATAATCCGGTTGTTGTTGCAATGTGACTAGCAACATCAAAAGCCGGAAGTCGATCCATTTCAATTCGAAAACTTTTTATGAGATTAACAAAATCACGAATACGATTTAATGTACTGCCGCTAAGTTTTAAGTTATATCGTTCAGGTTCGGTTAACACATTCCAAATACCGGTTTGATTTTCTGCAGAAGCTACAATAATTGCGTCGATAGTAGTATCACCAATTCCGCGTTTAGGATAATTAATTATTCGTTTTAAAGCTTCTTCGTCATTATGATTTGCTGTTAAGCGAAAATAAGCCAATAAGTCTTTAATTTCTTTTCGTTGGTAGAAAGAGAGACCGCCATAAATTCGATAAGGTAAATTCAATTTACGCAATGATTCTTCAAATGATCGAGACTGAGCATTAGTGCGATAAAGAATGGCAAAATCTTTATAATCCGATTGCTTGTTCATACGTGTTTGATAAATTGAGTTGGCAGTTAAGGCTCCTTCTTCATTATCGGTAGAGGCACGAATTACCTTAATTTTATCACCGTTATCATTTGAAGTCCATACTTTTTTATCAAGTCGATCTTCGTTATGAGCAATAATACTATTGGCGGCGTTTACAATGTTTTGAGTTGATCGGTAATTTTGTTCGAGTTTAAAAGTTTTTAGATCGGGATAATCTTTTTTAAAATTCAAAATATTTTGAATGTTTGCTCCTCGAAAGGCATAAATACTTTGCGCGTCATCACCGACTACACAAATATTTTCATTCAATGCCGCTAATTTTTTTATGATGATGTATTGGGAGTAATTTGTATCCTGATACTCATCCACTAAAATATAGTGAAATTTATGTTGATATTTATAAAGAATTTCCGGAAAATCGCGAAGTAAAACATTTGTTTTAAAGAGCAGGTCGTCAAAATCCATTGCGCCGGCTTTATAACATCGCATTTCGTATTCTTTAAAAATATCGCCTGTGCGTGGATTTCCACGCATACGATCTTCGGCAATTATATCGGTATTTTGTAAATAACTTTTTGCGGATATTAAATTATTTTTTGCCGATGAAATGCGATTATAAACTAAACCCGGCTTATAAATTTTATCATCAAGCAACATTTCTTTGATTATTGATTTCACTAAATTTTTACTGTCGGCAGTATCATAAATTGTGAAATTATTGGGGTAACCAATTTTATCAGCTTCTATTCGTAATAATTTAGCAAAAACCGAGTGAAAAGTGCCCATCCATAAATTTTGTGCTTTATTGGCGCCGGCTACAGATGCAATGCGATTTTTCATTTCGCGTGCTGCTTTATTGGTAAAAGTAAGCGCTAAAATATTAAACGGATTAACATTTTGGTGTAAGAGATAAGCAATTCGATAGGTTAATACCCGCGTTTTTCCTGAACCGGCACCGGCAATTACCATTGTTGGCCCTTTAAAATTAACTGTAGCATTGTATTGAGCCTCATTAAGCTCCTTTAAAAAATCCATCACTCAAAAATACTGGTTTAACTGCTAAGTATGCGAAAATTGATGATATAAGATTTCCACAACATTCAAAAAAAAGTAAAAGAGCAGGTAGAGAATTAATCGTTAACTTTAAGTCATGTCAAAAAGTTCAAAAGTAAAAACGTTGGCTGTTACGCACGAGAAAAAAGCAACATCAGTTCAAAAAAAGGAAGTAGGAATTGGAACTCGTTCGGTATTAGTGATAGCTTTTGTTTTATCTTTTGTTTTATATGGAAACACCTTAAGAAATGGTTATGCCATGGATGATGAATTGGTGACCTTAAATCAAAAAAACGTTGAGCAAGGTATTTACGGAATTTCCTCAATATTTACTTCTCGTTATAGCGTAAACACAAAACAGAACTATGAATATCGACCATTGGTATTACTTACATATGCTATAGAGTATCAGTTTTTTGGTCGCAACGCGGGGGTAAGTCATTTCATTAATATTTTATTTTATGCGTTATTGTGTTTTTTAATTTATAAGACATTTTTAAAATTATTTGGCGATGAAAAATGGCAACTTTCATTACTGATAATGCTTTTATTTTTAGTGCATCCGATACATAACGAAGTGGTGGCAAGTTTGAAAAACCGTGATGAATTGCTAACCTTAATTTTTACACTTTTATCTTTAAAGCAATTGCTTAAGTTTTCGGAAAACGGTAAATATTCAACAATGGGTTACGCCATTTTATTAATGACTGCAGCGGTGATGGCAAAAAAATCGGTTTTACCCTTTTTTATTATTTTACCATTCATTTTAATTTATTATAAAAGGGTAAAAGTTTCGGTTAAAACTGCTACGTATATTCTATCACCGTTAGTTTGTATAATCTTATTCCGACTTATTACAGGAATGTTTGTTGAACCACAGACAGTAGATGGTCGCGAGTTGTATTTTTTTGAAAACCCCCTTTATGAAATTAAAGCCGGAATAGGAGGAAGAATATTTTTCGCTTTGGCCACGGTGGGTTATTATTTTAAAATGTTTTTTGCACCTTATCCAATGGTATGTTATTATGGTTACAACACGTTAAACGGATTTACATTTTCAATTTATCACGTCATTGGAGTTATTGGTGTTTGTGCAATGCTATATTTGTTTTATAAAAATTATAAACATGAACGCGAAATAAGCCTTGGGCTTTTTTGGTTAGCAGTTTGCCTTGCTGCGTTTAGTAATTTAATAAAACCAATGGTTGGGATTGTAGCCGAGCGATTTGTTTTTGGTGCGAGTTTAGGCTTTTGTATTATAGCAGCGGCATATATTTTAAAATTAAAATCGAAAGTTCTATCAAATGGTAAAGGATGGTTAGCGAAATTTAATGGTACACAGCGAGCAGTAATGGTTATTTATACAATAGTTTCAGTTATAATTATTTTACCGCGAAATACCAAATGGTTTTCACATTCAATACTGTATAAAACAGATGTAGCCTTGTATCCCAACTCGGCCAAACTACATTCGTTAGTAGGAACCTATTACGCTACCCGACTTAGCGCAATGATAAATTCGCCTCAAAAACCATCGCCAAGCGAATTGCAATTTACTTGTGACAGCGCAGTATCACATTTTAGAAAGGCGTTAGAAATTTGCCCGAATTACATTGCTGTAAACAATAATTTAGGTGCAATTTATTTTTCATATCAAGCAAAGTACGATAGCGCAGTTTACTTTTTTAAAAAGGCAATAAATTATGATACATCCTATGTTGAGGCATATTTTAATTTAGCGAACTCACTTGAATATTATGTTGATGTGGATAAAAATAAGTTGAATTTAATTCAATCAGTTAATACCGTTAGTGATTCATCTGTTTTTAAGAGAATCAAGAATGAAATAATTATTGGTTTACTCGATAAAAATGAAAGTAATTTACTGACATTAAATATTATAAAAGTTAATTTTCAAAAAATGCTAATGGCCATTTTGCAAGGCAAAGGCTCTTCGAAAAATCGTGAAAACATGATACGCGGCATTGAATATTATCACGAAGGATTTTCAAGTGATTTTAAGGCGAAATTTTCGGCTAATGAAACGGCGCTAAAATTAGTTAACACAATTACCCAAGAAAATTTTCAACGAATGGCTTCAAATCCGGAATTGTATGTTGACTCGGTGGTTAACAAAATTTATTTACCACTTTTATCGAGTCATATTGGAATTTCTGCTTTAGGATTGTCTCAACAATTTGAATTAATAAAATGGAGTGAACAATCGATAAAAAGGCGCAAAATGGAATGTATAGGATACATTGAAAGCGCATTGCGGTTTAAGCCCGATTATATTATGGCGTATAATAAATTAGCAACACTTTATGAAAAGTGGAAAATGCCCGATCAATTTATTCGAACTAACGATAAAGTTTATAAAGTAAAAGGCTACAAAAAATTTACTCTTGATTTTGGATATGCCAGGGCATATTTAGAAAAACAAGATTATAAAAAAGTAGTTTCTTATTTAACCAAAGCCATGAACGACATTGATAAAATATTAATACGGTATAAAAAGGCGGCGGGCGATTTTACAGCCGCCGGAAATAATACAACAGCTATTGCATGTATGAAATCCGTTCAAATGAATAGAAGCAATGCCGGCGGAGTTGTTAACGGCTATGTTAATCAATTAAAATTACTTGGACGAATGGGCGAGGCGGAGAAATTACGTGATCGTTTAGCAAAATTTATGGGAATCAATTAATGGGAGTTAGTGTAAAACATATTAGTTATCATTTGCCGGAAAAAAATTTTTCGAATAAAGATTTTTTTGATTTATTTCCTGAAATGGAACAGGTAGAAAGCTTGAAAAAAATTGGATTTGTTAACCGAAAAATTTCGGCTCTAAATGAAACGGCTTCCGATTTAGCGCTTAAAGCTGCCGAAAATTTTTTTTCAGAAACAAATTTTCCAAAGGAGAACATTGATTTTTTAATTTATTCGTCATTAGATTTTGATCATTATATTCCTGCCACATCTATTTTTATTCACGGTAAACTTGGATTAAAATCGTTGTGTGGAACACTTGATCAATCGCACGGTTGCAGCGCCTATGTTTACGGAATTCAATCAGCAGTCGGGTTAATTAATTCGAGCGTTGCAAAAAATGTATTGTTACTAACGGCAAACACACTAACGAAAATGTTGCACGAAAAGGATAAGGCATCTCGATTTGTATTTGGAGATGGTGCAGCAGCGACACTTTTATCCTATTCTGAAAAAAATAAAATTTTCAATCCAATTTTTGGTACTGATGCAAGTGGTGTTAATAAAATTATTGTTAAAGATGGTGGACAAAGAAATTCGGTTACAGATGATTCAATGAAAGAATTTACCGACGAATACGGCAACACTACTTGTAACGGGAAATTATTTATGGATGGTGTTGGTGTTTTTTTATTTTCAATTAAGCGTGTTCCGCAGCTGATTGAAGATGTATTATTAAAAAATAATTTGAAGATAGCAGATATTGATTTTTTTATTTTTCATCAGGCAAATTATTACATTATTGAAACCATTGCTAAAAAAGTCGGCATTGAGTTAAATAAAGTTTTTAATAATGCGGCAAACATTGGAAATACCGTAGGCTCAACAATTCCAATTGCTTTGCGAGACGCTCAAGATAAAGGACTAATTAAATGCGGCTCAAAAGTTATGCTTTTAGGCTTTGGAACAGGCTTGTCTTGGGCAGGTAATATCATTGAATTTTAGTATAAGAATCATTAAAATCCTTAATTCGCTTATATTTTCATTTTAAACTAGCCACTTTTCGTTGTTCAATTCGTCTTTTTTTTAACTTTAAGGATTAACGAATATGTTTATGACTACCATTAAAGGCTTCATTGCCGATATTGAAGATGCAATTGAAGAAATTGATAAGGGTGTGCTAAAACCCGATACCCATTTTCGAACACTTGAAAGCTGGAGTTCAATGCACGCTTTAATTATTTTAGCAATGATTGATACAAATTACGGAGTAATGTTAACGGGCGAGGAAATGCGTAAGTGTAATACCGTTAGTGATTTGTTTGACACAATACAATCTAAAAAATAAATTGGCTTTATTTACTACATATAATGTAAAATTTTCGGGAATTTCGGCGTGCGTTCCAAAGCGAATGGAGAGTAATTTTGATTACGAATTGTTGCCCGAAGATGAGCGAAAATTATTAATAAAAACTACCGGAATTGAGCAACGTCGTATAGCCGAAAAGGGAGTAACCACTTCAGACTTGTGTTATGAAGCGGCCGAAAAACTCATTAAAGATTTGAATTGGAATAAAAATGAAATTGAATTGTTGGTTTTTGTTTCACAATCTCGCGATTATTTTGTGCCATCGACGGCAACCATTTTACAAAATCGTTTAGGATTGCCAAAATCAACTATTGCGTTTGATTCGGGTTTAGGTTGTTCAGGATATGTTTATGGGATGTCAATGATTGTTTCGTTCATGAATACTTCTAAAATTAGGAAAGCATTATTATTAGTGGGCGATATTTCTTCTTTTTCATTAACACCGCTTGATAAAAGCACATATCCATTATTTTCTGATGCAGGAACAGCAACCGCTTTCGAATTTGATGAATCGGCTAATAAAATGGATTTTTCATTGGGAACCGATGGGGCAGGTTATAAGGCAATATGGATTCCCGACGGATGTTTGCGAAGCCCCTATAATTCACACACTTTTGACATGGAGGAAGTGGAAAAAGGAATTAGTCGAAGCCGAGGTAATTTATGGTTAAACGGACTTGATGTTTTTACATTTTCAGTAACTGAAATTCCAAAAAACATAATTGAATTAATGCACTTTACTAACGTTGATTGCACTTCTGTTGATTATTTTGTAATGCACCAAGCCAACAAAATTATGAACGAAACTATTCGTAAAAAATTAAAAATCGAAGAATCAAAAACACCTTATTCATTGCGTAATTTTGGCAATACCAGTTCGGCATCAATTCCATTAACTTTGGTTACACAATGTGCTTTAACAATAGGCGGGTTTGAAGGCAGTAAAAAATTTCTGTTATCGGGTTTTGGAGTGGGATTATCATGGGGCTCGGTTGTATTTGATTCTGAAAAAATATTTTGCAGTTCATTAATTGAAGTATGAACGATTTTGAATTAAAAAATAAAGTTGTATTGGTTACCGGCGCATCGTCGGGTATAGGAGCGCAAGTGGCAGTTGCACTTAGTAATGCGGGTGCTACTGTAATTATAAACGGCCGAAATCAACAACGGTTACAGAAAACATTATTGAGCTGCGTTGGTTCGTACAATACAGTTGTTGTTTGTGATTTGTCAAATGAAGAAGAAATTTCAAAACAATTTGAATCAGTGTCTTTGCTTGATGGTATTGTTCACTGTTGTGGTGTTGTAAATCCATATCCTGCACAATATATATCAACAAAACAAATTTTGGAAACATTTAGTGTAAATTTTTTTGCTCCGGTATTGCTGACATCATTTTTACTTCGTAAGAAAAAAATAAACAAAGAAGCTTCGCTGGTATTCATGTCATCTATTTCGGCCGAATTCCCTTACGTTGGCGGATCATTGTATGCTTCATCAAAATCGGCATTAGAAGCTTATAGCCGAACGTTGGCGCTTGAATTGGTAAAACAAAAAATCAGATCAAATTGTATTTCGCCTGCATTGATAAAAACGCCAATGTATGATCATGCCGAAAAAAATATGATTAACTCAAACATGGATGATTTGATTGCAGAGCGGTATTTGTTAGGAGTTGGTTTGCCGGTTGATGTTTCAAACATGACAATATTTTTATTGAGTAAAGCTTCGAGGTGGATTACCGGAAAAACTTTCTCAATGGATGGAGGTGTATTATTATCCTCGGCAAAATAATGAGTGAAAATTTAAAAATATCAATTGTAATTCCTGTTTACAACAGTGAATTTACAATTTTTGACTTGGTGCAGCGAATTGATAATTCCTGTAAAATTTACGATTATCATTTAATTTTAGTGGACGACGGGAGTAAAGACAGCAGCTGGGAAAAAATGATAGCTGTAAAAAAATTATACACAGATAAACTTACTGTAATTCGTTTAACAAAAAATTATGGACAACATAACGCTTTAGTATGTGGTTTTAATTATTCAAAAAGCGATGTGTTAATTACAATGGATGATGATTTGCAACATCCACCTGAAGAAATTCCTAAATTAATAAATCGATTTTTGGAAACCGATGCCGATATTGTTTATGGTATATATAAAAATCGCCAACATGACATCTTGAAATCGACCGGAAGTTTTATGTTTAGAAAAACGTCGTCGCTATTAACCGGCGCAAATAGCGAAGGCTCCTCGTTTAGAATTATCAAACATCAAATAATAGATAAAATAATAAACCATCATCAACAAAATTTTTTCTTTATTGATGAAATTGTGCAATGGTACACTTCAAATATTGAAACAATACAGGTAGAACATACTGCGCGTAAAGCAGGAAAATCGGGTTACAGTAAACGAAAATTATTAAATTTTTATTTTGATGTGGTTATTAATTATTCAGCTGTACCGCTTAAATTAATGACAATTGGAGGTGTTTTAGGTTCGGTTATTACTTTTGTGTTTGGACTTTATTTTATTTATAAAAAAATATTTTTTGGTGTTGATGTTGAAGGATTTACTGCTACAATTGTTGCAATTTTATTTAGTACATCCTTAATGTTACTATGTTTTGGAATTATTGGACAATATTTATTTCGAATTTTTCAAACTCAAAACCGAAAACCTCCATATTCGGTTAAACACATTCAATAATCATGATTATTAAAGCTTACGGGATTGAATTGCATCGATTGCGTGAGGATGATATTGAATTGATAAGGCGCATGCGCAATGCCGATCATGTAAAACGCTACATGGAATTTAGAAATTACATTTCTCCCAATCAGCAAAAAATATGGTTTAAGTCGATAAACAACGTTAATAATTTATTTTATTTAATTGTTGTGAACGGATTAAAAGTAGGTTTGATAAATGCAGCAAATGTTGACTGGGATAAAGGCGTAACTCATTCAGGAGGCATATTTATTTGGGACGAAAAATATTTAGGAACTTATGTGCCTTTAAACGCATCTTTACTTTTAACCGATACATCAATAGCACTTGGATTTACCGAAAGCAAAGCAAAGATTTTGAAAACAAATAATCGAGCAATTTTATACAATAAAATGTTTGGCTACGAAATTTTACCGAATCAGGGAGATGTAGAAAATCAAGAATACGTTTTACATTCTAATTTATATATTGAAAAAACTAAAAATATCAGAAAATTAGTTCATCAAAAATACGGAGCTAAAATTGAACTTATTATTGATGATCCCGATAATTTCGTAACTAAATTTATTTTGGATAAAATTAATAATGCAAAAGGTATTTTTCGCGAAAACTTTATTTTTACATATTTATAAAAGTGAAAACACAAGAAAATATATGGTATGCATTTAAGGGAGTTCGATACACCGGAAAAATGCCTTATTTTTTTGATTCTGATAATTTTGATTGGTGTAAATTATTAAATGCAAATTTTGCAGCAATTAATTCTGAAATTCAGTCATATTTAACCGGTAATTTGAACAGCCTTGAACCCTACTTTAATCAAACATTAGTTGAGGGTGCAATGCAATGGAAAACATCGAATTTTATTTTTTGGAGTGAACGCAATGAAAAAAATTGTGAAAAAATTCCAAATACTATTAGCATATTTAGTCAAATTAACGGATTAATTTCTCTTGGTATTAGTGTTCTTGAATCGGGTGTAATTGTAAAACCGCATCAAGGTGATACGAATGGAATTATTCGTTGTCATTACGCATTGTCAATACCCGATTCATTGCCGAATTGCGGCATTAAGGTTGGCAGTGAGGAAAAATCATGGAGGGAAGGTGAAACAATTTTATTTTGTGATGCGCATGAGCATACTGCCTGGAACAAATCAAACAAACCAAGATTCGTATTAATTTTTGATATTATTCATCCTCTCTTTAGTCATTTTAAAAATGAAATTTGCGCCAATGTACTTTCAGCACTTGAACTTCAGAAAAAAGAAAACAAAAAACCATTTTTAAAAAATGCTCCGGGTCCTGTTAGAGCAATTTTACGAAAAAGATTGTTTAATAAAATTATTAAACGCTTAAATTGAAATCAACAAATGCGATATGTTTTGTGCATACCCCTAAAACAGCGGGCTTAACACTACATTCAATATTGGAAAATAAATACCCTTGGTTTAAACACTATGTTCAAGAGCGGGTTGATAATGGTGATTTTTTCAAACATCTTTCCACACGAAAGCGAAATTCATTTCAAGTTTTAAGAGGGCATTTCCCATATGGATTGCATCATTACCATAATCAAAAATTCACTTATCTTACCTTATTACGCGATCCAATTACGCGAACCATTTCAGGATATGACTATATACTTCGAACACATACTCATCCGTTTAATCGTATAATTAGCGAAAATAAAATGTCATTGAATGAATTTTTAGAGCGCAATGTGATTAAAACTTGGGACAACATGCAAACACGTTTTTTAAGTGGCGATATATCCCTTGAAAGCGGTGGTGTAAATGAAATTATTTTTGAAAAAGCAAAACGTAATTTATCTCAAGTAAATATGCTTTTCGGAATTACAGAGCTATTTGTAAATTCAATCAATTATTTTTCAAAAAATCTTGGATGGGGAAAAACAAATTTTAAAAACAAAAATGAGGCAGGAAAATACAGATACCTTTCTTCACCAATTGACGAAAAAACTACTCAAACAATTGTTTCCAAAAACCAATTCGACATTAAATTGTATAAATGGGCAAAGGAAGAATTTGAAAAAAAATTAATCGAGACGAATGTGTTTAATTAACCATTCGTAATAACGATGTTTTATTCCCGGAATTTCTTTTTTAGGTTTAATTCCTCTTGGTTTTCCTAAATTTTTTATATCTAATTTCAATATTTTCGGATAACTGATGGTTGGATTCATTAGCCATTTTAAATGTCGTTTTACAAAAATTCTGTTAGAAGCCGGAAATTTAGAAATGTCGATATGAGGGTTTATAGAAAATAATATTTTTCGAAATTCTTTATAATTATTTTTTACAATAGCATTATCGGCCCAGGTTTTAACCAAATCAATTCCAATATGAAAAGTAAGATGCAAGTTCGTGCAAAGTTTAGGCTTATTGGCAAAAGCAAAAATGTTATAAAATAAATCGTTGCCGGCAGGCGGAATTCCTAAGGCAATATCACCTAAAACAAATTTTTCGAGCAGTGATTTTTTAAAAACAAAAGTATCATAGCCGGGGTGTTCTAATCCAACATCAGCATACATGAGTTGAATATTTCCTTCTTTTAAATGATTTTCACTAATTCTTCTGCGATTAATAATTAATGCATCATGACCACATTTTAATAACGCATCAACTGCACAATAAAAATTGGGCATTAAACAAATATCAATATTGGTAAAAATTAAATATTGAGCAGTGGAGTAATCATTTAAAATTTTGATGAGGTCGTTTATAAACGGAACTTTTTTCGTAGTTTTTAAAAACGCATCTGTAGTTCTTAACGAGTTTCCGACAACATTAAATTCCGATGGAAGATTTACACGATTTCCATGAGTAAAAACAGCTAAATTCTCGATACGAATTGAAGCCGAAGTCGCAACTTCCCGAGCGTTAATTATACTTTCAAGGGTATAGTGTTGAACCTCAAAAAGGGCTGAGTTTTCTTTTTCCGAAACCGGATTAATAATATGTGCAAAGCGGTTACTCACAAAACGAACTAAATATACGCTTTTTTTGAGTATGAAAATTATTCTCCACTATTCAAAAAATACCTTAATTTAAAGGCGTTGGTTATTAGCCATGAATTTACTTTACGACATTAATAAAACACTTGATCGTTCACTTTTTCCAAGACCTGGATTTCTTGAAAAAAATTTTCCGGGCAAAAGAATAATGCCTAAATTGTTTTTAATTGGCGCGCAAAAAAGTGGCACATCTTCATTGTATAATGCGTTAATACAACACCGCAATATTATTCCTTCAAAGACAAAGGAAATGTTTTATTTCGGAAACGATATAAATTTTGCTAAAGGGTTAAATTATTATAAAGCCTTTTTTGCAACTTCATTATTTGAGAAAAATTACAACCGGCGCAATAAAGTTAACGCTTTTTGTTGTGATGCCAGTACCGATTCGTTCGAAAATCCGTTTGCGCCCGAGCGAATTAAAAAATGTGTACCCGATGCAAAAATTATTTTAATGCTGCGAAACCCTGTTCAACGTGCCTTTTCGCATTATAAAATGTCGGTTAAACTAGGGTTTGAAAAAGCCGATTTTTCAACTGCCCTTAAATTCGAGCAACAACGAATTTTAAACGATGTTGATTTACTAACGCACGGCGATCATTTGTTATTTAAGCGATTGGCATATTGTAAGCGCGGTGAATATTACAGATATATTGAACCCTGGTTTTTACATTTTAAACGTGATCATATTTTAGTGCTAAAAAGCGAAGATTATTTTTTAAACCCATCAGATGTTTTTAAAAACGTTGAACAATTTTTGAAAATCAACAACAGTAAAAATATCAACTTTAAACCCGTAAATGTTTCCACACTTGATAATAAAATTTCAAAACAAGATCAAGACCAACTAAACAACCATTATAAAGAATGGAATAAAAAATTATTTCAATTTTTAAATGTTAACTGGTCATGGGAAAGTTAAATTACCGAGTTATATATGATGCATTTTTTCCTGAATTAAGCGAAAAATCTAAAGAAAATTCAAAATTCAAATTTAACTTTAATTTATTTCTTAGCTTTCTATTATTAGGATTATCCTGCTTAACCATTTTTATTTTTGGAATTGAAAAGGATAAAGGATTTGATAAAATAGTATTTATTTTGGGCATTTCGTTTCTTATTTATTCAATTTTGCCGCTTTTATTTCGAAAATTTTTTCTCTTCTTGCTTACAATTGCAATTTTGATATACTTTTTGAAATTTAAGGCAGGGTGTGGAGTTTTTGCCGTTGTTTTATTTTTTACAGCGCTATCCTATTTTCGCAATTCCGTACTTCGAAATTTACTCGCTTTATTGTTCGCAATCGCATTATCAATTGTATATATAAAAGTCGAAAATAATTTATTGATTTCAACAATCATTTATTATTCGTCCATTTGTTTGATGATTCGATATGTTTATTTTTTGTATGAAGTAAACTATTTTAAATCCAACATTTCATTTGTTGACCGTTTAAATTATTTTTTCATGTTACCGAATTTTTGTTTCCCTTTATTTCCTCCCGTTAATCCTAAAACATATTTCGAATCCTATTATTCTATAAATGCGAATGAACAATTAAAAAATTCGCTAACATGGATAATGCGCGGCATTGTACACACTCTTTTATATCGAATTATTTATTTGCATTTTTCTCCATCGGCATATGAAGTAAATAGCTTTTCATCTTTATTGCTTTTTATACTGGCAGGATACTCGTTTATGCTTAGAATGTCGGGAATATTTTATATTGCTTTGGGTTTTGTGCAATTGTTTGGATATAAGTTACCAATTATTTTTGACCATTATTTTTTTACAACTGGATTTTCTGATTTTTGGCGACGCATAAATATTTATTGGGGATCATTTATAGCAAGGGTATTTTATTACCCGATTATTTCTATGTTTAAAAAAAAAAATATTCCTATTGTCATTTTAGCAACAACTTTTTTAATGTTTCTTTTATCGTGGGTTTTACACAATTGGCAATGGTTTTGGATTAAAGGAAATTTTCATTTTATTTGGAACGATTTAGTGTTTTGGACTTTTTTAGGGTTCGTAATTTCAATTCATCAGTTTTTTAGAATTCGAAAAAAGTCCAATCCACTTGCCGATGGGTCATCTTACAAATCGGCAATAATTCATGGAACAAAAATTTATTCAATGCTATTGTTAATGAGTTTACTTTGGTGCATGTGGACGACCGATTCCATTTCTGAGTTTATTTATATTTTATCGTTGGCCAAATTGGCATTGTCAATCGAAATAATTATTTTTATTCTTCTATCTGTTTTTATTATTTTTATTTTTTCGTTCATTTATTATTTGAATTGCAAACACAATTATTTTCAATTTATTTTCAAAGATTCTTCGCAATTTATTTCCATTATTATATGCACGGCATTAATTGTTTCTTCATCTTATGCGCGGCATGAAAAGATTAACAGTATTTTATCGATAGTAGAAATGCGAATGAACCAGCGGGATAAATCAATAATGGAGCGTGGTTACTACGAAAATATTTTAAATAGCGAAAAACAGCAAATTGTTTTAGCCTCAATTACCGGCATAACAAAACAAAAATGGAATCTTGATGCTAACGCATGCTTAACCGTAAACAATGAACTTTTAAAAGAATTTAAACCAAATTTTATTACATCTTTTAAAGGCGATAGTTTAACAACCAATTCATTTGGATTGCGCGACAAGCAATATTCTCTTCTAAAACCTTTGGGTTCGTTTAGAGTAGCATTGTTGGGGGGATCGTATGAAATGGGAAGTGGAGTAGGAAATGAAGAAAATTATCCGGCTTTATTGGAAAAATATTTGAACGAAAATTCTAAATCGCCAATTGAAATATTAAATTTTGCCGTTGGTGGTTATCATTTGCCGCAACAATTGTATTTGCTAAATCACAAGGTATTTCAATTTAAACCCGATTTAATTATTTATGTTGCTCACACACGCGAAATTGACCGCGCACTCGAAAATGTAGTTAATTTATGCGAAAAAAATGTTTCAATAACCGATAGGGGTTTAGCCAAATACATTAAAATTGCCGGTATTGAAAATGAAATGTGTCGTTTAGAAAAATACAATAGATTAAAATTTTTTGCGAATAAAATGGTTTATTATTTATATTCTAAAATTTCATCCTTAACAATTCAAAATGATACAAAGCTCGAAGTTTTTTACCTTCCTGCTTCTGTTGAGCTGCGTTACGATAGTGATAAGAAAAAAATTCTAAACATGTTAAACGAATTGGGAGTTAATGTTTTTGATTTAAGCGGAGTATATGATAATCATCAGTCAAAGGAAATTCAACTTTCGGAATGGGATACGCATCCTAATAAATTGGGCCATGAACTTATTGCTAAAAAAATAGTTAAGCTAATTAGCAAAAAAAAGAATACATTTGATTTTAAAAATCAAAAACAATGAATTTAGTCGAAATAACTAATCAAATTAAAAAATATATACATGAATTATTAGGGCCTGCGGTGGCTTCTAAAACTGATAATGATGCTTCCCTCATTGAAACTAGATTGATTGATTCCATCACAACTTTGCAAATGGTTGCCTATATTGAAGATAATTTTTCGATTGAAATTGGCGCTCATGAAGTAATTTCCGAAAACTTCGATTCGGTAAATAAAATTGCAAATTTTATTTATTTAAAAAAGATTTCTTAAGTACCTCATCGTATTTTTGAATATATTGTTTCGCGATATTTTTTGTCGAATTTTTTATACTAAAAATCTCTGAAATTTTATTTTTGTCGAATCTTATGTTTTGCATTTGTTTAATTCCATTCTGTAATGAATTTTCATTTCTGTCATTCAATATAATTCCTGTTTCGGGCAATACTAATTCAGGAATACCACCGGTATTAAATACCAATGAGGGTATTCCGCAGCATCCCGCTTCTAATACCGTATTACTCGAAATATCTTCCAAACTTGGATTAATTAATGCCTCGCAACTATTGTAAAGTGTTGCCAGTGTTTGTTCATTTTTAATATGACCTAATGAAATTACGTTGATTTTTGGGTTTAAAATTTTAATTTTACCGTGTCCGACAACAACTAAATTCAGGTTTTCGTCATGTTTTTCTAAAGCCGATTTTAATAAATGAAATCCTTTTCTGTAACTGTGAAGGTAATCTGAAATAAATAAAAAATACTTCTCTTCTGTATTTAATCCAATTATTTTTTTTGAGCTCAGGCTATTTTTAGGTTTGAAAATATCGGTATCAATTGCATTTTGTATTACCGAAATTGAAAACCGATTAATTAAACCCGATTGTTCGGCCAATTCATTTAATTGTTTTGACGGACAAATAAAGTGAATGGTTTGATTCGTCAACAACTCTTTTAAACTTTTAAACTGGCGATTAATTATTTTTTCCCATTCCTCGTTTATCGTATTTTGCGGGTAATGAAATCCACCCGAAAAAGGAAAATGATCATGCACAGTCCATACAATTGGTTTTTTATTAATTTTTAAAAATCCCGATAAATTTACAAAAGTATCAATCCAATGCAAATGAATAACGTCAGCATGTTTATACAACAAATGGTTTTCTAATTTCCAGTCACTTTCTAGTTCACAAAAAAGCTCCGTAGCATTATTGAATTTTTTATTGTATTTTATTTTTCGGACCCTATTGTTGAATTTACACTTTATTTTTTCGAATGCCGATAAACTGTTTCTAAAATCATGTACATTTTGCATTTTGCATTTTGCCTTGTATAATGCTAAATAATCACTTTTTACGCCTGCGTTTATTAGGCCGGTATGTAATCGTAATCCGGCTAGTGCAGCACCTCCCTCGGTATATGTATTTACATGCAATACGTTCAATTTATTTTTCGGCTTAATAATTCGTTATATAATTTTTTTGTTGTGTTATTTATTTGAATCGAATCATGATTTTTGAATCGATTTAAATTCGGATTAATCAAACTTAATGCTTTAAGTACACTGTTTCCGTTTAATCCCAGCGAATCATTTAATTTTTGAATTGATTTTTCAGGAACATTCATTAAATCATCATAAGAAAAAAAAATGATTTTATCTGAATTTATTTTTAATAATCGCTCATAATAATTACAATAAATATTTTCGTTTAATTCGGGTGTTATTCTTGTGGCCGATCCAATTGCCGATAACGGATTTCTAAAACACACTAAAAATTTTGCTTTCGGCCATTTTTTTAACAACCATTCGCTTAAAACAGCAAAGTGCGGATTTTTTATTGCGAATGGATTCGAAAATTTTTTTGAGAGATAGGTGTTTAAAGAAAGCAAATCGTAATGTTTAAGAATTTTTAATTTGTCTTTATTTGATATTCTGTCGTCGTGTACTCCACATAATGAAAACTCGGCAAACTTACTGCGATCATAATCGCTAAAATCCAATTTAGAAACTTTTTCCGCCAAAGGAGGTATATGACCCCAAGCATTCATTTTTGTAAATGCAAAAAGCGAGACGTCCATAAATAAGTAATTCTCAAAAAAACCGTCCGGATTTAAATCTGCTCTTTCATTTAACGCTTGCAATAAATCGCTTTTTGGACCAAGATCTATACCAAGTGTATTTACAATTCGTGTAACAAAACTTGTGCCCGACCTAAAAAATCCGGTAATAAATAATGGCGATAATTCTGATTCAAAAATTTCATCAGTATATAATTCCCGATTAGAGTTAAGGCGATTTAAACAAAAACGGTTGTAGGCCTTATGATACCATTTATTAGGGGTGATATATGGGAGTTGTGTTGCAATAATGCTTTAAAGTTAAATGATTTTAAGGATGAAAAGACTAAAATGAAGGAATATTGACCCTAAACCAAAAAAAATTTATTAATTTTAACCGTTACACACCAATGGTTTCCTCAAATCAAACATTCGCGTCTTCTATTCAATCCAATCTTCGATCATTTTTGTCGTTTTTTATTTTAATCGCCTTAGCCTTTATTTCTTTTATTTTTTTTAAAACCGATGCTCGTTCAGGGTTAAATTATCTTTTGCCTTTAGTTTTTTTTGCTTGGATTGGATTTTATTGGTCGCCCGATAAATTTAAACCGATTTTTTATTTTTTACCCTTTTTTATTTTACTATTTTATGCTTTTGGATTTATTTGCTCCTCAATTTATTTAATTTTAGCGGCATTCTTTATACTATATCCTACGCTTCAAATTAACCGATTTCTAAAATTTATTCTTCTACTGATAGTAATTCTTCTGCTTTTTTTAATTCGATCTTCAGTTTATGACCTACCGCGTGTCGGACTAATTATTCCGTTTTTTGCATCGGCGTTTATGTTTCGTTTTATGATTTATTTACAAGATCACAAATACGGAAAATTAAATGAACCTTATTGGTTGCGTACGGCTTATTTTTTGCAACCGGTAAATCTTATTTATATTTTATTTCCAATTATCGATTACCGAAAATTTGTTTCCTCTTATAAATTAAATTTATATAACCAAACGCTTCATACGGCAATCATTCGTTTTTACCGGTCACTATTGCATTTTTTACTCTACCGCACCATTTATTTCTACTTTGCATTTCCATTTCATGAAGCGCAAAATGCTCTTCTTTTTGTTTACTATGCTTGCGCATCGTATTCTTTAATTTTACACATCTCTTCAATGTATTATTTTGCTATTGCTGTCCCGGGTTTATTCGGATTTAATTTGCCCGATGTATTTAATTTTTATTTTTTACCAACCGGCTTTTCTCAGTTATGGACAAGAATAAATATTTATTGGAATGAATTTGTTTTACGCATTTTTTATTATCCGTTTTATTTTAAAATTCGAAAAATATTTCCTGTTAATGCAATTGTAATTGGAACATTTTATTGCTTTTTTATAACCTGGATTTTGCATTTTTGGCAATTGTTTTGGTTAACGGGTACTCTTATTCCTAAACTTACTGATGTGATGTATTGGTTTTTAATGGGAGTCGGAGTTACGATTACTGTTTATTTAATTCATCATAAAAAAATTAAACCGTTTCAAGCTCAAAATCATTTAAATTATAAAGCGGCTCTCATTATTGCCATTCGTTCGCTTTCCATGTTTTTATTTATGAGCTTCCTTTGGATGTTGTGGGAATGTGAAACAATTTCTGAGTGGCTTCACGCAATGACATTTCTTACGGTTGGAAATATTTCAACTTTTTTGATTTTATTTTCTGTGATATTCTCAATTATTATTTTTGCTCCTTTTATTTGGATTTTTTATGAAAAACAATTTAAATATTTTGCGCATAAGTTCTCTGCTTATTTATCAATGGTAATTCCTCTTATTTTTGTTTTTTCTTTTTTAGTAATTGCCGAAAAAAACAAATGGATTAGCAATTATAAATTTAGTGAAGCCTACGGCGACGCCTTAAATTTAACCGACCGCCAAAATTTAGAACAAGGTTATTATGACAAGTTGATTTCCGCAAATAACGCTAATAAATTACCTTGGGAAATTCAATTGGCGCATCCAATTGATTGGTCTCAAACCGACGGCGCAACTCATCCTACTAAAAATTTAATGCTACGCGAACTTAACGCAAATGTTGTGGTTACAAAAAATGGCACTACTATTATCACGAATAATTTTGGAATGCGCGATAAAAAATATTCTAAAATTAAACCCCCTAATTGCTTGCGTTTTATTTTACTCGGCGGTAGCTATGAAGTTGGCTCAGGTGTAGAAAATGAATCAATTTACGAAGCAATAGCCGAAAAAAAAATAAATGATACCTTATCTAAATTGAATTCTTTAAAACGAATTGAAATTATGAATTTCGCAATGGGGGGCTATTATCTTGCACAAGCGCTTTGGATTACTGAATTTAAATCTCAACAATTTAATCCCAATTTTATTATCTACGCCGCACACGAAGGCGAAAAAGACCGCTTCATGTCAACTTTAGCGCGTTTAATTTCTCACGGCATTGATTTGCATTACGACTTTTTGATTGATATCAAAAATAAATCTGGCGTACGACAGTATATGTCACGAAATGAAATAAAAAACAGGCTTTATCCTTTCGCCGACGAACTAATTCAAAAGGGTTACAATAAATTTTCAAGCCTTTGTAAAAAAATTAATGCAAAACCAATTTGGTTATTTGTTCCGGCTTTAGATTATAAAGTTAATGAAAAGGAAAAAAATTTCCTTCAGTCTGTAGCCCTAAAAAACGGAATGAAATGCATCGATTTATCATACGTGTTTAACAAGGTGAATCACGCTCCGTTAAAAGTGGCAGAAAACGACAATCATCCAAATGCAAAAGGTCATTTACTTTTGGCAAATGCTTTAGCTAAAGCACTATTGAAAAAATTTGTAGATTTATAAAAATTATAGTATGAGCAACACCAATATACTTCAGTACATTATCCACTACATAAATTCCGAGCAGGGCTTCGTAACAAATCCCGTCAATGCTAATACCAAATTAATTACTTCTCGTTTGGTAGATTCTATTTTTACTTTGAATATGGTTAATCATCTCGAAGAAAAATATTCCTTCGAAGCCACCGCCGATGAAGTGACAGCCGATAATTTTGAAACACCCTCCCTAATTGCTGATTACATTCTTCGCAAAACCTCAAAATAACCGCATTCATTTATGAGCGATCCCGATATTATTTCATTTAACCATTTGGGCGTTCAATCGAAACTTAAGTTCGATCTTTTTTCTTCTCTTTTTTCGAATAGTAAAAATCCAAATTCGCGACTTTTTGTTTACTCGCCAAAATCATCCCTTCCTGCATTGGTTATTTTGGCGGCGTATAAAAATAATATCCCATATATCCCAATCGATCTTTCAAATCCATTCGCACGATGTGAATTTGTTTTCAAATCCATACTCCCCGAATTTGTGTTTACCAATGTAAATTCAATTTTTTTTAAGCAATTGATTGAAAAATCAAATCATAAATTACTTTGGTCTGATGATGAACTTGCATTGATACAATTATCTCCTTCGGTTTTATCTCATCACTCGGCATTAGCAGCCATATTGTTTACATCTGGCAGTACCGGCTTACCCAAAGGTGTTATGCTCTCAAAAACGAACATTGAGGTTTTTACGAATTGGATGGCATCTACTTTCAACATTAATGAAAACTCATCAATTCTTTCAGTGGCGCCTTTTAATTTTGATTTATCGTTATTCGATCTTTTTTCGGCACTTGATTATAACGCAAAATTATTCTTTATACCGCCTCACTCTATTGTAAATCCTCAGCTATATGCACAGTATATTTTTGAAAACAAAATAAATACCATTTATGCAACTCCTACTTGGTTTCAATTGTTGTGCGATTTTGGAAAAACAAAAAAATATGACTTCGCCTTTGTGAAAAATATTCTTATTGCGGGTGAAGCATTAAGAACATCTCTAATCGAAAAACTGAAATTGATTTTTCCAAACGCAAAGCTTGCAAATCTTTACGGCCCAACCGAAACAAATGTTTGTACCCATTATCTTTTGCCAAATACGCAGGCGCCATTAAGCGCTAATGGAGTGGTTAGTATTGGAAAAACTTGTCCCTATGCCGAAACTCGCATCAATGAAAATAATATACTTGAAGTAAAAGGTAAATCGCTTATGTTGGGGTATTGGCCAAAGTTGAAAAAAGATGAATGGCATATTACCGGCGATTTGGTTGAACTGAATTCAATGTCGAATTGTTATTTTTATATCGATAGGGTGGACGGTATGTTAAAACGCAATGGTTATCGTATTGAAAGGGTCGAAATTGAAACTGCTCTTATGAAACATAATTGTATTACAAATGTGGCCGTTACTGTCAATAAAACAGTTCATCCTCTTAAAATAACGGCTCATTTTATGTCGTCAGAAAAAAATATTTCCGTTACCGAATTACATGATTTCTGTCGTAACTTGTTACCTGATTATATGTTGCCCGATGATTTTAAGCAGCATAATCACTTTCCCATAACCACGAACGGAAAAATTGATTACATTAAATTGTCGGAAATGCAATAAATAATGAAAGAAATATTCTGCGAAATAGAAAAAATTACTTCTTCTTCAAATGTAGAAGTTTTTGAAAATGATAAAATTTCGAAATTCAATCTGTCGGCTTGGTCTAATTTTGGGAAATTAAAAATTCATGGTGCTTTTTTATCTGCCGATATGGGCGGCTTAAATTTTAATTTTCGACAATACGCCAATCTACTTCAAAAACTCGGTGAAACAAGTGAAGATAATGGCTTAAATTTTACCATTATGGCGCACGCTTTAGCATGTTTGTGGCCAATCTCAATTTATTGTACAAAAAATTCCGAAATCAATAAACTACTCCCTGATTTCGCTTGTGGAAAGTTGATTTTATCAAATGCCATTACCGAAAGTAGTGGTGGCTCTAATGTATATGCAATGAAAACTACTGCATCACGAAATGGAAATTCATTTATTATTAACGGAAAAAAATCATTTTGCTCAAACGGTACGGTTGCATCTCATGCATTGGTTTACGCCGAAACATCGGCAGGAAAAGGATTTTTTGGCGGCATATCTGCATTCTTAATTCCTCTTAATTTACCGGGTATTTCTATTGGAAATAATTTTGAAAAAATGGGCCTAAAAACGGCGCCTTCCTGCGAAATAAGTTTTACTCAGGTGTCTTTGCCCGAACAATTTTTAATTGGTAAAGAAGGAATCGGAGCAACAATTTTTCAAGAAAGTATGGTCTTCGAAAAAATATTTATGGCAGCCTCTCATTGCGGCACGCTCACGCGCTGGCTTAAAAATATGGAATTGTTTGCAAAGTCACGAATAAGTGGCGAATCACCAATTTCTAAAAACCAAAGTATCATGCATGTTTTGGCCGATGTAAAAATTTTACTCGAAACCGGTAAAGCTTTACTTAACGAAGCACTAAATAAATTAGTTGATGCATCCTTAAGCGAAAAAATTGCATACTCCGCAATTGTTAAGTTAAGTGTTAGTTCCGCAATGGTAAATTGCTCTCAAAAAATGGTAAACCTCTTTGCAGGCGAAGGATTTAAAGCCGATAATGGCGTCGAAAGGCAGCATCGCGATTTTATGGGCTCTACTATTTATTCGGGTACAAACGATATACAAAAAAATATTATTTATGCATCCATCGGAAAATAAGCAACCCAACATTAAAAATCTGTCTATATTTTAAACCATTAAGTAAATCCTTACACTTGAACATCGAACCAATATATGACGTAGCAATCATCGGTGGCGGACCCGGCGGTTCCGCTGCCGCTACCTACTTAAAAAAACTTGGCCATTCAGTTGTACTGTTTGAAATGGAAAAATTTCCAAGACATCATGTTGGTGAATCATTAATTCCATTTTGTTATCATAAAATGAAAGAAATGGGCGTACTTGAAGAAGTAAAAAAAATTGCCGCCTATAAACCGGGAATAAATTTTGTCGATGCTAACGGAATAAATCAATCCAATTGGTGCTTTAAAAAAATTCTACCCGGCGATTCAGGAATTTCTTTTCATACCTTACGTGCAACTTTTGACGAAACGCTGCTTAATAATGCAAAAAAATTAGGCGCCGATGTTCATGAAGAATGTAGAGTAAAAGAAGCTGATATTACCAACGAAAATGAAATAATTTTAACCGTTTCGCACAATGGCACCGAATTTAATTGTAAAGCAAAATTTTTAATCGACGCAAGCGGACAAGGATCCTTCCTCTCTAAAAAATTTAATACCAAAAAATCATATCAAGGATTAGATCGTGTTGCGTTTTTTACCCATTGGAAAAATAATAATTACGATGCCGCTCTAAAGGATGGTTTAATAAAATTAATTTATCTCGAAGGTGCTAAAAAAGGATGGTTTTGGGTAATTCCAATTGGCCCCGATCATCTCAGCATTGGTATAAGTTTACAAAACGAATATGTTCGTTATCGAAAAAAACAATTGGAAGAACAAGGCAGTACCGATTGGGCCAAAGATTTATACCTGAATGAACTTAGCGAAGCTAAAGTTATGAATCCGGTTTTGAAAAATTCAATCATGCAACACAAAGTTTTAGTCTTAAGTGATTATTCATTCTACAACGATGTTAAATATGGAAAAAATTGGGCAATGGTGGGCGATGCCGGCGCATTCTTAGATCCCATTTTCTCAAGCGGAATTTTTGCAGCATTTGAAACTGCATCTCGTGTTTCAAAACTAGTTTCAAAACAATTGCATTCAAATCACGAAGCAGTCAAAAATGATTTCGAAAAAGAATTTGAAGTCATTAACGACGGATATAAGCTAATCGAAAAATTTGTACGACTATTTTATACTCCCGAGTTTTTTAATTTCTCGCATCTCGGCACCTCAAACGAGTCGAGAACTTATCAAAATTGGATTGATACTTACACTATTTTTCATTTCTTGGTTTCCGGCGACTTCTTTACCGATGCAAAAAAGAATGCCGCCTTTATCGATACTTTAGTGACCGAAAAAAGTTTTAATCGCTTTAAAGAATATTTTAAAACACGTGGACAAAAAGACACATCAGCCGCTTCTTGCGAATTTGAAGGTGATGCCTATGGCCATCTTAAAATTGAAGAACAATACGATTGGAAAAATGCTAAATTTTAATAATCAAAAAATCAATCAAAAAAAATCCTTTTAAAACTTTGCATTTCTATTAACTTAATTTAGTTTCAGTAATGGGCACACTAACAACAAAATGGCCAACAACATTAATATCTAAGTAAAAGTACAGCAACAGAAAACCTTTTTGTATGTATAATCACTACGTCGATAGTTTAGGAACAAAAGAAGCGGATGATCAACAACAATATAAAGACATGGGAAAAAGATTAGCTAAAAAAGGCTATAAGTTTCCTCCATTCTTCTTTCGCCCCTTAGTTCGCCGAATTTTGAACAAAAAATTTGATTAATTATCACATATTCAGCAATATAAATTCTATTTAATAGAATTAAACAGCCCTGTTAATAAATCACACTACTTTAATCTTAAAAAAAGAATTTTATCAATCAAAATACAGGTCTTACTTAAGAATGATACGGGGTTACGCATTATTCACACATTTTTAGTACGAAAATTTCTTCAACCCTATTGCACAGTATAAAATAAGCTGTAAATTTGCAACCCCAAAAACTGGGATTTGCAATTTAACTAATTGAAAATTAACATTATAAGTTTTTATGCCTACAATACAGCAATTGGTAAGAAAAGGACGCTCACAAAAGGTTAAGCGCAGTAAATCGGCCGCCTTAGCCTCTTGTCCGCAAAAACGCGGAGTTTGTACTAAGGTTTATACCACAACGCCTAAAAAGCCAAATTCAGCGCTACGTAAAGTTGCGAAAGTTCGCTTAACTAATCAAACCGAGGTAATTGCCTACATCCCTGGCGAAGGTCACAATCTTCAAGAACACTCTATTGTACTTGTTAGAGGTGGTCGTGTTAAAGATTTGCCCGGCGTACGTTATCATATTGTACGAGGTACTCTTGATACAGCAGGTGTTGAAGCTCGTCGTCAACGTCGATCAAAATACGGTGCAAAACGTCCAAAAGCTAAAAAAGCATAGTTAATAATTTGCTATTAAGAAAATAAAATGAGAAGAACCAAAGCAAAAAGTAAAATTATCCTTCCTGATCCGAAGTTTAACGACGTAATGGTTACCAAATTCGTGAATAACCTAATGTGGGACGGTAAAAAAAATACGGCATATTCTAATTTCTATAGTGCTCTCGAAATCGTTGAAAAACGTACTAAAGAAAGCGGTTTAGACATTTGGAAAAAAGCATTAGAAAATGTTACCCCCGCAGTTGAAGTTCGCAGTCGTCGTGTTGGTGGAGCAACCTTTCAAATTCCTACACCTGTTCGTGATAGTCGCAAACAGTCTTTAGCAATGAAATGGTTAATCTCTTACGCTCGCTCTCGTAACGAAAAATCAATGGGCGAAAAATTAGCCAGCGAAATTATTGCTGCTTCAAAAGAAGAAGGTGGCGCATTTAAAAAGAAAGAAGATGTTCATCGTATGGCCGACGCAAACAAAGCATTCTCACACTTCAGATTCTAATACTACAACAAGAAAGCACTATGTCACAAGACTTACATTATACACGCAACATCGGAATCGCTGCTCATATCGACGCCGGTAAAACTACAACTACCGAGCGTATTCTTTACTATACAGGTGTTAACCATAAAATTGGCGAAGTTCACGACGGTGCCGCTACAATGGACTGGATGGTGCAAGAACAAGAACGCGGTATTACTATTACTTCGGCAGCTACAACCTGTTTTTGGAATTACCGCGATAACAAATACAAATTAAATATTATTGACACTCCGGGTCACGTTGACTTTACAGTTGAAGTAAATCGATCTCTTCGTGTTCTAGACGGATTAGTGTTTTTATTCTCTGCTGTTGATGGTGTTGAACCTCAATCTGAGACGAACTGGCGCTTAGCAAACAATTATAATGTTGCTCGTATAGGTTTCGTAAATAAAATGGATCGCGCCGGCGCCGATTTCCTTATGGTTGTTAAACAAGTTAAGGAAATGCTGGGTAGCCACGCGGTACCTTTACAATTACCAATTGGTGCCGAAGATAATTTCAAAGGAGTGGTTGATTTAATTAACTTCCGCGGAATGGTATGGAACGAAGCTGATAAAGGAATGACTTATCAGGTTATCGATATCCCTGCAGATATGCTGGAAGAAGCAAAAGAGTGGAGAGAGAAATTATTGGAAGCGGTTTCTGAATACGACGATAAACTCATGGAGAAATTTTTTGATAATCCAGAGTCGATTACCGAACGTGAAGTATTAGATGCATTGCGTAAAGCTGTTGTGGACATGAAAATTGTTCCAATGGTTTGCGGATCATCTTTCAAAAATAAAGGCGTACAAACCATGCTCGATTTAGTAATGGAATTGTTGCCCAGCCCGCTTGATCGTAGCAATATTGTTGGTACCGATCCTGAAACAGGCGAAGAAATTACTCGTAAGCCTTCTTATGATGAGCCTTTTGCGGCCTTAGCATTTAAAATTGCGACCGATCCATTTGTTGGACGATTAGCATTTATGCGTGCTTATTCGGGAATGCTTGAAGCAGGTTCATATGTTTATAATACAAGAAGCGAAAATAAAGAGCGTATATCTCGTATTTTCCAAATGCATGCCAATAAGCAAAATCCAATTGAGAAATTAGGTGCAGGTGATATTGGTGCCGCTGTTGGATTTAAAGATATTAAAACAGGAGATACACTATGTGATGAAAAACATCCAATCGTTCTTGAATCAATGAAATTCCCTGAGCCGGTAATTGGTTTAGCCATTGAACCTAAAACACAGGCTGACGTAGATAAATTAGGAATGTCATTAGCAAAATTAGCTGAAGAAGATCCAACATTCCGTGTAAAAACGGATGAAGATACCGGCCAAACAATTATTAGCGGAATGGGTGAGCTTCACTTGGAGATTATTCTTGATCGTTTAAAGCGTGAATTTAAAGTTGAATGTAATCAAGGTGCTCCGCAGGTTGCATATAAAGAGTCAATAAAAGGAAGTGTAAATCACCGTGAAGTTTATAAGAAACAAACCGGTGGTCGTGGTAAATTCGCCGACATTCAATTTACAGTTGAACCTCAACCTGACAAAACAAAAACAGGTCTTGAGTTTGTAAATGAAATTAAAGGCGGTAATATTCCTCGTGAATTTGTTCCCTCTGTTGAAAAAGGATTCCGTGAAGCGATGAAGAATGGTGTTTTAGCAGGGTATCCACTGGATTCAATGCGCATCGTTTTAACAGATGGCTCTTATCACGCTGTCGATTCAGATTCGTTCTCTTTCGAAATGTCGGCTCGCTTAGGATATAGAGAAGCTTTACCAAAAGCAACCCCTATTTTGTTGGAACCCATCATGAAACTTGAAGTGTTAACCCCCGAAGAGAATATGGGCGATGTTGTTGGAGATTTAAATCGTCGGCGCGGTACAATTCAGGGTATGGATGAACGCGCTGGCGCAAAAGTTATTAAAGCTTTAGTTCCGCTTTCAGAAATGTTTGGTTACGTAACACAATTACGTACCATCACTTCAGGTCGTGCAACATCAACAATGGAATTTGATCATTACGCAGAAGCACCACGTGGAATTGCAGAAGAAGTAATTGCAAAAGTTAAAGGAAAAGTTACAGCATAATATACAGCAGCAAATGGCTCAAAAAATCAGAATAAAATTAAAGTCTTACGACTACAACTTGGTTGATAAATCGGCCGAGAAAATAGTGAAGACAGTTAAAGCAACCGGCGCAGTTGTTAATGGTCCAATACCACTACCAACAAACAAGCAAATTTTTACCGTGTTGCGTTCCCCTCACGTAAATAAAAAAGCACGCGAACAATTTCAATTATGTGCTTACAAACGACTAATGGATATTTACAGTTCTTCTGCAAAAACAGTTGATGCGTTAATGAAGTTGGAATTACCAAGTGGTGTTGAGGTAGAAATTAAAGTGTAGTTTTTATAAACCATAATTAAAATGGCAGGATTAATAGGAAAAAAAATCGGAATGACTAGCATTTACAGTGCCGAGGGTAAGAATATACCATGCACGCTAATTGAAGCTGGTCCTTGTGTTGTAACACAAGTTAAAACCGTTGAAAAAGACGGCTACAAATCAATTCAACTCGGATTTGGTGAGCGCAAAGAAAAGCACACCACGTCTGCATTAATGGGTCACTTCAAAAAGGCCGGTGTAACACCAAAAAGTAAACTTGCCGAGTTCAAAGGATTCGAACAAGATTTAACTATTGGAAACGAATTAAAAGCCGACTTTTTTGTTGAAGGCGAATTTGTTGACGTAACAGGAACATCAAAAGGAAAAGGATTTCAAGGCGTGGTTAAACGTCATGGTTTTAGTGGAGTTGGTGGTCAAACTCACGGTCAACATAATCGTTTAAGAGCTCCTGGATCAATGGGTGCTTGTTCTTTCCCCTCGCGTGTTTTCCCGGGTAAAAGACTTGGTGGACAAACAGGAAATGAAAAAGTTAAAATAAAGAATTTACAAGTGGTTAGGGTTATTGCCGACAAGAATTTATTAGTTGTTAAAGGTTCTGTTCCCGGTGCCAAAGGTGCAATCGTAAAAATTGAAAAGTAGTATGGAAGCAAAAGTATTGAGCCTTGCAGGTAAAGAAACCGGTCGTAAAGTAAATCTTATCGACACTATTTTCGGTATTGAACCGAATGACCATGCCATTTATTTGGATGTAAAACAAATCTTGGCCAATAAACGCCAAGGGACACATAAAGCAAAAGATCGTAAAGATGTTGCCGGATCAACACGTAAACTTCACCGCCAAAAAGGAACAGGTGGTTCACGTAAAGGAAGTATCAAGAATCCGTTATTCAAACAAGGGGGAACCATTTTTGGCCCAGAACCGCGTGATTATGCTTTCAAATTGAATAAAAAAGTAAAACGTATTGCAAAAAAATCAGCACTTACCTATAAAGCAAAAGAAAACGGAATTTTGGTTGTAGAAGATTTAAACTTGAAGAACGGTAAAACAAAAGAAATCGCTTTAATTTTAAAAAGTCTTAACGCAGATGGTCGTAGCGCTTTAGTTGTGATTCCCTCACACAATGAATCAGTAAATAAAGCGTCTAGAAACATTGAAAAATTAACTCTTTTGCCCGCCGGCCAAATTAATACTTACGATATTATGCGGGCACATCATTTGATTTTAACCGAAGGAAGTATTCAGGAAATTGAAAAATTATTTAAAAACTAACGTCATGGCAGGAATAATAATTAAGCCAATCATTTCTGAGAAAATGACCAATCTTACCGAGAAGTCAAATCGCTACGGATTTTGGGTATCACGCAAAGCGAATAAGATTGAAATAAAAAAAGCAATTGAAAAGCATTATAATGTAACTGTTAATGCTGTGAATACAATCGTAACCGGTGGCGGCAAAAAAATTACAAAGTATACGAATAAGGGTGTTACACAAGCAAATATTCCTGTTCGTAAAAAAGCAGTGGTTACCTTAAAGCAAGGTGATGTAATTGATTTATTCGGTAACATTTAAGAAAAGGAATTATGGCATTAAAAAAGTTTAAACCAACTAGCGCAGGATCGCGTCATCGCATCCTTACCACTTTTGATGAGCTTACAGCTTCAAAACCTGAAAAATCTCTTTTAAAGAAAATTAAAAGTTCAGGCGGTAGAAACAATACAGGTAAAATGACCATGCGCTATATTGGTGGCGGACATAAAAAAATGTTGCGTGTTATTGATTTCAAACGCAATAAACATGGTGTTTTTGGAACAGTAAAAACAATTGAATATGATCCAAACCGTAGTGCGCGTATCGCATTAGTAGTTTATGGTGATGGAGAGAAGCGTTATATCTTGGCTCCGCAAGGATTAAAAATAGGTCAAAAAGTATCTAGTGGAAAAGGAGTCGCCCCAGAAATTGGGAACGCATTACCTCTTGCCGAAATTCCACTTGGAACAATAGTTCATAATGTAGAATTAAATCCTGGTAAAGGAGGAACGCTAATTCGAAGCGCCGGGGCTTATGCACAGCTTTCTGCTCGTGACGGAAAATATGCTGTTTTGAAAATGGCATCAGGTGAAACAAGAATGATTTTAGTAACTTGTTTAGCTACTGTTGGCGCAGTTTCAAATCCCGAGAATAATTTATTACGCTCTGGAAAAGCAGGTCGTAAACGTTGGTTAGGTATTCGTCCTCGAGTTCGTGGGGTTGCAATGAATCCTGTTGACCACCCAATGGGGGGTGGCGAAGGTCGAGCTTCGGGTGGACATCCTCGCTCACGTAAAGGATTACCCGCCAAAGGATATAAAACGCGCGCTTCTAAAAAAGCTAGCAGTAAATTAATTCTTGAAAGAAGAAAAAAATAATTAAGTAACAAAAAGATATTCTATGGGTCGCTCATTAAAAAAACCGCCGTTCGTACATTATAAATTGGCTAAGCGTGCAGCTAATCAACAAGCGTCCGGCAAAAAAGCGGTGATAAAAACATGGTCAAGAAGTTCAACTATCACACCAGAGTTTGTTGGATTAACATTCGCTGTACATAATGGAAATAAATTTATTCCGGTTTATGTGACTGAAAACATGGTAGGTCACAAATTTGGTGAATTCGCTGCAACGCGAACTTATCGTGGTCATTCCGGAAACAACAAAAAAGATAAAGCACCGGCAGCACCCGGCAAATAATAATTGAGACAAGTTCAAATGGGAGCAAGAAAAAAAATAAAGGCCGAACAAATAAAGGAAAACAAAAAATCTTTGGGTTTTGCGATTTTACGCAACTGTCCAACTTCACCGCGTAAAATGCGTACTGTTGCCGATTTAGTTCGTGGTATGGATGTTTTAAAAGCATTGCATATTCTTCAGCATAATCCAAAACATTGTTCTAAGAGCATGGAAAAACTTTTGCGCTCGGCAATTGATAATTGGACAGCAAAAAACGGTGGAAAAACACCCGAAAATTTGGTGGTAAAAACAGTCATGGTTGATAGTGCTCGTGTATTAAAACGTATTCGTACTGCTCCACAAGGTCGTGCAAATCGTATTCGTAAACGCTCAAATCATGTAACAATAGTAGTAGATAACGCATAATAATAAAATTGAATGGGACAAAAATGTAACCCTATAGGAAACAGGTTAGGCTTCATCAAAGGATGGGATTCGAACTGGTACGGCGGAAAAAAGTATGCCGACAAATTAGTTGAAGACGAAACCATTCGTAAATACTTAATGGCGCGTTTGCGAAAAGCAAGTATTGCTAAAATTGTAATTGAACGAACACTTAAATTAATTACAGTTACTATTAATACTGCTCGTCCCGGTGTTATCATCGGAAAAGGCGGTCAAGAAGTTGATAAGCTTAAAGAAGAGTTGAAAAAACTAACAGGAAAAGAAATTCAAATAAACATATTTGAAATAAAACGTCCTGAGCTAGACGCTCGCTTAGTGGCTGATGGTGTAGCTCGCCAAATCGAGGCACGTATCTCTTATCGACGTGCTATTAAAATGGCTATGGCATCGGCAATACGAATGGGTGCCGAAGGAATTAAGGTTACTATTGCTGGTCGTTTAAATGGGGCTGAAATGGCTCGAACCGAAGCTTTCAAAGAAGGAAGAATTCCACTTCATACATTACGTGCTGATATTGATTATAGCGTCGGAGAAGCTCTAACAACATATGGATTATTAGGAGTTAAAGTATGGATTTGCCGTGGCGAAGTTTATGGTAAACGAGATCTTTCTCCAAATCTAGGTGGAAACAAAGCATTGTCATCGGTTTCAGGTGGCGGGGGCGGACATAAACCTGGTGGCGGCGGTGATCGTCGAATGAGAGGTAAAAAAAGAAAATAATTAATTATTAAAGAAGTATAAAACAATGTTACAACCTAAAAGGCAAAAATTTAGAAAAGCGTTTAAAGGCATGATGAAAGGAAATGCTAAGCGTGGATCTGAAATCGCGTTTGGATCGTTTGCCATTAAATCAACTGATATGAAATGGGTAACGGCTCGTCAAATCGAAGCTGCTCGTGTTGCGGTAACACGTTTTATGAAACGTGAAGGAAAAGTTTGGATTCGTATTTTTCCCGATAAACCAATTACCTCAAAGCCACTTGAAGTTCGTATGGGTAAAGGTAAAGGCGCACCTAGTCATTTCGTTGCAGTTGTTAAACCGGGCAGAATATTATTTGAAGTTGATGGTGTATCTGTTGAGGTTGCCAAAGAAGCACTTCGTCTTGCAGCACAAAAATTACCGGTTCGTACCCGCTTTGTAACACGTCATGATTACGATGGTTCAAAATAATCATTAATGAATTGAAAGATGAAAAACAAGATCGATTATAAAAGTTTTACGATTGAGGAATTGAAAAGTAAATGTGCCGAATTGGAAAACACACTTGAAAAAATGAAACTCAATCACACCATTTCTCCGCTAGAAAACCCGTTAACAATTCGTTATACAAGAAAGGAAGTGGCAAGATTACAAACAGAAATAAATAAGAAGGCAACTTCTGAAAAATAAGATTATGACTGAAAAAATTGAAAGAAACGATCGTAAGGAAAAAGTTGGTGTAGTGGTTAGCAACAAAATGCAAAAAACCATTACTGTTGCTGTAGTACGTCAAGTAATGCATGGTAAATATGGCAAGTATTTGAAAAAAACCAGCAAATTTTATGCTCATGATGAAAAAAATGAATGTGGTATTGGAGATACGGTTCGTATCGCCGAAACCCGTCCATTGAGCAAAAATAAATGTTGGAGATTGGTTGAAATAGTAGAAAAAGCAAAATAATTTTTTAAAATGATACAACAGGAATCGCGTTTATCGGTAGCTGACAACAGTGGTGCAAGAGAAGTTCTTTGCATTCGTGTGTTGGGTGGTACCAAAAGAAGATACGCATCTATAGGTGATAAAATTATTGTTTCGGTAAAGGATGCAATTCCTGCCGGAAACATTAAAAAAGGAGCAGTTTCAACAGCTGTAATAGTTCGTACTAAAAAAGAAGTTCGTCGTAACGATGGCTCGTATATCCGATTTGATGATAATGCAGTTGTATTATTAAATCAAGCAGGTGAGATGCGCGGTACACGTATTTTTGGGCCAGTTGCACGCGAACTACGTGAAAAGCAATACATGAAAATTGTTTCACTTGCCCCCGAAGTGATTTAATACTAATCAATATGCAAAAGAAATTACATATTAAAAAAGGCGATACGGTTGTTGTTTTATCTGGCGATAACAAAGGTAAACAAGGTGTTGTTCTCTCTGTAGATCGTGAAAAAAACCGTGCTACAATTGAAGGATTAAACTTGATTAAAAAGCACACTAAACCGTCAGCAAAAAGTCCGCAAGGCGGAATTGTAGAGGTTGAGGCAGGTATTCACATTTCTAATTTAATGTTAGTGATAGGGGGTGCCGCAACACGAATCGGCCATAAAATAGAAGGTGATAAAAAAGTTCGCTATTCAAAAAAAACAAAAGAGGTAATTAAATAATGAGCTATAGTCCAAGATTAAAAGAAAAGTATAAGAAAGAAATAGTTTCTTCTTTACAAAGTCAATTCAACTATAAAAACGTTATGATGGTTCCAAAGTTGAAGAAAATTTGTATTAACCAGGGAGTTGGTGATGCAGTTGGCGACAAAAAATTAATTGAAAGCGCATTGAAAGACTTAACTACAATTGTTGGTCAAAAAGCAGTGCCTACAAAATCACGCAAAGACATTTCGAATTTTAAGTTGCGTAAAGGTGTAAATATTGGAACACGTGTGACGCTTCGAGGTGATCAGATGTATGAATTCTTAGACCGATTAATTTCAGTTTCGTTGCCACGTACACGTGACTTTAGAGGCGTTAATCCAAAAGGATTTGACGGTCGAGGTAATTTTACATTTGGTGTAAAAGAACACATTATTTATCCTGAGATTGATATTGACAAAGTGAATAAGATTTTAGGGATGGACATCACTTTTGTTACGTCAGCAAAAACAAATGAAGAAGCTTTGGCTTTAATTAAGGAATTCGGATTTCCGTTTACAAAAAAATAAAAAAAGGGAATGGCAAAAGAATCTATGAAAGCGCGCGACAGAAAGCGTGCAAAGTTAACGGACCATTATGCTGAGAAGCGTGCGGCCCTCAAAAAAGCGATTTTAGAAGGTGATATGGAAGCAATGATTAAAATACAAAAGCTTCCAAAAAATTCTTCAAAAATTCGCAAACGCAATCGCTGTCAGCTTACAGGCCGACCACGAGGTTACATGCGTCAATTCGGAATTTCGCGTGTTACTTTTCGTGACATGGCATTAAATGGAAAAATTCCCGGAGTAACAAAAGCAAGCTGGTAAATTGAATTAAGAAAAAAGAATTATGACAACTGATCCAATAGCAGATTATTTAACCCGTTTACGCAACGCAATTTTGGCAAAGCACAAAGTTGTTGAGATACCTGCGTCAAACATGAAAAAGGAAATCACAAAAATTTTATTTGAGAAGGGGTATATTCTCAATTATAAATTTGAAGAGGATAAAAAACAAGGGAAAATTAAAATCGCTCTTAAATACCATCCGGCAACAAAATCATGTGCCATACAGTCAATGGAACGTGTTAGCCGTCCGGGTTTAAGAACATATACTGATGCCGATACATTACCAAAAGTAATTAATGGTTTGGGTATCGCAATTATTTCCACTTCCAAAGGAATTATTACTGATAAAGAAGCGAGAAAATTGAACGTTGGTGGCGAAGTTTTATGCCACGTGTATTAATTATTAACTGAAATTAAAAGCATTTTACAAATATGTCACGTATAGGTAAATCACCGGTAACTGTTCCAAAAGGCGTTGAGGTTAACGTTGCCGATCATGTATTAAAAGTAAAAGGTCCGAAGGGAGAATTGGCACAGCCGTTTAATCCTTCAATTGCCATTACTATTGAAGACAATAAGATAAATTTTAAACGCTCAAGCGACGAGAAAAATGTACGTGCATTGCATGGTTTATATCGCGCTCTTGTAAACAATATGGTAATCGGCGTTTCTCAAGGATATAAGCTGGAACAAGAATTAATTGGTGTTGGTTATCGTGCAAACGCAACCGGTCAACAATTGGAATTAACATTAGGATTTTCACATAATGTGATTTTTGAAATCCCAAAAGAAGTAAAAATTAAAACTTCGCAGGAAAAAGGACAAGCGCCTCGAATAACTCTAGAAAGTCACGATAAACAATTAATAGGAATGGTAGCGGCAAAAATTCGTTCGTTACGTAAACCTGAACCATATAAAGGAAAAGGAATCAAATTTGTTGATGAAGTATTAAGAAGAAAAGCAGGTAAATCTGCCGGTAAAAAATAATAAACCATGGCATTAACTAAAACAGAAAAACGAGACAGAATTCGTAAGCGTGTACGAAAAAAAATATCAGGCGTGACCGAACGTCCACGTTTGGCAGTATTTCGCAGCAATTCTCAAATTTATGCTCAAGTAATTGATGACATTAAAGGCGTTACTATTGCATCAGCTGCTTCCTTAAAAGTTAGCACCTTGCAAAAAGTTAATCGCATTGATCAAGCTAAAGCAATTGGAAAATTAATAGCTGAGAATGCAATAAAAGCTGGAATAAAAGAAGTCGTATTTGATCGTAGTGGGTATTTATATCATGGTCGTATTAAAGCACTAGCTGATTCGGCACGTGAAAACGGATTAAAATTTTAAAAATTAAGTTCATACAATAGCATGAAAAGAGTAAAGTCGGCAGACCTCGAATTAAAAGACAAATTAGTTGCAGTAAACCGTGTAACAAAAGTTACAAAAGGTGGACGCACATTCAGTTTCTCAGCCATTGTTGTGGTTGGAAATGAAAATGGAATTGTTGGTCACGGTTTGGGTAAAGCCAAAGAGGTTACTGAGTCAATTACAAAGGGAATTGATGACGCAAAGAAAAATTTGATTAAAGTTCCGGTTGTAAATGGTACTGTTCCACATCAAATGTGGGGAGAGTACGCCGGTGCAAAAGTTTTTTTAAAACCCGCAGCCAATGGTACCGGTGTAATTGCAGGTGGTGCAATGCGTGCTGTACTGGAAAGCGTTGGAATTAAAGATGTATTGGCAAAATGTCAAGGATCTTCAAACCCGCACAACGTTGTAAAAGCTACCATAAATGCACTATCACACATGAGAGACGCTTATGGTGTAGCCGAACAACGCGGAATTTCATTAGAAAAAATATTTCACGGATAATAGATTAAATTATGGCAAAGTTGAAAGTAACTCAGGTAAAAAGCGCCATTCATCGCCCAAAGGATCAAAAACAAACTTTGCGCGGACTTGGCATAACAAAAGTTTATCATTCGGTAGAAGTGGAGGGTACACCGCAAATTATAGGAATGATTAAAAAAATTCAACACTTAATAAAAGTTGAAAATATTTAAATCAATTAGAAAATGAAACTGAATAATTTAAAACCGGCTGACGGTTCAACAAAAATATCTAAGCGTTTAGGACGCGGTCAAGGATCAGGATGGGGAGGAACAGCTTCTCGTGGTCATAAAGGTGCTAAACAACATGCAAGTTATAAGGCGAAAAAAGGATTTGAAGGTGGTCAAATGCCCTTACAACGTCGTATACCGAAATTCGGATTTAAAAACATAAATCGTGTTGAGTACAAAGGTGTAAATCTTGATGTAATTCAATACCTTTTTGAAAAGAAGGGAATTGATACCATTACACCTGAACTACTATTTAAAAACGGGTTGACTGCGAAAAACGATAATGTAAAGATTCTTGGACGCGGTGAGTTAAAAGCAAAAGTTAAAATTTCTGCTCACGCTTTTTCAGCAACTGCAAAAGCAGCTATTGAAAAAAACGGAGGCGAAGCTACTGTCATTTAATTTTAGAAACTGAATGAAATCATTCATAAAAACATTAAAAAACATTTGGAGCATACCTGAGTTAAGGTCAAGAATTACCAATACACTTTGGTTCTTGTTAATTTTTAGGGTGGGTTCATTTGTAATATTACCCGGCATCTCCTCAAACGGATTAGACAGCGCTCAACAAACAGGTGGTTTAGCCGGATTAATTGATATTTTTTCAGGTGGCGCATTTTCTCGTGCGTCTATTTTTGCTTTAGGAATTATGCCGTACATTTCTGCTTCTATAATTATGCAGCTAATGGGAATAGCCGTTCCTATCGTTGCGAAAATGCAACGCGAAGGAGAAAGTGGCAGAAAAAGAATAAATCAGTGGACAAGAATTCTTACCATTTTCATTTGTTTAGTTCAAGCCCCCGGATATTTAGCAACAATGGTTCCTGCGGAAGCGAAAACTATTGGTTTTTCAACAGGCTTGGCTGTATTGGTTTTAATGTCAGGAACAATGTTCATTATGTGGCTTGGTGAAAAAATTACCGATAAAGGAATTGGTAATGGTATTTCATTATTGATTATGGTGGGCATAATTGCTAAATTACCATCTGCATTTTTACAAGAATTTGCAGCACGTAACGCAAATGGGGGTTTTGTTATTTTATTAATTGAAGTAGTAATGCTTTTATTGGTAATCGTGTTTTCTATAATGCTGGTACAAGGAACAAGACGTATTCCATTGCAGTTCGCTAAACGCATACAAGGTAATCGTCAATATGGTGGTAATAGAAGTTACTTGCCCTTGAAAGTAAATTCAGCAGGTGTAATGCCAATTATTTTTGCACAGGCAATTATGTTTATACCATCATATATTGCTCTTGCAACACAAACACAATGGTTGAACATGAATCCTTTCGGATTTTGGTACAACTTTATGTTTGCTCTGCTAATCATTATTTTTACTTATTTCTATACTGCAATTGTTTTTAATCCCCAACAAATGGCCGAAGAAATGAAGCGAAACAATGCCTTTATTCCCGGAGTAAAACCAGGTAAGCAAACCCAAGAATATATTGATAATTTGATTTCAAAAATCACACTACCCGGTGCAATTTTTTTAGCGTTAATTGCCATTCTTCCAACCTTTGCAATGATGATTGGAATTAAACAAGCCTTTGCTTATTTTTATGGAGGAACATCGTTGTTGATTATGGTAGGAGTTGTTTTAGACACTTTGCAGCAAATTGAAACACATTTAATCAATAAAAAATATGATGGATTAATGAAAGAAGGAAGAATTAAAGGAAGAGGAACAGCAATGCCGGCAGTGCCGCAACAAATGTAAAGAATGGCGAAACAGGCGTGTATTGAACAGGATGGAATTATTTTAGAAGCTTTGTCGAATGCAATGTTTCGTGTTGAGTTACAAAACGGGCACGTAATTATTGCGCACATATCGGGAAAAATGAGAATGCATTACATCAAAATTTTACCCGGAGATAAAGTGAAAGTTGAGATTTCGCCTTATGATTTAAATAAAGGAAGAATTATTTTACGTTACAAATAAGAATTATGAAAGTAAGAGCATCGATCAAAAAACGTAGTGCCGACTGCAAAGTGGTTCGCAGAAAAGGCCGTTTATACGTGATCAATAAGAAGAACCCGAAATTTAAACAACGTCAGGGATAAAATTTAATAATAATTATGGCAAGGATTGCAGGTATTGATTTACCAAAAAACAAACGCGGAGAAATAGGGTTAACCTATGTTTTCGGAATTGGACGAAGTACATCGCGTAAAATTTTAAAGGCCGCAGGTGTTGACTTTGACACAAAGGTTGGTGAGTGGAACGATGATCAAGTGACTAAAATTCGCCAAATCATAAATGAAACAACAAAAGTTGAAGGAGCTTTGCGTTCTGAAATTCAATTGAACATTAAACGTTTAATGGATATTGGTACTTATCGTGGTGTTCGTCATCGTGTAGGATTGCCTGTACGTGGTCAAACAACAAAAAATAATGCAAGAACACGTAAAGGAAAACGTAAAACAGTTGCCAACAAAAAAGTAGCTGCTAAATAATAATATCACAAATTAGATATAAAGGTTATGGCTAAGACAACCACCGAAAAAAAGAAAAAGAAAAAAGTAATAGTTGATGCAGTTGGACAGGCACACATTAATGCGACGTTTAATAACATCATTATTTCACTTACAAATTCAAAGGGTCATGTTATTTCATGGTCTTCTGCCGGCAAAATGGGATTTCGCGGATCAAAAAAGAATACGCCTTATGCTGCACAAGTTTGTGCCGAGGATTGTTCTAAAGTTGCGTTTGAAGATGGTTTGCGCCGTGTAAAGGCGTATGTAAAAGGACCGGGTTCTGGGCGTGAGTCGGCAATTCGTGCAATTCACAATTCAGGAATTGAAGTAACAGAAATAGTTGACGTAACTCCATTGCCTCACAACGGTTGTCGTCCACCAAAGAAAAGAAGAGTATAGTAAATTAATAAACAAGAACAGAACTACATAAGTTATGGCACGTTATAAAGGTCCAAAATCAAAAATCGCTCGTAAATTTCGCGAGGCCATTTATGGTCCCGATAAATATCTTGAGAAAAAAAATTATCCTCCGGGGCAACATGGTCCGAATAAAAAACGCATGAAGCAAAGTGAGTATGCCGTACAGCTTCAAGAAAAGCAGAAAGCGAAATACACTTACGGTATATTAGAGCGTCAATTCGAAAATTTATTTTTGAAAGCAGCTCGTATGAAAGGTATTACCGGTCATAATTTGTTAGCTCTTTGTGAATCACGTTTAGATAACACCGTTTACCGTTTGGGTATTTCACCGTCACGTCGCGGAGCACGTCAATTGGTTTCGCACCGTCATGTAACCGTTAATGGTGAAGTAATTAATGTACCTAGTTATACGTTAAAAGCCGGTGATATAGTGGGTGTTCGTGAAAAATCAAAATCTTTGGAAGCCATTAATAACTCATTGGCAACGCGCGGTAGTAAGTTTGATTGGTTAGATTGGAATGACGCCGAGAAAAAAGGAACATTTTTAAATTCACCTGAGCGAGCAATGATACCTGAAAATATAAAAGAACAACTAATTGTCGAATTGTATTCTAAATAATTAAAACAAATAATAAAATGGCTATACTTGATTTTCAAAAACCCGATAAGGTTGTAATGGTTGCCTCTGACGAGAGAACCGGACAGTTTGAATTCCGTCCATTAGAACCGGGTTATGGAATTACCATAGGAAACGCTTTACGCAGAATTTTACTTTCTTCCCTCGAAGGTTTTGCCATTACATCGGTAAAACTTGAAGGTGTTGATCATGAATTCTCATCTATAAAAGGTGTTATTGAAGACGTAACGGATATAGTTTTAAATTTAAAACAGGTTCGATTTAAACGTCAAATCAATAATACCGATAACGAACATGTAGTAATTAATATTAAAGGCCAAGATCAATTTACCGCAGGTGATATTGGAAAATTCACTTCGGGTTTTCAGGTATTGAATCCTGATTTAGTTATTTGCAACATGGAGAAAAACACGTCTCTTACATTAGAAATCGCAATTGCAAAAGGCCGTGGTTATGTTCCTGCAGAAGAAAATAAAACAAATTCAGCTCCCATCGGAACTATTTTCATCGATTCTATTTTTACCCCAATCAAAAATGTAAAATATACGATAGAGAACTATCGTGTTGAGCAAAAAACAGATTATGAAAAATTAGTGATGGAAGTTGCTTCTGACGGATCAATCATGCCGAAAGACGCCTTAAAAGAAGCCGCGAAAATTCTAATTCACCATTTCATGTTATTCTCTGACGAGAAAATAACTTTAGATGCTCAAGACAAAAAAGAAGAGGAAGAATTTGACGAAACATCTTTACACATGCGCCAATTATTAAAAACTAAATTGGTTGACATGGATCTTTCGGTTCGTTCATTAAATTGTTTAAAAGCTGCTGACGTTGAAACTTTAGGTGAACTTGTTGCTTACAACAAAAATGATTTGTTGAAATTCCGAAATTTCGGTAAAAAATCATTAACCGAATTAGAAGATTTAGTTGAGTCAAAAGGTTTACATTTTGGAATGAATGTTGCGAAATACAAACTTGACAAAGACTAACGTATATACCACATACGAAATTTGAATTACCATTAAAGAAGATTTAAAATGAGACACGCAAAGAAAGATAACCATCTAGGACGCACAAAAGAACATCGCGCGGCTATGTTGTCGAACATGGCAGGATCGTTATTGTTGCACAAGCGCATATTTACAACTGTTGCGAAGGCAAAAGAATTACGTAGATACGTTGAGCCGTTAATTACAAAATCGAAAAATGATACAACCCATAATCGTCGTGTTGTTTTCAGTTATCTTGGAAATAAGCATGCGGTTAGCGAATTGTTTCGCACCATTTCACCAAAAATTGCCGAACGTGCAGGTGGTTATACCCGCATCATTAAAACCGGCAATCGCTTAGGTGATAATGCTGAAATGTGTTTGATTGAATTGGTTGATTTCAACGAAATCTATACAAATGCTAAAACAGAGAAGAAGGCGAAAACGACACGTCGCGGTCGTACTAAAAAAGCAGCTAAAACTACCGAAGCAAAAGGTGAAGTAGAAACACAAACTGAAGAAAAAGGAGAGTAATAAAATCTTCTTCTGAAATAATAAAGACAGTCAAAAGCGGCTGTCTTTTTGTTTTTATATTATTGATATTAAATGATTTATATTGTTTAAATTTACTCATTCAGTCGAAATAAAAATTCATCTAGTTTTGTATTCAACTATATGGCTCAAAGGGTGAAAATAGATTTTAGTAAAACATTTGAAAAAGGGCTTAAGCTGATGTCTAAAAATCGTATTGAAGAAGCCATTCATGAAAATTATGAATTACTTGTAGCCGATAAAGATGGAAAACCAATTCGCATAAAGGCAAAAAATTTAAAAGCATTATCGAAATAAATGAAGATGATATTTAAAAAGAAAGAGGATAGTGACTACCACTATCCTTTTTTTTTGGCTTTTTTGAAAGGAACGTTCTCATTGTTCACAAGCATTAATAACTTAATACGATCAAAAAATAGGCTATGGCTAAATTTGAGCCCGGCCAAAAACTTTAATTCGTTATGAAGTATACCAATCCAAAACCTGCTGTACTGGTATTACAAGACGGCACAGTATTTCACGGAAACGCTTGCGGCGCAATAGGAACTGCCACAGGAGAAATTGCTTTTAATACCGGAATGACCGGCTATCAAGAAATTTTTACCGACCCCTCATACTATGGTCAAGTGCTTATTATGACTACGGCACACATTGGAAATTATGGTGTGCAAGCTCAAGAAGTAGAATCGGAAAGCATAAAAATTGCCGGATTAATTTGCAAAAATTTTTCGTCTTTTGCTTCACGCTACGGAGAAACTGAATCGTTGCAAAAATATTTTGAGCGCGACAATAAGGTTGGCATTTGCAACGTAGATACTAGAGCGTTAGTTCGACACATTCGTCAACGCGGAGCGATGAATTGTATTATTTCGTCAGAAGTTTTGGATGTAAATGAATTAAAAAAACAACTTGATAAAGTGCCATCAATGGATGGGCTTGAACTTTCATCGAAAGTATGCACGAAAGAACCGTATTATTTAGGTGATGCGAATGCTGCAATTAAAATTGCAGTAATTGATTTTGGTGTAAAAAAGAACATTGTACGTTGTTTGAATGAGCGAGGTGCGTACACAAAAATTTATCCGATGAATGTAACGTTGGATGAAATTGTTGCTTGGGAGCCACATGGTATTATGTTGAGCAATGGCCCCGGCGATCCGGCGGTTATGAAAACCAGTATTGAATTGGTAAGCGCATTGGTGAATACCAATATTCCTGTATTTGGAATTTGTTTGGGGCACCAAATTTTAGCGCTTAGCCAAGGATTAAAAACCGAAAAAATGCACAACGGACATAGAGGAGTAAATCATCCAATAAAGAATTTGATTAACGGTAAGTGCGAAGTAACATCTCAAAACCATGGATTCGTCGTTAGTTCGGGGAGCGTTAGTAAAAATAAGGAAATTGAAGTAACGCACATTCATCTTAACGACCAAACAGTTGCAGGCATTCGAATTAAAAACAAAAAAGTATTTTCAGTGCAATATCATCCCGAAGCATCTCCCGGCCCGTACGACTCGCGTTATTTGTTTGATGAATTTATTTCGAACATTAAAGAATTGAAAAAAAATTTAGTAAAAGCATAAAATTAATCATAAAAAAAAAAATTCATAATGAGTGTAATTGCAAAAATTGAAGCACGGCAAATTTTAGATTCAAGAGGAAATCCTACAGTAGAAGTAGATGTAATGACTACAAATGGGGTTACAGGCAGGGCCGCTGTACCGAGCGGAGCTTCTACCGGAGCGCACGAAGCTGTTGAATTGCGCGATGGAGATAAAGGAACTTATTTGGGAAAAGGCGTAACAAAAGCCATTCAAAATGTGAACAATGTTTTGAATCAGGAATTGAACGGATTTTCAGTTTTTGATCAAAGTCAGCTCGACAAAATAATGATTGATTTAGATGGTTCGAGCAATAAAGCAAAATTGGGAGCGAATGCAATTTTAGGAGTATCATTAGCAATTGCGAAAGCTGCATCTGCCGAATTGGGATTACCGTTATACCGTTATGTGGGCGGAGTTAATGCAAGAGTTTTGCCAATTCCATTAATGAATATTTTAAATGGCGGTCAACATGCCGATAATAAAATTGATATTCAAGAATTCATGGTAATGCCCGTTGGTGCCGATACTTTTAGCGATGCTTTACAAATGGGAACCGAAGTTTTTCATCATTTAAAAGCCGTATTGAAAAAAGCAGGACATTCAACCAATGTAGGAGATGAAGGAGGATTTGCGCCGAATTTAAAATCGAATGAAGAAGCCATAGAAATTGTATTAAAAGCAATTGAAGCCGCAGGATATAAAGCCGGTCACGATTTATACATTGCCCTTGATGCTGCGAGCACCGAATTTTATGATGCAAAAAAGAAAAAATATATTTTTGAAAGTACGGGAGCGCAAATGAGTTCGGAGGAGATGGTGGATTATTGGAAAAAGTGGGTAAAAAAATACCCAATTGTATCAATTGAAGATGGAATGGCGGAAGATGATTGGGCGGGGTGGAAATTATTGACCGATGCTGTTGGTGATAAATGTCAGTTAGTGGGCGATGATTTATTTGTAACTAACGTTAAGCGCCTTAACGAAGGAATAAAAAAAGGAACTGCTAATTCGATATTGGTAAAAGTAAATCAAATTGGTTCATTAACTGAAACAATTGATGCTGTAAGTTTAGCAAAAGAGAATAGTTATACAAGCATAATGAGTCATCGTAGTGGCGAAACAGAAGACACTACTATTGCAGATTTATCTGTAGCATTAAATTGCGGACAAATAAAAACAGGATCGGCATCAAGAAGTGATAGGATAGCGAAATACAATCAGTTGTTAAGGATTGAAGAAGGATTAGGAGACGCGGCTATTTATCCCGGTAAAAGTTTTAAGTACACAAAGTAGTAGGAAGTAGTTAGTAGTGAGAGGTGATTAGTGAGAGATGGATCTTAGACGTTTGATGCACCAATGACACGAATAGCACCAATGACAATCTAAGATTAAACTTTGCTATAAATCTTTTTTGAACCAAGTCATAAATTGAAAGAAATAAAACCCTATCATAGCGAAAAATCCAAAAAGGAAGAAGTAGCTGATATGTTCGATAACATTTCGAGCAAATATGATTTTTTAAATCATTTTTTTTCTTTTGGAATTGATAAACGATGGAGAAGGCGTGCCGTAAAAATTTTACGAGAATACAATCCGCAAAACATTTTGGATATTGCAACAGGCACCGGTGATTTTGCAATCGCTTTAACGAAACTAAATCCGAAAAAAATTACAGGCATTGATATCTCAAAAGGAATGCTCGCAGTTGGAATTGAAAAAGTAAAAAAGAAAAATTTGCAAAATTTTATTTCATTAGTGCCGGGCGACAGTGAGAGTTTACATTTTGAAGACAATACTTTTGATGCAATAACCGTTGGTTTTGGAGTTCGCAATTTTGAGAATTTGAATAAGGGTTTAAGTGAAATGTTGCGTGTTTTAAAACCCGGAGGCGTTGCCTTAATTTTAGAATTCTCGAAGCCTAAAAAATTTCCCGTAAAGCAATTCTTTGGGTTTTATTCAAAACGAATAATGCCCTTTTTTGGCCGTAAAATATCGAAAGACACACGTGCCTATGCTTATCTGCCCGAATCGGTGAAAGCGTTCCCCGAAGGGGAAGAAATGCGTTTAATTTTACAAAACCTTGGTTATAAGAAATGCGTAATAAGGCCACTGAGCGGGGGAATAGCCACAATTTACGTGGGTCGAAAATAAAAATCAGCTATTTTCGTTAATTACCCGGGTAGGGAGTATGAGAAAAGCGTTAGCTATATTATTGTTATTGGTTTTTTCTTTGCCGGTTTTTTCTCAAAGAGAGAAACCTCAAAATCTGCAAAAATTTGATCAACGCAAATATCATTTCGGATTTTTATTGTCTTTTAATTCGGCAACTTATTACGTAGATCGAAAAGACGATTATTCGTTTAACGACTCAATTTTAAATATGAAAATTGATAGACAACCCGGATTTAATTTGAATATTGTTGCTTCGTGGAATCCATCACCCAACATTAATTTTCGCTTTACTCCGGGGCTTGATTTTCAAGAGCGACAATTGGTGTACACTGTTTTGATTAATGATACAGCCACGCAGAGGTATTCAAAAAAATTAGAGTCAACCTATTTAACTTTTCCATTATTATTAAAACTAAGAACGAATCGCATCAATAATTTTGCCGCTTACGCTTTAGGAGGCGGTTATTATGGGTTAGATATGGCCAACAATAAAGATTTAAATAACACCGGTGCACTTACGCAGTTAACGGTTCAAACCAAAAAAAACGACTACGGTTATATTATTGGTGGCGGCTTTGATTTTTTTCTTCAATATTTTAAATTCGGTATTGAGTTAAAGTTTAATGTAGGCATGACTAACGTACTAAAGCAAGACGGAACTTATTTCGCTAACCCGCTGCAATCATTACGCACAGGAAGTTGGACGTTTTCATTTTGTTTTGAGGGGTGAAGCATAATCTTTAACCGCAAAGTCCCGATAGCTATCGGGAGCGGAGGAGACGCGAAGGGCGCAGAGAAAGCCATTAATCGTTTGAAGGGAGATTTAAGATTTTTTTATTTAAGATTGGGTCATTTAAGATTTGTTTTAAGAAGCGGATTAAGTAATAGACCTTGGAGGATAGACCTGAGACCTTAGAGGGAGAATGAGAGTGAGAGTGAATAAGCAGGGGAGCAACTGACTGCTGTAATCCAACTCTGTTAACCTATTTCAAAACAAATCCCTACCTTTACAAACAAGAAACCCATTAATTGATAACAACAATTCAGGTTCAGGTTAGTCCCGAGGTTGCCTATTCGGAAAATTTATTGCGTGAGTTCGTATCACGTTATATTTCAATAAAATTTAAAGAGATATCACACGTTCAGGTTGCTAAACGTAGCATTGATGCGCGCGGAAAAAGTGTGAAAATTAATTTGGAGTTGAATGTTTATATCAATGAACATTATATAAGTCCGATATATGACTTTCCTTCAAAAAAAATAACAAGCGCAAAAGAAGTTCATATTATAGGTGCGGGCCCGGGTGGATTATTTGCCGCCTTGCAATGCATTGAAGAAGGGCTTAAACCAATTATTTTTGAACGCGGAAAAAATGTGAGTGAACGCCGTCGTGATTTAGCAAACTTAACCAAGAATCATATAGTAAATTCTGAATCGAATTATTGTTTTGGTGAAGGTGGAGCGGGAACTTACAGTGACGGTAAATTATATACGCGCTCAAACAAGCGCGGCGATGTACAAAAAGTTTTAGGTTGGCTCATTGCACACGGCGCCGGTGAAGAAATTTTAGCCGAAGCGCATCCGCATATCGGCACAAATAAATTACCTGCCATTATTGAAGCGATTCGAAAAACCATTTTGGATTGCGGCGGTGAAATTCATTTTAATAAAAAGCTCACTAATATTTCTTATAACAGTAGCGGAATAAAAAAAATTGAACTCAATTACAATGAAAATATTGATTGTACCTATTTAATTCTGGCAACCGGCCATTCGGCCCGAGATATTTTTGAACTATTACAACAAAAAGAAATTCAAATTGAATATAAACCTTTTGCAATTGGTGTAAGAGCCGAACATTCGCAAGAACTCATTGATAAAATACAGTATAAGTGCTCTCCACGTTATAGCGAATTACCGGCCGCTTCTTACAGTTTGGTTGAACAAATTGAAAACCTAGGAGTGTATTCTTTTTGCATGTGTCCCGGCGGAATTATTGCGCCATGTGCAACAGCACCGGGTGAAATCGTGACTAATGGTTGGTCGCCGAGTAAGAGAAATAATCCGTTTGCCAATTCGGGAATAGTTGTTGCTGTTGATGAAAAAGCGTTGATTCCTTTTGAAAAACACGGCGCATTAAAGGGATTGCGGTATCAACAAATGATAGAGCAAAAAGCCTGGGAAATGGGTGGTAAAACACAAACAGCACCGGCACAACGAATGGTAGATTTTTGTGAAAAAAAATTTTCCTCAAGTTTACCCGATTGTTCGTACTATCCGGGAACTAACAGTGTGAGCCTATACGATGTTTTGCCGCCTGAGATTGCTCTACGTCTGCAAAAAGCCTTCCCTAAATTTGGAATGAAAATGCGCGGTTATTTTACCAATGATGCCATACTTGTTGGTGTTGAATCGCGTACATCAAGCCCGGTGAGAATTCCCAGAAATGCCGAAACCTTAGAACATGTACAGTTAAAAGGATTATTCCCATGCGGTGAGGGAGCCGGTTACGCAGGAGGCATTATGAGCGCGGCAATGGACGGAATGCGAGTGGTTGAAAAAATCGTTGTAAATAACTAGCAATTAGAAGGCACACAACATGTTCAAATCTTGTTTTATAACAGCGCCGGTAAATTAATCAACTTGGTTGAGCTTAAAAATTCTTCCGGAAAAAGTCAACTCAATGTTTTTGCCAATGATCTTACAAACGGCGTATATACATACACGTTAGTTGTTGACGGGAAAATTATTGATACCAAGAGGATGGTGAAGAATAAGTAGTTTAAGTTCTCTTTTGTTTGTTCCAATATCATTTTTCAAATAGTATAAATTTTGGCGGGTTGCTTAACTCACTGCTTGGTCGCAATGAATAGAGGGATGCTAGGATTTTTCAACCAAACCCACACCTATTAATATTTTGTGAATAACTCGATGTTTGGATTATTGATTTTTTTTTTTTACATTGGTTTTGCGGTGTCAACTATTTTACCTATATTGCACCCTATGAAAAACCGAATTTACGTATTATTTATTATCTTGTTAGCACAGGGAGTAAAATATAATTATTGTAAAGCACAAAATTTGGTGCCGAATTTTTCGTTTGAATTGTATGATACTTGTCCAAATACCTATAACCAAATACAATACTCAACTGGTTGGAGTAAATACAGTATTGCTTCATCTACTCCCGATTATTACAATGCATGTGCGTCGTATAGCAGCGGGGTTAGTGTTCCAAAAGGTGGTTTCGGAAATCAAATTCCTCAGCGTGGCTGTAATGCTTATGCTGGTATAATTACTTGGGGAGCTGCTGGAAATGATAGAGAACACATTGGAATTCAGTTAAGCTCGCCACTTATCATTGGCCAGAAATACTTTCTTTCTTTTTATACAGTAATGACAGAATCCTATGCAGGGGGAAATTATTTCGGGATGCCTTCAAATAATATTGGACTTCGCCTGTCTACTTTGCCTTATAGTTCTTCAAATCCAGCACCTATTGATAATTTTGCTCATCTTAATTCCTCGACTGTGATTAGCGATTCTGTAAACTGGACTCGCATTTCAGGTAGTATCGTCGCTGACTCAGCTTATGAATATGTTATATTGGGTAATTTTTTTGATGATGGAAACACGACTACTGTACCCTATATATGTGGATCTTGTCTTAATGTTCAAAGCTATTATCTTTATGATGATATTTGTGTTTCAACGGACTCTATTTTAGCTAATGGCGGTATTGATGTTCTGTCGTGCTCTGTTTCTGTAACAGAAATTAGTTCAGAAAACGCAGTAAATATATTTCCAAATCCAGCAAATGACTTCGTAAAGGTTTCATTTAAGAATAATTATAATCGAGAGTTTTTGCTGATAAATATGTTTGGTGAAATTCTTTATTCCGAAAAAATAAGCGATAAAAATTCAGCGACTTTTAACCTCTCCTCATATCCGTCTGGGGTGTATATTCTGAAAATATTTAATCAGAAAAGCACACAAGTCATCTGTAGAAAAATAACCAAACTCTAATCCCAAACAACATGAACAAAAAATCATTATTCACGGTCGTAGCAATTTGCTTACTAATAACCTATAGTGCAGATGCACAGGTAACGGTTCCAACGAATTTTTCACCAGTAGGTACACCCTATGTAGGATGGAGTGGTGCTCCATTAAGTACACCACGAAATCTTGACATTAAAAATAACTTTGCTACATTTGACATTAACTTCTTTACGAATCTAACGGGAATCAACGGTTCTTCAATTCAGCGTATGGTAATCAAGAATACTACTGGTTTCGTAGGTATAAACACAACAAATCCGCTTGAACAACTACATGTAGCAGGCGATATAAATTTAGAAACTAACATCTCATTTAAAGGGGCAAACAATGATGGATATCGAATTAATGATAGAACAGTTGTTTCGATAAAACAAAATCAAAATTTATTTTTGGGATGGGATGCAGGAAACGCCTGGACTACCGGCTCAACAATTTCACGAAATACATTTGTGGGCAATAGAAGCGGATTTAGCAATAATGCCGGTGACGACAACAGTTTCCTGGGATTTGGCAGTGGGTTTTCAAATACGAGTGGCCTTCGCAACGTGTTCATAGGCGTAGGCGCATCATTTGGAAATACAACCGGTAATAATAATACAACTGTAGGCTATGAAGCGGCTCGATGGAACGTTGCGGCAAATGGCAACACAATGGTTGGATGGAGAGCTGGATTTAATAATACAGCTCCAAGAAATGTATTCACCGGATTGCAAAGCGGATATGACAATACGACCGGATTCGATAATGCGTTCTACGGTTATCTTTCAGGGGCAGGCAACATATCCGGTTCGAAAAATTGTTATTTCGGTGCAAACACTTCACATTTTGCGGGCGCCGGAACGGGAGAAAAAAATTGTTTTTTTGGTTTCGATACAGGACATGATATAACGAGTGGTTATAATAATACGATAGTTGGAGCAAGAGCATGCTACCAAATTAATGGAGGATACATGAATTTTTACGGAGGAGAAGCATCAGCCTATTACAATAAATCCGGCATCCAAAACACTTATGTAGGAGCCGAAACAGGAGCGAGTACAGCCGCGTTGGGATCGTTTAATGTATTCATGGGATATCAAACGGGTGATTGGCATGTGTATCGTCCTAAAAAAAGTTTACAGTTTATTTT